>JACCDP010016665.1_pt1 | contig 23386 bp, 23 predicted proteins | sample 7445841 | NCBI WGS metagenome assembly JACCDP01 (sample SAMN15323441, study PRJNA562643) | freshwater metagenome | isolation source: river surface water | place: USA:Blue River Watershed | collected 2017-08-17
ACCCTCTCCATCATCAAACCCGACGCCGTGGCCAAGAACGTCATCGGCCAGATCTACGCCCGCTTCGAAGGCGCCGGCCTGAAGGTGGTGGCCTCCCGCATGGCCCATCTGTCCCGCGGTGAAGCCGAGGCGTTCTACGGCGTTCACAAAGATCGCCCCTTTTTCAAGGATTTGGTGGACTTCATGGTGTCCGGCCCGGTCATGATCCAGGTGCTTGAAGGCGATAACGCCATCCAGAAAAACCGTGACTTGATGGGCGCCACCGACCCCAAGAAGGCCGCTGCTGGCACCATCCGCGCCGACTTTGCCGACAGCATTGACGCCAATGCCGTGCACGGATCCGACGGCCCCGACACTGCCCGCCAGGAAGTTGCGTTCTTCTTCGCCGGGATGAACGTCTACGCCCGCTGACCCGGTCCCTGACCGGTCGCCCTGTGCCAGCCCCATGAAGGTCAACCTACTCGACTTTGATCTGCCCGGGCTGATCGGCTGGTGTGAGGGGCTGGGCGAAAAAAAATTCCGTGCCACCCAGTTGTTTCGCTGGGTCCATCACCGGGGTGTCAGCGATTTCGACCAGATGACGGATCTGGCGCGCGAATTCCGCGACAAGCTCCATCAACTCGCTGAGGTACGTGCACTGCCTGTGGTGCAACGTCAGGATTCGGCCGACGGCACCATCAAGTGGCTTTTCGATGTGGGAGACGGCAACGCGGTTGAAACCGTGTTCATCCCCGAGGACGATCGCGCCACGCTGTGCGTGTCTTCTCAGGCAGGCTGCGCGGTGGGGTGCCGCTTTTGCTCCACCGGCCATCAGGGTTTCAGCCGCAACCTCAGCACCGCCGAAATTCTGGCCCAGCTGTGGTTTGTCGAGCACACGTTGCGCCGCGAATTCGAGCTGAATGAGCGCATCATCTCCAACGTGGTGATGATGGGCATGGGCGAGCCGCTACAAAATTACAACGCCCTGGTCCCCGCCTTGACGGTGATGCTGCATGACCATGCCTACGGCTTGTCGCGCCGCCGCGTCACGGTGTCAACGTCCGGGGTGGTGCCGATGATGGACCGGCTGTCGCAAGATTGCCCGGTCGCGTTGGCCGTGTCCTTGCATGCGCCCCATGATGCCCTGCGAGACTCGCTGGTGCCGCTCAACCGCAAATACCCGATTGCCGAGTTGCTGGACGCCTGTCGCCGCTATCTGCCCGCTGCGCCGCGCGACTTCATCACCTTCGAATACTGCATGCTTGAGGGCGTCAACGACCAGCCTGAACATGCGCAAGCGCTGGTGGCGCTGCTGCAACCCCCGGGGGGTGGTGGCCTGCCTTGCAAGCTCAACTTGATCCCTTTCAACCCGTTTCCAGCCTCTGGCCTGAAACGCTCTACAGACGCCTCCGTGCAGGCATTTGCCCGTGTGCTGCTCAAGGCAGGACTGGTGACCACCGTGCGAAAGACGCGCGGCGACGATATTGACGCAGCCTGTGGACAATTGGCGGGCGATATCCTGGACCGCACCGATGTACAACGTCGGGTGGCACGCCAGCGCACCATCGAACTGGTACGCGCCCCTCACATTTGATCATTTGGACCGCATGAACGACACAACACCCCATCAGCCCGAGGCAACGCCTGCCGTCGCCTCTCCACGCGTCATGGGAGCGGGGCAACTGTTACGACAGTACCGTGAATCGACCGGGCTGCACATTGTGGTGCTTGCTTCGGCGCTCAAGGTGTCACGCGCCAAACTGGAGGCGCTGGAGGCGGACCGTCTAGACGATCTGCCCGACGTGGTCTTTGCTCGCGCACTGGCCATGAGTTGTTGTCGTTATCTGGGTAAAGACCCCGAGCCGGTGCTGGCCCTGATGCCCAGTCATGCTGCTCAGCCCACGCCTGCGTTGCGCCAGCATTTGCCCCACCCGGAGGAAAGCCAACGCCTGCGATTCAAGCCATCCCCCAGCCCCTTGGGTGGCTCGGCCATTCCCTCTTGGCTGGTCTGGGTGCTGGTGCTGGTCGTGATCGTGGTGGGCGGCTGGTTTGCCGCTGCACCCAAGCGAGTGGTGGTGAAGCCTCCCGCTGCAGCCTTGGACTTCCCGCCCCAGGGTGTGCCCGGGGCAGAACCTGTGACGATGACCTCGGAGCCCGTCACACCGGGCGTTACAGTGCCTGTCGCCAACCAGCCGCCCCTGCCCGGCGCAGCTTCCCCCTCGGTCACCGGCGCACCGGGCGCGAGTGTCACGGTCGGCGTCACCCCAGGCCCCGCTCCTGCGCCTTCTTCGGTACCATTGCCTGCACCAGCCCTGCGTGTTGAGCCGCCGGCACCCGCGCGCAACTGACCGAGTCCTTGGATGCGTCCTATGAGCACTGAACCTGTCCTTCCCATTCCGTTGTCCACCCCTATTCGCCACACCTCGCTGCAGGCCACGGTGCGCTGGGGCGAGCGGGTGGTGACGGTCGGCGGTGATGCACCGGTGCGGGTGCAATCGATGACCAACACCGACACCGAGGACGTCATTGGCACTGCCATCCAGGTCAAGGAACTGGCCCTGGCCGGCTCAGAGCTGGTTCGCATCACGGTCAACACCCCCGCTGCAGCGCAGGCCGTGCCGCACATCCGCGAACAACTGGACCGCATGGGGGTGGATGTGCCACTGGTTGGCGACTTTCACTACAACGGTCACCGCCTGCTCACTGACGAGCCGGCATGTGCGCAGGCCTTGTCCAAATACCGCATCAACCCGGGCAATGTGGGCAAGGGGGACAAGCACGACCGCCAGTTTGGTCAGATGATCGAGGCGGCCATGCGCTGGGACAAACCGGTGCGCATCGGCGTCAACTGGGGCAGTCTGGATCAAGAGTTGCTGGCGCGTCTGATGGACCAGAACGCCCAACGTGCCCAACCCTGGGAATCGCGTCAGGTCATGTATGAGGCGCTGATCGCCTCTGCGATCGAGTCGGCGCAATTGGCTGAATCCATGGGAATGCCGTCGCATCAGATTTTGCTCAGCTGCAAGGTCAGTGGTGTGCAGGATCTGGTGGCGGTGTACCGCGAACTGGCCAAGCGTTGCCACTACCCCTTACACCTCGGTTTGACCGAGGCAGGCATGGGTGTCAAGGGGACCGTGGCATCGAGCACCGCCCTGGGCATTTTGTTGCAAGAGGGAATTGGGGACACCATTCGCGTGTCGCTCACACCGCAGCCGGGTGAGTCGCGCACCCAGGAGGTGGTGATCGCCGCTGAAATTCTGCAGTCGCTGGGTTTGCGCAAGTTCGTGCCCAGCGTGACCGCCTGTCCTGGTTGCGGCCGTACCACCAGCACCACGTTTCAGGAACTGGCCAAGCAAATCGATGACTACCTGCGCGCCAACATGCCGATGTGGCGTGCCCGCTACCCGGGCGTTGAAAACCTCAAGGTGGCTGTCATGGGTTGCATCGTCAACGGGCCTGGCGAGAGCAAGCATGCCGACATCGGCATCAGCCTGCCGGGTACCGGTGAAGCGCCGGCAGCGCCCGTGTTCATCGACGGCGAAAAAGCGCTGACCTTGCGCGGCGAGGACATCGCCACCGAGTTCCACCAGATTGTTGAGCAGTACATCGAAAAGAAATACGGCACGGCTATCGCCTGAAGGCATGGCGAGTCCGAGTTACCTATGAGCGAAAAAATCACCGCCGTCAAAGGCATGAACGATCTGTTGCCGCCTGAATCGGCGCGCTGGGAATGGCTGGAGTCGCAGGTGCGTGAACTGATGGCCTGCTTTGCCTATCAGAATGTGCGCACGCCGATTGTCGAGCCCACCGCGCTTTTCGTGCGTGGCCTGGGCGAGGTGACCGATATCGTCGAAAAAGAAATGTATTCGTTCGAGGATCGCCTCAACGGCGAAGCCTTGACCCTGCGACCTGAGTCCACGGCCGGCGTGGTGCGTGCCGTGGTCGAACACAACCTGCTCTACGACGGTGGCAAGCGCTTGTATTACATGGGTCCGATGTTTCGGCACGAGCGCCCGCAGCGCGGCCGGTATCGCCAGTTTCATCAAATTGGGGCAGAAGCCTTGGGCTTTCCCGGTGCGGAAATCGATGCTGAGATGATTTTGTTGGCCCATGCGCTGTGGGAGCGGCTCGGTCTTCAGCAAGTTCGTCTGGAGCTCAACAGCCTGGGACAACCGGCAGAGCGCGCGCAACACCGCGCCGCACTCATCCAGTATTTCGAGCAGCACGCCCAACAACTCGACGACGACGCCCGTCGGCGACTCCATGCCAACCCGTTGCGCATTCTTGACACCAAAAACCCCGCCATGCAGTCCCTGGTGGAAGGGGCGCCCCAGTTGCTGGAGTTTTTGGGACCCGAGTCGCTCGCGCATTTTCAGCGCGTGCAAGACATTTTGTCGGCCAACGGGGTGGCGTATCGTATCAACCCGCGCCTGGTGCGCGGTATGGACTACTACAACCTCACCGTGTTCGAGTTCATCACCGACCAGTTGGGCTCGCAAGGCACGATTTGTGGCGGAGGCCGCTACGATTACCTCATCGAGCAAGTGGGTGGCAAGCCTTCACCGGCCGTGGGCTGGGCGCTGGGTGTGGAGCGGGTGCTCGAGTTGCTGAAAGAGCAGGGGGCTGCTGCACCTGATGTGAGCCCCGATGTCTATGCCATCGTGCCCGATACCGAGGCATTGCCTCAGGTGTTTCAGACGCTTCAGCACTTGCGACGCCTGGGCGTGCGGGTGCAGATGCACGCGCCCTCGGGAGTTGCGACCCCCGGGCAGGGACTGGGAAGCATGAAATCGCAATTCAAAAAAGCCGACAGCAGCGGTGCGCGCCATGCCCTGATTTTTGGTGCAGACGAATTGCAGCGCGGCGAGCTCACCCTCAAATCCCTGCGCGATGGTCAAGGTGCGCAGGTGTGCGTGGCCTTAACTGCCGTGGACGAGTGGGCACAGCGCCTACAATCCTGACGCATAACTGTCCTTTTACTTTTTCACCCATGGCCTCCGCACTCGACCTTGAAGAACAGGAACAGCTTGACCAGCTCAAGCATTTTTGGAAACGCTGGGGCAACCTCATCAGCTGGGTTCTGATTGCCTTGCTCGGCGCCTACGCAGCCTGGAATGGTTGGCAGTATTGGCAAAACCGGCAAGCCAGTCAGGCCGTCGTGCTGTTCGACACGGTCGAGCAAGCGGCCCAGCGCCGTGACTTGGCCTTGCTGGAGCGTGCAGTGGCTGACATCCAGGACAAGTTTGGATCAACCACCGCAGCCCATCCCGCCACCTTGCTGGCTGGCAAAGTGCTGGCCGACAACAACGAGACCGACAAGGCCGAGAAGGCGCTGACCTGGGTGACCCAGAAGGCTGACGACGCCGGTCTGGTGGCACTGGCGCGTCTTCGCCTGGCTTCGCTGGCACTGCAGGCCAAGGCCTATGACAAAGCCCGCCAATGGTTGAGCGCCGAGGTGGCGCCCGCTTTTCAGCCGCTGGTGGCGGATCGTCTGGGCGATATCGACCTGCAACAGGGCCAACTCGACAAGGCCCGTCAGCAGTACCAAAAAGCTTGGAATGGGCTGGATGAGCGGGCCGAGTACCGACAAATCGTGGCGGTCAAACTGGCTGCCCTGGGCGTGGACGCCAAGGCAGCGGGGGCCAGCAAGTGATCATCGTGTCGTTGCGCGTGACCAGGCGTTTGCTGACCCTGGGCGCTCTCTGGCTGGTGGCTTGTTCGAGCGGCCCCCAGTACAAGCCGGTTGATATTCCCACTGTACCGGTGGTGCAGGAAGTCAAGCAGGTCTGGACGCTCGCACTGGGTCCTGTTCCCGCCACGTTGGTGCCCGCTGTGCAGTCCAATGCCGTCGTCGTCATCAATACACGTGGCGAGATGCAGGGCGTCGACTTGAATGCGGGGCGCTCGCTGTGGCGGGTGGCCCTCAACCAGACCATCAGTGCTGGTGTAGGCAGTGACGGTCAACGTCATGCCGTGGTGACCACCGGCAATGAACTGGTGGTGGTGCAGGAGTCCAAGGTGTTGTGGCGATACCGCCTGCCTGCGCAATCTTTCACCGCGCCGCTGGTGGCCGGGCAACGCGTGTTTGTTTTGCTGGCTGATCGTTCGGTGCTGGGGTTTGATGGTGCCACGGGCCGTCTGTTGTGGACACAGTCACGGCCAGGGGACCCCCTGGTGCTCAAGCAAACCGGCGTCCTCACAGCCGTCGGTGACACCCTGGTGGCGGGCCTCTCCGGCCGTCTGGTGGGGCTCAACCCCACCACCGGAGCCTTGCGCTGGGATGCGCCGATCGCCACGCCACGCGGAACCAATGATCTGGAACGTCTGGTGGACGTGGTCGGTCCGATGTCCCGCCAAGGCGATGAACTGTGTGCCCGGGCTTACCAGTCCCAAGTGGGTTGCGTGAATGCGGTGCGCGGACAAGTCCGTTGGACTCGTAATGCCAACAGCGACGATGGGGTGCACGGCAATGATCAACTGGTGATCGGGACTGAAGCCAACGGCGTGGTGGTGGCCTGGCAGCGCAGTTCGGGCGAACGTGTCTGGCAGGCCGACCGCCTGCGCTACCGACGCTTGAGCGCTCCTTTGGTCACGCCCAAGGGAATTGTCCTGACGGACAGCGGAGGTTGGGCTTATTTGATGTCAATGACGGATGGGGCTTTGCTCAACCGATGGAAGACCGACGACACCGAGTTGGCCGGTTACCCGCAGGCCTTTGCGGGTGGGTTCCTGTTGCTGAACCGCTCAGGCCGTCTGGCTGCTTACCAGTTCCCCTGATATTTTTTTGACCAAGGCGGCCTGCCTATGAAACCCGTGATCGCCCTGGTGGGGCGTCCCAACGTCGGCAAGTCCACGCTGTTCAATCGCCTGACCCAGTCGCGCGATGCCATCGTGGCCGACTTCGCGGGCCTCACGCGGGATCGCCATTACGGCAATGCGCGGTTGGGTCGACGTGAGTACATCGTGATTGACACGGGCGGCTTCGAGCCTGACGCGTCCAGCGGCATCTTCAAAGAGATGGCCAAGCAGACGCAGCAGGCCGTGGCCGAAGCCGATGTGGTGATTTTTGTGGTGGATGCCCGTGAGGGCATGTCTGCCCAAGACCACGACATCGCCAACTACCTGCGCCGCTTGAGCAAGCCCACGCTGTTGGTGGCCAACAAGGCCGAGGGCATGCGAGAGGGCCCCCAGCTCGCTGAGTTTTATGAGCTGGGCCTGGGCGAAGTGATCCCAGTCTCGGCTGCGCATGGACAGGGCGTTCGCAGCATGGCCGAAGCAGCCCTGGACCAGCTCGGTCCTGCACCGGAGGAAGAGGAGGAGAGCCCGCAAGAGGATGGCGTCATCCGTCTTGCCGTGGCCGGGCGTCCCAATGTGGGTAAATCCACCCTGATCAACACCTGGCTGGGCGAAGAGCGTCTGGTGGCCTTTGACCTGCCGGGCACCACGCGCGACGCGATTCATGTGCCGCTTGAGCACCAGGGGCAACGCTACGACCTGATCGACACCGCGGGTTTGCGCCGCAAAGGCAAAGTATTTGAGGCGATCGAAAAGTTCTCGGTCGTCAAAACCCTGCAAGCCATCGACACCGCGCATGTGGTGCTGTTGCTCATTGATGCGACCCAAGGTGTGACCGATCAGGACGCGCACATCGCCGGTTACATTCTGGAAAGCGGGCGCGCCGTGGTGCTGGCGGTCAACAAGTGGGACGCGGTGGACAGCTACCAGCGTGAACTGCTGCAGCGCTCCATCGAAACGCGGCTGGCTTTCCTCAAATTTGCCAACCTGCACTTCATCTCCGCCAAAAAGCGTCAGGGTCTGGGCCCTGTGTGGTCCTCGATTCGCGAGGCTCACGCAGCGGCCAATTGCAAGATGCCCACTCCATTGCTGACCCGCTTGCTGCTCGAGGCCGTGCAGTTTCAGTCGCCCAAGCGCTCGGGCATGTTCCGCCCCAAGCTCCGCTATGCCCATCAAGGGGGGATGAATCCGCCCGTCATCGTGGTGCATGGCAACTCACTGGAGCACGTCACGGACGCCTACAAGCGGTTTCTGGAAGGTCGGTTCCGCAAGGAATTCAAACTCCAGGGAACACCTTTGCGCATTGAAATGAAGACCTCACACAACCCTTACAAAGACAAGGACGACTGATCTGTCGCCCGGTGGGGCCGCGGACCTGTGGTAAGGTCTGGGTTTGTTAACTTTCTTTCGAACACGGAGCATATCGTGAACAACAAAGGCCAACTCTTGCAGGATCCCTTCCTCAACCTGCTGCGTCGTGAGCATGTCCCGGTATCCATTTACCTGGTGAACGGCATCAAACTGCAGGGCCAAATCGAATCCTTCGACCAGTACGTGGTGTTGTTGCGCAACACAGTGACGCAAATGGTCTACAAGCATGCCATCTCCACCATCGTGCCCGGCCGTGCAGTGAACTTCAGCGCAACCGACGCTGCCGCCGATCCTGTCCCGAGTGCTTGATTCCGCTTTGGCAGACACTGCCGACACGCCCCCCGCCCAGCCGGGGGCAGTGGTGCTGGTGGGGGTCGACCTGGGTCTGCCTCACTTTGACCGCGAACTCGACGAATTGGCCCAACTGGCCAACACCGCAGGTCTGCAACCCCTCGCCCGGCTGACTTGCAAGCGTCAGGCCCCAGACCCGGCGCTTTTCGTGGGCTCTGGCAAGGCCGACGAGATCAAACTGCTGGCCCAGATGCACGGCGCGAGTGAGGTCCTCTTCGATCAATCGCTGAGCCCGGCCCAGCAACGCAACCTGGAGCGGCACCTGGGCTTGCCCGTCAACGACCGCACCTTGCTGATCCTGGAAATCTTTGCCCAGCGTGCCCGCAGTCACGAGGGCAAGTTGCAGGTCGAGCTGGCGCGTTTGCAATACCTGAGCACCCGGCTGGTACGGCGATGGACCCACCTGGAGCGTCAGCGTGGCGGCATTGGCGGACGCGGGGGTCCGGGTGAAACCCAGATCGAGCTCGACCGCCGCATGATTGGCGAGTCCATCAAGCGCATTCGTGAGCGGCTGGACAAGGTCAAGCGCCAGCGCTCCACCCAGCGTCGCCAGCGCCAACGCCACCACCATGTAGGTATCTCGCTGGTGGGGTACACCAACGCCGGCAAGTCCACGCTGTTCAACGCCATGGTCAAGGCGCGTACCTACGCAGCCGATCAACTCTTTGCCACGCTAGACACCACCACACGTCAGTTGTACCTGGGAGACGGACAGGGTCGGGGACACACCGTGTCCCTGTCCGACACGGTGGGTTTTATCCGTGACCTGCCGCACACACTGGTCGACGCGTTTGAAGCTACCTTGCAGGAAGCCGCTCAGGCTGATCTGCTCTTGCATGTGGTGGATGCCTCGCACCCCGACTGGACCGAACAACTGGCCCAGGTACAGTCTGTGCTGGCTGATATTGGCGCGACAGACATTCCGCAATGGCTGATCTTCAACAAGGTGGACCAACTGCCCCCTGACCGACGACCCCGGCAAGCAGAAGACATGTATGACTGGGACGGTCGGGCCTTGCCACGTGTGTTCCTCAGTGCGGTGACCGGACAAGGCATGGCCGTGTTGCGCCAGCGTCTGGCAGAATTTGCCCTGTCGCGTCACCCTCAACCGATTGGGACACCCGACGCACAGGACATGGGATCCCCCCATGACTCGGCGGGCTGATCCAATTGGGCACAATGCGCTTGTTTACTCTTTCTCGAGTCTTTGACATGAAAGCTTTCTCCCTGACCTCGATCACCGACTTGCTAGGACGGTTGCGAGGCATGTTCAACCTCAACGATGGCCGTTGGGGTCGCGGGGATGACGCCACGGGTGGTGGCAACCCTGCGGGTCAACCGTCGGGCGGTGCGTCGTCCGGTTCCAATCCGTCTGGCTCGGGGTCATCGCCCTCGGGTGGAAGCTCCCAGGGGCCATCCAGCAACGGACCCGGCGCTGCGCCCCCCGAGCCCCCGCGTGACCCCCCCAGACCCAACCGCTCGCCCCAGGGGGGCCCCCCGGATCTGGACGAACTCTGGCGTGACTTCAACCAGAAAATTGGCGCCATCTTTGGCCAGCGTGGCCAGGGCGGCGGAAAGGGCCGTGGCCCGTCCGGTGGCATGGGTGGGGGTATTCCGCCCACCTTTCGCAACGCCAAGCTCGGCGCTGCGGTGGTTGGCTGCATCGCCGTCCTGATCTGGCTGGGCACGGGATTTTTTATCGTCCAGGAAGGCCAACAAGCGGTCATCACGCAGTTTGGCCGTTACCACAGCACGGTCGGTGCGGGCTTCAACTGGCGCCTGCCTTACCCCGTCCAGCGACACGAACTGGTGTTCGTCACGCAGATCCGCTCTCTCGATATCGGTCGTGACAACGTGATCAAGGCCACGGGTCTGCGCGAGTCGGCCATGCTGACCGAAGATGAGAACATTCTGGAGATCAAGTTTGCGGTGCAATACCGGCTGACGGACGCCCGCGCCTACCTCTTCGAAAGCAAAAATCCCACTGATGCGGTAATGCAAGCGGCGGAAACGGCGGTGCGCGAAGTGGTGGGCAAGATGCGCATGGACGCAGCCCTGTCTGAAGACCGCGACCAGATCGGTCCGCGCGTGCGCAGCATCATGCAAACTATCCTGGACCACTACAAGGTGGGCATCGAGGTCGTGGGCATCAACTTGCAACAAGGCGGCGTGCGTCCACCCGAGCAAGTGCAGTCAGCTTTTGACGACGTGCTCAAAGCCGGCCAGGAGCGTGAGCGCGCCAAGAACGAAGCACAGGCCTATGCCAACGATGTGGTGCCGCGTGCTGTCGGAACGGCCTCGCGTCTGAAAGAAGAAGCCGAGGGCTACAAGTCACGCATCGTGGCACAGGCACAAGGCGATGCCCAGCGCTTCAAGTCGGTGTTGAATGAATACCAGAAGGCGCCGCAAGTGATGCGCGATCGCCTCTACATTGACACCATGCAACAGATCTACAGCAACGTGACCAAGGTGCTGGTGGAGTCTAAACAGGGCTCTAACTTGCTGTACCTGCCGCTGGACAAGATCATGCAGCAGGTGAGTCAGTCCGCTCCTGCATCGTCCCCGGCGCCTGCTGGCGCTGCCACCCCGGATACGGCAGGCAACTCGCCGCTGTCGTCCTCCAACGCGGATCCGCGGGCCCGTGACGCGCGTCAGCGCGATCGTGACGGTCGTTGAATCGGGAGTCCAGCATGAACAGAATCGGTTTTTACCTATCGTCGGCCCTCGTGGCTCTGGCCTTGCTCAGTTCCACCCTGTTTGTCGTGGATCAGCGCCAGTTTGGTGTGGTCTACGCCTTGGGGCAGATCAAGGAAGTCGTCACCGAGCCGGGCTTGCACATGAAGCTGCCCCCGCCGCTGCAAAACGTCACCTACATCGACAAGCGTTTGCTGACGCTCGACAACGCCGACACCGAACCCATGCTCACTGCGGAGAAGCAGCGCATGGTGATCGATTGGTATGTGCGCTGGCGCATCACCGAGCCGTCGCAATACATTCGCAACGTCGGCCTTGATGAGCGTGCTGGCGCCATCCAGCTCAGCCGCGTGGTACGCAACGCCTTGCAAGAGGAAATCAACAAGCGCACGGTGAAAGATCTGTTGTCTCTGAAGCGTGAAGCGATCATGAACGACGTCAAGACCGAGGTGCTCGAGAAGGTCAAGGGGGCCAAGCCCTGGGGCATTGATGTGGTGGACGTGCGCATCACCCGCGCCGACTACGTCGACGCCATCACCGAATCCGTGTATCGCCGCATGGAGGCCGAGCGTAAGCGCGTGGCCAACGAGTTGCGCTCCACCGGCGGTGCTGAGGGCGAGAAGATTCGAGCGGACGCCGATCGCCAGCGCGAAGTGACCGTGGCCAACGCCTACCGCGATGCTCAGAAAATCAAGGGTGAGGGTGATGCCGAGGCTGCTCGCTTGTATGCGGATGCGTTTGGTCGCGATGCCCAGTTCGCGCAGTTCTACAGAAGTCTGGAGGCCTACAAAACCACCTTCAGCAAGAAGAGTGACTTGATGGTGGTCGACCCGTCCAGCGACTTCTTCAAAGCCATGCGCAGCAGCGGGGTGTCCCCGCCCGCCCTGGCTGCGCCACCAGCTGCTGCCACGGCACCCGCCGCACCCGCCCGCAAGCCCTGAGTGACCACGGATGTCCGCCGACACGCTGTGGCTGGCGCTGGCTTTGGTGCTGGTATTTGAAGGCCTGTTGCCGTTCGCCGCACCCGCTGCCTGGCGGCGCATGTTTCAACAGGTGTTGCAACTGGACGATGGGCAGATTCGTTTCTTTGGGCTGTGTGCCATTCTGGTCGGCGTGAGTGTGCTGCTCTGGTTGGGTTGAGGGCCTGGTGGCCCGTTGGCAGGGGGTCGGTGGGGTCGGAAAACGGCGATGCACTTCGGTAGAATCCCCGTTTTAACCGCCACGAACGTTGTCCATGTCTGCCTGGCTCCTGCCGGATCATCTTGCCGATGTTTTGCCCTCTGAAGCCCGGCACATCGAGGAACTTCGCCGCCTCGCCCTGGATGGGGCGCGTCGGTTCGGCTACGAGCTGGTCATGCCGCCCCTGCTCGAATACCTCGAATCTCTGCTGACCGGCACCGGTAGCAGCCTCGAACTCCAAACCTTCAAACTGGTCGACCAGCTGTCAGGCCGGTCACTCGGCTTGCGCGCCGACACCACCCCCCAGGCCGCCCGTATTGACGCCCATTTGCTCAACCGCCCTGGCGTCACGCGTCTGTGTTACTGCGGTCCCGTGTTGCACACCCGTCCTGATGGCCCCTACGCCACCCGCGAGCCGCTGCAGTTTGGCGCCGAGTTGTTCGGCCATGATGGTCTTGAAGCCGATCTGGAAGTGCTGCAACTCGCGCTGACCGTGCTGGCGCAATCCGAAGTAGGGCAGGTGAGTGTGGACCTGGGCGACGCCCGCATCGTCAAATCTTTGCTCGCCGGTGTTGAACTCCCTGCGTCACATCGCCAGTCCATTCATCAAGCGCTCGTCACCAAGGACATCACCAGCCTGCAGTCGCTGGTCAAGACACTGCCCGATGCCGTCGGTCAGGCTTTGCTGCAACTGCCCTCCTTGTATGGCGATTTGTCTGTGCTGGCGCAAGCCCAGACCGTGCTGGCCGCATGGCCGTCAGCCATTCAGGCCTTGCAACAACTGCAATGGTTGGCCTCGCACCTGGATGTGCCGGTGACCGTCGATCTGGCGGATCTGCGGGGCTATGCCTATTACAGCGGCGCTCGCTTTGCCATCTATGTCCCAGGCGCGTCCGATGCCCTGGTGCGTGGAGGTCGCTACGACGAGGTGGGCGCGGTATTTGGGCGCAAGCGTCCTGCTGTGGGCTTCAGTCTCGACCTGAAATCCCTGGTGGCGGTGGTTCCCCGTCGCCCCCTGCGGGCCGCCATCCGAGCCCCCTGGGGCGAGGCGAGTGAATTGCGCCAGGCCGTTGCGGCCTTGCGTGAACAAGGCGAGACAGTGGTCTGTGTGCTGCCCGGTCACGAGAGCGATGTCGATGAATTCGATTGCGACCGCGAACTGGTCCATGTGGCGGGTCGCTGGGTGGTTCGAGCCCTGTGACGCCACCCGACTGCCCCCCCTTCACGAACTGATTCAGAGAACTGACCGAGACATTCATGAAAACAACCCGTGGTCGCAATGTGGTCGTTGTCGGCACCCAGTGGGGTGACGAGGGCAAAGGCAAGCTGGTCGATTGGCTCACCGAAACGGCCACCGGGGTGGTGCGTTTCCAGGGTGGCCACAATGCCGGACATACCCTGGTGATCAATGGTGTCAAAACCGCTTTGCACCTCATTCCCAGTGGCATCATGCGCCCCGGGGTGAAGTGTTACATCGGCAACGGTGTGGTGCTCTCGATGGCCAAACTGCTGGAGGAAATTGCCGGCCTGGAAAAAGCCGGTGTGGAAGTGCGCTCACGTCTGCGCATCAGCGAGGCTTGTCCGCTCATCCTGCCCTACCACGCTGCGCTGGATATCGCTCGTGAGGCTGCCAAGGAAAAGGCTGGCCAGGCCAAAATCGGCACCACGGGTCGTGGCATTGGTCCAGCCTACGAGGACAAAATAGCCCGTCGTGCTTTGCGTGTGCAAGACCTCAAGCACCCCGAGCGGTTTGCCCAGCGACTGCGCGACAACCTCAACCTGCACAACCACGTGCTGGTCGACATCCTGCACGCCCCTCCGATTGATTTCGACACAGTGTTCCAGGAAGCCATGGATCACGCCCAACAGATCCGGCCCATGATGGCGGATGTCTCGCGCGAACTCAACGAGGCGCACCAACAAGGCGCGAATTTGCTGTTTGAAGGCGCCCAGGGCACGCTCCTGGATGTGGACCATGGCACCTATCCCTTCGTCACCTCGAGCAATTGCGTGGCGGGTAATGCCGCCGCCGGCGCTGGAGTCGGCCCTGGCCTGTTGCACTACGTGCTGGGCATCACCAAGGCGTACTGTACCCGGGTGGGCGGTGGCCCGTTCCCGACCGAACTCGATTGGGAAACCCCCGGCACCGTGGGCTACCACTTGTCGACCGTGGGCGCCGAGAAGGGCGTGACCACGGGGCGTTCACGCCGCTGTGGCTGGTTCGATGCCGCGCTGCTCAAGCGCAGCGCGCAGGTCAACGGTTTGTCGGGTCTGTGCATCACCAAGCTTGATGTGCTTGATGGCATCGAGGAATTACAACTGTGCGTGGGTTATCACCTGGACGGCGAAGCGATCGATATCCTGCCCATGGGTGCTGACGAGATCGCCCGTTGTGTGCCCATCTACGAAACCCTGTCTGGATGGTCCGAGACCACCGTGGGGGCCACCCGCCTGGAGCAGTTGCCTGCCGCTGCGCGTCGATACCTGGAGCGCATCGAAGCGGTGACGGGCGTGCCCATTCATGTGGTGTCCACCAGCCCCGATCGCGACCACACCATCTTGCTGCACAACCCCTTCGAGGCCTGATCCGCGCCTGGGTGCTGGATTCGACCCATTCCCCACGATTGACTTTACCCCCTCACCAGGAGATTCGCGATGTTGACTGAAGACGGCAAGCACCTGTATGTGTCTTACGACGAGTACCACAACCTGATCGAAAAGCTCGCGCTCAAAGTCTACCAATCGGGCTGGACCTTTGACACCATCTTGTGCCTGGCCCGTGGCGGCATGCGTCCTGGCGACATCCTCTCGCGTATCTTTGACAAGCCGTTGGCCATCATGTCCACCAGTTCCTACCGGGCCGAAGCCGGCACGGTGCAAGGCCACCTGGACATTGCACGCTACATCACCACACCCAAAGGCGAAATCGCCGGCAAGGTGTTGCTCGTCGATGACCTGGCCGATTCGGGGCACACGCTCAAGGCCGTGGTGGAGATGCTGCGCAACAACTACTCGCCCATCACCGAGTTGCGAACGGCAGTGATCTGGACCAAGGGCGTCTCGAGCTTCATGCCCGACTACTCGGTCGACTATCTGCCCACCAACCCCTGGATTCACCAGCCCTTCGAAGGCTACGACTCGCTGCGACCGAGCCAGCTGCTCGACAAGTGGAAGGTCTGATCGATTCGGTGCGCATTCATGAAGCGTCCGACCCATCTCATCCACCATCCGTATCAGGCGCCGACCGCGTTTGAGGCACCGCAGCCCGGGGTGTTCAAAGCCTCGACGGTGATCTTTCCCTCTGTGGCCAGCATTGCCCAGCGCGACTGGATGCAAAAGACGGGCTACACCTACGGCCTGCATGGCACCCCCACCACGTTCACCCTGGAAGAGCGTCTGGCCACCTTGGAAGGCGGCACGCACTGCCTGTTGGTACCCAGTGGGCTGGCGGCCATCGCCCACATCAACCTGGCGCTCCTGAGTCAGGGCGATGAGGTGCTGTTGCCCGACAACGCCTATGGCCCCAACAAGGCGCTGGCTGCCCATGAGCTGAACCGTTGGGGCATCACCACCCAGCACTACGATCCGATGTCGGTGGCCGATCTGGCCCATCGCATCAGCGCGCGCACCAAGCTCGTGTGGCTGGAGGCGCCGGGTTCGGTGACGATGGAGTTCCCAGACCTGTTGGGCATGGTCCAGCTGTGTCGTGAGCGGGGCGTGTTGTGCGCGCTGGACAACACCTGGGGCTCTGGTCTGGCTTTCAACGCCTTTGACCTGTTGCCTGAGCAGCCGGGTGCGCTGGGGGTGGACCTCACCGCACACGCTTTGACCAAATACCCGAGTGGCGGTGGCGATGTGCTGATGGGCAGCATCACCACGCGCCGAGACGATCTGGCGCAGGCACTCAAACTCACCCACATGCGACTGGGGACGGGTGTTGGCGCAAACGATGTCGAACTGGTGCTTCGTTCGTTGCCCACGGTGGACTTGCGCTACCGAGCACAGGACGCTGCCGCGCGTGAACTCGCCCGGTGGTGCGCCGAGCAACCCGCCGTGGCGCAGGTGCTGCACCCGGCCTTGCCCGGTGCACCGGGCCATGACCACTGGACGCGCGTATGCGTGTCCGCCCAGGAGCCGCAAGGCTTGGCAGCCGGTATTTTCAGCATCGTGCTGGATGCGCGCTTCACCACCGAGCAGGCGCATGCCTTTTGCAATGACCTGACCTGCTTCAAGCTGGGTTACAGCTGGGGGGGCCCCATGAGCCTGGTGATGACCTACCAGCTCAACGCGATTCGCCGCATGGGCACGCCGCACTTGCGCGCGGGGCATGTGGTGAGGTTGTGTATTGGGCTTGAGGATGTTGCCGACTTGCGCGCAGACTTGCTGCAGTCCATGCAGCGACATCTGCGCTGATTCAAGCCTGGATCAGACTGAGTGCCGCTGCGCGCATCGATGTTTTGCTGCGATCGGCCAACTCGATCACCGGTGCACCCACGGATTGTTTGAAGTTGCGTTGAAGCGACGACGCATAGGTGGGGTCGTAGTGGGTGTGTAGCAGGGCTTCCACCACGCTGGCTACATCGCCGCGGCGCACGCGCTGCTGCCAGTTCTCCACCGTGGTGCGACCGCGCAGTTCGATCAGCGCTGCCAGGCGTTGACAGAAAAAATCCGGATCCCGCACAAAGAAGTCGTAGTCTTCCATCAACAGCCCCACGCGCTCTGTGTCACGCAATTGCAGGTGCACGCAGGGGCTCGCGCGCATGGCCAGCATCAGTGACTCGGGCACCGAGAGGTTGCCCACCTTGCGACTCTCCGCCTCCACATAGACCGGACGTGCGGGATCAAAGCCGCACAACGCGGTCCACACCCGCATGTCGAAATGTTTCTGGCTGGGCTGTGGACGTCCCGGCAGCACGCCCAGCACCGAGCTGCGGTGGCTGGCCAGGTCCTCCAGGTCGAGCACTTGGGCGCCTTCTTGCGCCAAGGCTTGAAGCAGACGTGTTTTGCCACTGCCGGTGGGGCCACAGATCACCCGAAACGACAAGCGGTCGACCCGTCCGGGCAAGTCGGCCAGCAGGGCATGGCGAAACGCCTTGTAGCCGCCTTCAATCAGGGTGACCTTGAACCCAATTTGCCCCAGCACCATCGAGAGCGAACCACTGCGCTTGCCACCGCGCCAGCAATAAATCAACGGCTGCCAGGTTCGCGGCAAATCAAGCGCCTGTTGGGCAATGTGCCGGGAAATGTTGGCGGCAGCCAGCGAGGCCCCCAGCTTTTGCGCCTCGAAGGGGTTGATCTGCTTGAACAGGGTACCAATCAAGGCCCGCTCGGCGTTGTTGAGCGTGGGCCAGTTGACCGCACCCGGCAGGTGGTCGAGGGCATACTCATCCTCACTCCGTGCGTCGATGATGGCGCTGAAATCACCCAGGGTGCGGGATCGATCGGCCAGTCGCAGCAGGGCCTGGTCAGCGGGCAGGAGATGAACGCTCACAAGAGACTCACAACAGTTTTTTCAATTCAGGCCACGCGGTGTCCAGCATCAGGGCTTGCGATTTCACCGTGGGGTGGATGCGGTCGGCCTGGAACCATTCCGTGATGTCGGGTTTGTCGGCAATGGCGCTGAGGAAAAACGGTACCAACCCCACCTTGAATTGCTTCGCCACCTCACGGTACAGTGCGGCAAATCGAGCGGCATGATCCGCGCCATAGTTGGGGGGCATTTGCATGCCCAACAACAACACCTTGGCCCCGGCCCCCAGGCTGGCTTGCACCATGGCCTGCAGGTGCTCACGGGTCTGCTGCAAGGACAAGCCACGCAGCGCGTCATTGCCCCCCAGCTCGATGATGACCAGACGGGGATGGTGCTTGCCCAGCAAGGCTGGGAGTCTTGCGCGCCCCCCTGAGGTGGTCTCGCCACTGATGCTGGCATTGACGACCTGCCAACCCGGGTGCGTTTGGTCCAGCCGTTGCCCCAGCAGGGTCACCCAGCCACTGCCACGCGGCAGTCCGTACTCAGCGCTCAGCGAGTCGCCCAGGACCAGCAGGGTGGCACCTGCGGCCGATCGCGCAGACGCGGGTGTGGAGGTCGGGCTGGTCATCGTGCGGTCCTGTGCTCCCGCACCGATGGACAACCCCACCAGAGCCATGCCGGCCAGGGCTGCGGTACAGTGTCGGCGATTCCAACCTTTTTCAGGGTGCATGGTCTCAGTGTGTCGAGTCTGCCAAGTGGGGGCTCGTCGTGCTGGCCTGCACCTGTTGCTGGCCCTCATGTCCGACCCTTTGATTCGCGTGTCGCATCTCTTCAAGTCCGTTCAGGACTCCAGCGGCACACTGGATATTCTCCGCGATATCGACTTCACCCTGAACGCACGCGAAACCGCGGCCATCGTGGGGGCGTCGGGCTCGGGCAAAAGCACGCTCTTGTCCATCATGGCGGGTCTGGATACCCCTTCGCGAGGCACCGTCTGGTTGGCCGGACAAGACCTGTTCACTTTGGATGAGGACGCACGTGCCCAGTGGCGAGCCCGTCACCTCGGCTTTGTGTTCCAGAGCTTTCAGTTGCTCAGCCACCTCACCGCGCTGGAAAACGTCATGCTTCCCTTGGAACTCTCAGGCGTTGCCGGCGCGCGTTCGGCTGCGCGCGACATGCTCGAGCGCGTGGGGCTGGGCCAACGACTCAACCACACGCCGCGCGTGTTGAGCGGTGGCGAGCAGCAGCGCGTGGCGTTGGCCCGAGCCTTTGTGGTGCAGCCGGATATCTTGCTGGCCGATGAACCCACGGGCAGTCTGGACCATGCCACAGGGGCCCAGGTCATGGACCTGATGCTCGACCTCAACCGGGAGCGCGGCACCACGCTGGTGCTGGTGACACACGACAACGCCTTGGCAGCGCGATGTGACCGTCGCCTGCAGATTGATGCCGGTCAACTGGTGGCCTCGTAGCAAGCACTGAGCTAGATGGCCAGGCAGGGGATAATCCTCCCATGTCTTCCCCCGTCAAAGTGTTGTACGGCTTTCATGCCGTGGGCGTGCGTCTCAAGACCGCGCCGACCTCCATCCTCGAGCTGTATGTCGACTCCTCGCGGCGGGATGCCCGCATGCGTCAGTTTGTCGAGCGAGCCCAGGAGGCCAACCTGCGTCTGATCGAGGCCGACAGTCTGCGTTTGTCACGGCTGTGTGGCAGCCATGGCCACCAGGGCGTGGTGGCCCGAGTGGACGCGCTGGCACAAGCCAAAACCCTGGACGACTTGCTCGATCAACTGCCCACCGGTACTGTGCCCTTGCTGCTGGTGCTCGATGGCGTGACCGATCCGCACAACCTCGGGGCCTGCCTGCGCGTGGCCGATGGAGCCGGCGCCCACGCGCTGATCGCGCCCAAGGATCATGCGGTGGGCATCAATGCCACGGTGGCCAAGGTGGCCAGTGGTGCTGCCGAAACCGTGCCGTACTTCATGGTGACCAATCTGGCACGGACCTTGAACGAATTGAAAGAGCGTTCGATCTGGATCATCGGGACCAGTGATGATGCCCCGCAAACCCTGTACCAGGCTGATCTCAAAGGGCCGACCGCCCTGGTGCTGGGCGCGGAGGGCGCCGGCATGCGCCAACTCACCCGCAAGACCTGTGATGCGCTGGTCAGCCTGCCCATGCGAGGGGCTGTGGAAAGCCTGAATGTGTCGGTGGCCAGCGGCATTTGCCTTTACGAGGCCGTGCGTCAGCGCAGTTGAGCCTTCGGTTTCAGACCCAGCCGATGATGCCCAGTACGGCGCCCACGCTGAGGAGCCACAAGAGGTGGATGCGCGTCTTCAACACCACCACAGTGGTGATCAGGGTGACCAGCCACACCGGCCAGTCGCGGTCCAGCTGATCATGGTGCACATTCATCAACCAGCCGGTGGACATCATGAGTGAGATGACCAACGGGGCCATACCCGCCTTGAAGGCCCGCACCGAGCGCAGTTCGCGGTTGCGATGGGCCCACTGGGTGATGAGGTAGGTGGTGACGGAGGAGGGCAGCAGCACACTGATGAGGCAGATACAGGCTCCCAGCACCGCCCACCACAGGGCCCAGGGTCCCCCTTCAGCGAGGCCGAAGTTCCAACCCATCAGGGCCACAAACAACACGTTGGGCCCAGGGGCAGCCTGCGCCAGGGTGATAGAGGAGTTGAAGGCACTTTCACTCAACCAGCCTTGCTGGGTGACCAGGTAGCGGTGCATTTCGGGCACGGTGGCAATGGCCCCGCCCACCGCCAGCATGGAGAGAACAGCAAAGTGCAAGATCAGGTTCAGCCAGTCGGTCATGCTCATGCGGCCTCCTCTTGACGACGCAGCTGCAGCCAGGCCCACACGCACGCGGTCCCCCCCAGGGTGAGGATCGAAACCGCCAGCGGGACGCGGATCAAGGCCACCACCACGAAGCCGAGGGTCACCCAGGCCAGTCCCAACGTGCGACCAATGGGGTTCTTGCGCAAGGCCGGGATGAGTTTCATGCCGGTGGCAATGATCAACCCCGCCACCACCGCCCCCATGCCTCGCAAGGCCGCTTGAATGGCGGGCAGATGTTCAAACTGTCCATACAGCACCGCGAGACCCAGCACAATGACCAGGGGTAACAGCAAGAGTCCCGCCATGGCCACCAGGCCGCCGCTGAAGCCAAAGTAACGGTTGCCCATGATCAAGCCCAGGTTGACCACGTTCGGGCCTGGCAGGATTTGCGAGACGGACCAGTCCTCCACAAACTCTTCCAGGGTCAGCCATTGCTTACGCTCGACCAGTTCGCGCTGGACCACCGCCAGCACGCCCCCAAAGCCCTGCAAGGCCATCCAGGTGAAGGCCAGGAAGAGTTCGGTCCGAGTTCGCGGCCCAGGGCGTGAGGTGTCGTTCATGACAGAGATCAAACCGTCATGCCGCCTGAAACTTCAATCACGGCGCCGTTGATGTAAGCCGCTTCGTCACTGGCGAGGAACGCGTAGACATGGGCAATGTCCTCTGGCAGGCCCAGACGCTTGAGGGGCACGCGGTCCACCATCTCTTGCATCACTTTCTCGGGAATGGTGGAGAGAATGGGGGTGGCAATAAAGCCGGGCGCCACCGCGTTCACGCGAATGCCTTTGGGGCCGAGTTCCCGGCTCCAGGTCTTGGTGAACCCAATCACGCCGAACTTGCTGGCAGCGTAGTTGGTCTGACCGAAATTGCCGTAAATTCCCACCACCGATGAGGCGTTGAGAATGACACCGCTGCCCTGAGCCACCATGGTGTCGCACACGGCCTGAGCACAGTGGAACACGCCCCGCAGGTTGACGTCGATGACGCGGTCGAATTGCTCGAGCGTCATCTTTTGCAAACGTGCATCCTGGGTGATCCCGGCATTGTTGACCAGCACATCGATGCGGCCAAAGCGGTCCTTGACCTGTTGAACCATCCCGTCCACCATCTCGCGCTGGGTCACATCGACGACGATGCCCAGCGCCTCAGCCCCTGCCGCTTGACAGGCCGTCACGGCCTGGTCCACCGCGGCCTGGCGCACGTCGCAGACCACCACGCGGGCGCCTTCCTGGGCAAATTTGAGGGCTGTGGCCAAGCCGATCCCTTGTGCAGCGCCCGTGATGATGCCGACCTTACCGGCCAGTCGAGGGGAGGAGGACATGCGCAAATCCTAGACGGAGAGTGTGGTGGTGATGGAGGTGTGCTGCGTCGTGAGCCATGGGGCATACCTCAGCATCGAGAGCAGCGATCTCAAGGCAGGAAGTTTACCCGCTGGTCCCAGCGTGACCTGTCTGCCAGGTGCTTGCAGAACCTGGCAGGTGCCCTTAACGCGAAGTGGTCCCATCCCTGATGACTCCAGGGGTGTCTCCCCCCACTTGCGCACGCCAACCGATGAGCCCCCTTACACTTGAGGCCTGCATGAACGCCCCGGTCGACGTTTCCTTCTTTCCCCGCCAGGCACCCTCGATCTTGCGCTACCGCAAGTACTGGGCGGCCCGCTTTGGCACGGCTCCATTTTTGCCCATGAGCCGCGCCGAGATGGATCAACTGGGGTGGGACAGTTGCGACGTCATCCTGGTGACGGGCGATGCCTATGTGGACCACCCGAGTTTTGGCATGGCGGTGATTGGCCGTCTCCTGGAAATGCAGGGCTTTCGAGTGGGCATCATCGCCCAGCCCGACTGGCACAGCGCCGAACCCTTCAAGACGTTGGGCAAGCCCAATCTGTTCTGGGGTGTGACAGCGGGCAACATGGATTCAATGATCAACCGCTACACAGCGGATCGCAAAATTCGGTCGGACGATGCTTACACCGCGGGCGATGTGGCTGGCAAGCGCCCGGACCGCGCCACACTGGTGTACAGCCAACGGTGTCGCGAGGCGTACCCCGAGGTTCCTATTATTCTGGGGGGCATCGAGGCCTCGCTGCGGCGCATCGCGCATTACGACTACTGGTCGGACAAGGTGCGACGTTCGGTGGTGATCGACAGCAAATGCGATCTCCTGCTCTACGGCAATGCCGAGCGTGCCTTGGTGGAAATTGCGCACCGACTGGCTGCACGTGAACCGGTTCACACGATCACCGATGTGCGCGGCACGGCGTATCTGGTGCGAGGTACGCCTGAAGGCTGGTTTGAAATCGATTCCACCTCGGTGGACACACCCGGCCCGGTGGAGTCGCACGTCAACCCGTATCTGATGGTGTCGGAACAGGCAGAGGCCCGTGGCGCCACGTGTGAGGCCTCCACGGCTGCACCCACCACTGCATCTGGTGCAGCGACAACCGCAACGCCAACGGGCACAAGCCTGGCGCAGCCTTTGGCCTTTGTGCCGCCTGCGAACTGGCGAGGCAAAGGGGCACACAAGCTGCCACCGCGCGAACGCTCAGTCATCCGGCTGCCCAGCTACGAGCAGGTCAAGTCCGACCCGGTGCTGTATGCACACGCCAGCCGCGTGCTCCACCTGGAAACCAACCCCGGCAATGCGCGTGCCCTGGTGCAGGCGCACGGTGAAGGACATCTGGCCCGGGATG
>JACCDP011224232.1_pt1 | contig 23379 bp, 20 predicted proteins | sample 7445841 | NCBI WGS metagenome assembly JACCDP01 (sample SAMN15323441, study PRJNA562643) | freshwater metagenome | isolation source: river surface water | place: USA:Blue River Watershed | collected 2017-08-17
GCCACGTCGGTCTAGCGACACCTGCTAGCTGGAACTGACGTCGACAGCAGGCATGGCGCGTGGAGCGGTCCGCGGACCGCGCGCTGTATCTTCGATCCGGGGACTGGCTGGGGCTCAAGCGCGTGCGACGGCGTGGCCCCGGCGAGATTAAAGTCGCGCTATACAGGTAGACGTGGCGCGCAAAGGCCGGGGGCACCCGGGTTCAAATCCCGGCACCTCCACCAATTTCAAAAGGCTGACCATGCCTCCCGATCCGCCCTGAACCAGGGCCGCGGCGGGCGACAGCCATCAAGAGACGCAGACGAAAAACCTACCAAATCCCGGATAAGTTCGCCGGGACGGAAGTGCGGCTGAATCAGCAGCCAACGGATTCGAATGCTCACAGCTCTCGTTCGCCCTCTGCGCCTCATCGCGGCTAGACCCGTTTCGATGGCCGCAAAGATGCGCAAAACGCGCAGGAGCACTTTGAGCCCAATCCCGGTGATCTAGCCCGGAGCCAGAGATGAGCGCCTCCGAGCTGGAGGCGCCTACTCCGAATCCCTCTCCACCCTTTTGCGACTTTTGCGCCTCATCGTGGCTAGACCCTTTTCAATGGCCGCAAAGACGCGCAAAACGCGCAGGAGCACTTTGAGCCCAATCCCAGCGATCTAGCCCGGAGCCAGAGATGAGCGCCTCCGAGTTGGAGGCGCCTACTCCGAATCCCTCTCTCCTCTTTTGCGACTTTTGCGCCTCATCGTGGCTAGACCCTTTTCGATGGCCGCAAAGACGCGCAAAACGCGCAGGAGCACTTCGGGCCCGATCCCGGTGATCTAGCCTGTATCGAGATGAGCACCTCCGAGTCGGAGGTGCCTACTCCGAATCCCTCTCCTCCCTTTTGCGACTTTTGCGCCTAATCGCGGCTAGACCCTTTTCAATGGCCGCAAAGACGCGCAAAACGCCCAGGGGCAATTCGGGCCCGATCCCGGTGATCTAGCCCGGAGCCAGAGATGAGCGCCTCCGAGTTGGAGGCGCCTACTCCGAATCCCTCTCCACCCTTTTGCGACTTTTGCGCCTCATCGCGGCTAGACCCTTTTCAATGGCCGCAAAGACGCGCAAAACGCACAGGGCCGCTTTGGGCCCGATCCCGGTGATCTAGCCCGGAGCCAGAGATGAGCGCCTCCGAGCTGGAGGCGCCTACTCCGAATCCCTCTCTCCTCTTTTGCGACTTTTGCGCCTCATCGCGGCTAGACCCTTTTCGATGGCCGCAAAGATGCGCAAAACGCGCAGGAGCACTTCGCGCCCAATCCCGGTGATCTAGCCCGGAGCCAGAGATGAGCGCCTCCGAGTTGGAGGCGCCTACTCCGAATCCCTCTCCACCCTTTTGCGACTTTTGCGCCTCATCGTGGCTAGACCCGTTTCAATGGCTGCAACGATGCGCAAAACGCGCAGGAGCACTTTCAGCCCAATCTCGGTGATCTAGCCTGTATCGAGATGAGCACCTCCGAGTCGAAGGTGCCTACTCCGAATCCCTCTCCACTCTTTTGCGACTTTTGCGCCTCATCGCGGCCCAACCCGTTTGAACCGAAGCCCAGCGGAAGGGCCCACGCGGAAAACTCCCCATACCGACGTCGCCCGCCGGGCACTTGCTCAGCAGACAGAGCCGGTCACTCGACTTGCCGCACGGGCAGGCCGGCCTTGGCCCAGTCGCGGAAGCCGCCGACGTTGGCGGTCTGGAGGCCCTTTTCGGCGAGGGCGCCGGCAATCGTCTTCGAGCGGCCGCCGCTGGCGCAGTACAGGAGGATCTGCTTGTCACGGTTCTTTTCGAGGAACGGCTTCCATTGCCGCTGCTCACCGTCGAGGTCGCTCTTCGGCAACAGCACGGCGGGGCCGGCGACGCCGGAGGCCTTCCACTCGGGCGCCTCGCGGACATCCACGAGCACGGCCTTGCCCTCGGCGACGAGCTTGGCGGCGTCCTTGGGCGAGACGCTGGCGACCTCGGCCGACCAGGCAAGGCACGCGGAAAACACGAAGGCGGCGCAGTGGCGAAGGAGGGATTTCATGACGAGCAACAAGGAGGTACCAAGGGTGGATTGCAACCCGGCGGAGCCCCGCCCTCGTCCCGGGAAGGAAGCATCCCCGGAATCACCCGCCCGAACCACGATGATCGCGCGGGACCCGGAGTGGAGCCCGCCCTTGCCTCTCCGCTCACACCCGCGATCCGACCCTGAAAATCCTCGCGTCGTCCCACGGCCGGCGGTCACGTTGCGCGCCTCCCGACCCCGCCCGCCATGACGAAGACCGATCTCGCCCGCCGCCTCGCCGTCTGCAGCTGGTCGCTGCAGCCCGCCGACCCCGTGAAGCTGCTCGACGACCTCGCCGCCACCGGCGTCAACCGCGTCCAGCTCGCCCTCGACCCGCTCCGCGCCGAGCCCGCGAACTGGGGTCGCTTCGCCCGCCTCGCGCGAGAGCGTGGTGTGACCGTCGCCTCCGGAATGTTCGTCACCGTCGGCGAGGACTACACGTCGCTCGACTCGATCCGCCGCACGGGCGGCGTGGTGCCCGACGCCACGTGGGACGAGAACTGGCGCAACCTCCAGGCCGTCGCCGCCATCGCCGCCGAACTGGGCCTGCGGCTCGTCACGTTCCACGCCGGCTTCCTGCCGCATGAGGAGAGCGACCCGGGCTTCGCCAAGCTCCTCGACCGCATCGGGCGCATCGCCGCCGAGTTTGGCCGACACGGCATCGCGCTCGGCTTCGAGACCGGGCAGGAGACGGCCGAAACGCTCGCCATTTTCCTGCGAATCCTCGGCCGCCCCAACGTCGGGGTGAACTTCGACCCGGCCAACATGATCCTCTACGATAAGGGTGACCCGCTCGAAGCGCTCCGCGCCCTCGGCCCCTGGATCCGGCAATGCCACATCAAGGACGCCCGGCGCACGCGCGTCTCCGGCACCTGGGGCGAGGAGGTCGCAGTGGGCACCGGCGAGGTCGACTGGACCGCCTTCCTCGCGACGCTCGACGAGCTCGGCTTCCGTGGCGACCTCTGCATCGAACGCGAGGCGGGCAACCAGCGTCTGGCCGACATCCGCGCCGCACGCGTCCACCTCGAGTCGCTCACCCGCTGAACCACCTTCCGCCATGGTCAACGTCGCCGTCGTCGGTCTCGGTTTCATGGGCGTCGCCCATTTGCGCGCGTACCTGAAGCTGCCGGGGGTCCGCATCGCCGCGCTCTGTGCGTCGCGCCGCCTCCCGGAAGACGGGGACTTCTCCGCGATCGCGGGGAACTTTTCCACCGGCGAGCCGCTGCGGCTCGACATGACGGGCGTGCGGGCCACGCGGGACTTCGAATCCCTGCTGACCGACCCCGGCATCGGCCTGATTGACCTGTGCGTGCCGACGCCCCGGCACGTCGAGCTGGCGACGCGCGCGCTGCGCGCCGGCAAGCACGTCATCTGCGAGAAGCCCCTCGCGCGCACCGCCGCGGAGGCCCGCGAGATCCTCGCCGCCGCCCGCACCGCCCGCGGTTTCTTCCTGCCGGCGATGTGCCTGCGGTTCTGGCCGGGCTGGACCTGGCTGAAGCAGGCGGTCGACGCCGGCACGTACGGCGCGGTCAAGGCCGCCCGTTTCCGGCGCGTGGGCGAGGCGCCGGCCTGGGGGCGCGACGTCTATCTCGACGGCAAGGTCTCCGGCGGCGCGCTGCTCGACCTCCACATCCACGACGTCGACTTCGTGCAGCACCTCTTCGGCCGCCCGCGCGCCGTATACGCGCAGGGCGTCGGCTTCCACAGCGGCGCGATCGACCACGTCGTCGCGCAGTACACCGTGGCGAACGGCGCCGCCGTGAGCGCGGAGGGCAGCTGGGCCATGGCGACGGGCCACGGCTTCAACATGGCCTACACGGTCGTGTTCGAGCGCGCTACGGCCGACTACGACCTCAGCCGCGGAGCCGATGCCCTGAAGCTCTTCGAAGCCGGCAAGGGCGGAACGGTGATCCCGCCCGAGCCCGGCGACGGCTACCTCGGTGAACTCGGTTACATGGTGGACTGCATCACCGCCGGTCGCGCCCCGCGCCGGGTCACGGCCGCGGACGGCGTCTCCGCCGTCGAAATCTGTGAAGCCGAGGAGGAATCGATCCGCACCGGCCGTCCGGTGGAGTTGAAATGAAGCCGACGGGGCCGGGGCGTTCGTTGTTCGCCGCGACGAACAACCCGGTTCCAACCGCGAACAACGCCTGCGCCGCCGCCGTGGGCAGGGAGAACTTCAAGCAAAAGCAAACGCCCTGACTCTCATGCCCAAAGCCCCTGTTTTTCGCCTCGCGGTGCTCCTGCTCACGGTTGCGTCTTCCCTGCCGGCCGCCACGCCGCCGGCCGCGGAAGCCCGTCCCGCCGAGGCGCTTTACGAGACCGGACGCCGCACGCGCGACGGCATCGGCAAATATTACTTCGGGCGCGAGATCTCGCAGGTCATGGGCCACCAGGGCGCGGGCTGGCTCGAGCGCCCGGAACGCGAGCTGGAGGAACGCACCGACCTGCTGCTCGACGCGCTCAAGCTGCGAGCCGGCGACGCGGTCGCGGACGTCGGCGCGGGCAGCGGTTACTTCACGTGGCGGATGGCGAAGGTCGTCGGCCCGCAAGGCACCGTGCACGCGGTGGAGATCCAGCAGATCTTCCTGGATCTGCTGATGGCAAACATGCAACGCCGCAGAGTCGCGGACCGCGTGCGGCCCATCCTGGGCACGGTGCAGGACCCCAAGCTGCCGGATGGGTCATGTGACCTGATCCTGCTGGTGGACGTATACCACGAATTGGATTTCCCGTTCGAGATGGCGCGGTCGATGGTCCGGGCGCTCAAGCCCGGCGGCCGGCTCGTGCTAGTCGAGTACCGCGGGGAGGACCCGGAGGTGCCGATCAAGCCGCTGCACAAGATGACCGAAGCTCAGGTACGCCGCGAATTTTCGATCCAGCCCGTTCGGTTCGAGCGCAACATCGACGTGCTGCCGCGCCAGCACATCCTGGTCTTTCGAAAGGAACCCTGAGCGGAACACCGCGTCGACGTGGCCAAGGCTGCAGCCCCGGCCAGATCGGCCGGGCTTCGGGACACACCCGCCGGGGCGCAAGCGGGCGAACTACTTCATCATCGCCGTGAGCGTCGGATGCATCGCATCGGCCCAGAGCTGGTAGCCGGCCGCATTCGGGTGCAGCTGGTCGGGCATGATGGCCAGCGGGATCCTGCCATCCTGCCCGAGGAAGACGCGGTTGATGTCGAGAAACCGGACATCGCCGCCGTTATCCAAGCGCGCGAGGTCGGCGTTAACGGCGCTGATGATCTCCATCTTTCGCGCGGCCTCGGTGACCTCCTCGGAGGGGAACTTGCCGTCCTTGTCAGGCCGCGGGCCGCGGGGGAAGACGGCCAGCACGAGGACCTTCACGCCCGGGATCTTGGCGCGGATCAGGCCGACGATCCTGCGGTTGGCGGCGGCGATCTCGGCGGCATCGTGCGTGCGGGTGTTGTTGGTGCCGAGCATGAGCACGGCGACCTTGGGTCGGATGCCGTCGAGCTCGCCGTTCTCGATGCGCCAGATGACGTGCTGGGTCTGGTCGCCGCCGATGCCGAAGTTGGCCGGCTGCCACTTGCCGTAGTAATGCTCCCAAACGTGCGGGGCTCGCCCCCAACCCTGGGTGATCGAGTCGCCGATGAAGACGACGCCGATCGGGCCTTGCTTGCCGCGGGCAAGGAAGGACTCGTGCATCTTGCGAAAACGGCCGCTGGGGTCGGTCTTCTCGATGGCGGCGGAGGCGTCGGGCTTCGGGCCCGAGGCGGCGGGAGCGGCCGCGTGCGCGACGCCGAAGACGAGGATACCGGCGAGCAGGCCAGCGAGGATGACGGGGCGTTGGATTTTCATGGGGAAACGGAGCGCATGGCATCCGCCGCACGGATGCGCTTACGCGGGGGCGCGGCGGGTGGCGAGGAGGTTGTCGGCGGTGTAAAGCGCGAGAGCGGCCCAGATCAAACCGAAGCTCAGCGCCCGCTGGCGCGCGAACGGTTCATGGTAGACCCAGACGCCGATCACGAGCTGCACCGAGGGCGCGATGTACTGGAGGAGGCCGAGGGTGGTGAGGCGCACGCGGCGCGCGCCGTAGCCGAAGAGCAGCAGCGGCACGGCCGTGACCACACCCGCGCTCAGCACCAGCAGGTGCGTGGGCAAGTCGACCCGGCCGAGGGCACCCGCACCGGTGACCTGCCGCCAGAGCAGGAGCCCGACCGCGAGCGGCGCGAGCAGCAAGGTCTCCGCGGCCAGCCCAGGGACGGCACCAAGCGTGGACCGCTTGCGCATGAGGCTGTAGCCGCCCCAGGTCGCGGCCAACACCAGCGCGATCCACGGCGGACGCCCCACCTGCCAGATCATCAGCGCCACGCCGGCCGCCGCGAGGCCGATCGCCACGACCTGCAGGCGGCGCAGCTGCTCGTGCAGCACGAGGCGCCCGGCAGCGACGTTCACGAGCGGCACGAGGAAGTAGCCCAGGCTCGTCTCGATCACGTGTCCGGTGTTCACACCCCAGACATAGACCAGCCAGTTCAGGGTAAGCAGCGTGCCGCTGAGGAGGTGCGTGCCGACGGCCCGCGGATCGCGCAGCACAGCGGCGAGGGGGCCGAAGCCGCCGGCGCGCGCGAGCAGCGCGGCGAGCAGGGCGAGGGACCAGACGTGACGGTGGGCGATCAGCTCCAGCGGGTCGACCGCGGCAAGTTGTTTCCAGTACAGCGGAACCAGCCCCCAGAGGAAGTAGCACGACGCCGCAGCGAACGCGCCCGAACGCGCCTGCTCCGGCGTGGGACCGGCGGAAAGGCTCACGCTCCGGACGGCGACGCGGCCCAGCTCACTTCCGATCCTTCAGGCCGAACTGGTAACGCTCGTCGAATTCCCGCCCGGCCTGGGCGCGAGCGGCATCCGCCGCCACGCCCTGCGCCGCAAGCTGCCCGATGCGCTGGTCGATCCAGCGCTGGCGGAACGTGGCCTCGACCTCGCCCGCGATCGCGGTGCTCTCCTTCGCGCGGGTCTTCTTGGAGAAGAAGCCGCAGCCGGTGATGAGCGGCGTCAGGGCGGCGAGGGCGACGATCAGCGGGAGCTTGTTCATGGAATGAAGGCCGTCGAACGTGAGCCCGCGGCAGCCGGACCGCGAGTGAAAGTTTCGATGCTCCGCGGAACGACGCCCCGCGCGCGCGTCCGGTTAGGCAAATTCGCCGTTCCCATCCCTCGGGCGTTTCCCCAACTTCGACTCTCCCCCTCCCTACTTCCCCATGAAAACACGGCTCCTCCACCTCTTCACGTCCCTCGCCCTCGCCGCCGGCGCCGCCCGCGCCGCGGACATCCGCGTGGGCCTCATCGGACTCGACACGTCGCACGTCATCGCCTTCACGAAGACGCTCAACGATCCGCAGGCCAAGGAGCACGTGCCCGGCGCCCGCGTCGTCGCGATCTTCAAGGGCGGCAGTCCCGACATCCCCTCCAGCGCCAACCGCGTCGAGGGCTACACCGCCGACCTGCTGAAATACCCCGGCATCAAGCTGTACGACACGGTCGCCGAACTCGTGAAGAACGTCGACGCCGTCATGATCGAGAGCGTCGACGGCCGGCCGCACCTCGGCTTCGCCCGCGAGGTGCTGCCGAGCGGCAAGCCCACCTTCATCGACAAACCCGTCGCCGGCTCCCTGCGCGACGCGATCGAGATCTACGCGCTCGCCAAGAAGCATAACGCCCCGGTCTTCAGCTCCTCCTCCCTGCGCCAGTCCGTCCAGATCGCCACCCAGGGCCTCAAGGTCGGCGATCTGCGCGGCGCCAGCACCTTCGGCCCGTGCGAGCTCGAGCCCCACCACCCCGACCTCTTCTGGTACGGCATCCACGCCGTCGAGGCCCTCTACACCGCCATGGGGCGCGGCTGCCAGACCGTCGTCCGCACCCACACGCCGAACGTCGACGTCGTCACCGGCACCTGGGCCGACGGCCGCGTCGGCACCATGCGCGGCAACCGCAACACCAAGGGAGCCTACGGTCTCACGCTCTTCGGCTCAACCGCCGTCGTTTCTCCCGATCTCAAGGTCAACTACGCCCCGCTCCTGCGCGACGTCGTGAAGTTCTTCCAAACCCGCGTCCCGCCCGTCTCGCCCGAGGAGACGATCGAGATCATGGCCTTCATGGAGGCGGCCGACGAGAGCAAGCGCCGCGGCGGCGCGCCCGTCTCGATCGCCGATGTCATGAAGGCCAACCAGCCGCGCTGAGGGAACCTCCCCGAGTCTCCTTCCGGCCGACGGCGCCGAGGGTGTCCGCAGCGGCGCCGGGTGCTCCCGCGGAATGCGCGGTCCCGGGCTGGAACGAGGCGGCGGTGATTCGTTCCAGCCGACCCGGGACCCGCGGCGCTCGGCGGCCGACATCTGAAGCCCTACCCAGCCGATAACTTGCGGGAATCAATACTCCCGCTGCTTCTCAATACCCGGGCGCGGCACCGGGTAGCGGCCGGAGGCGTCGGGCTGCAGCGGGGCGGGGGAATCCTTGGTGAGCGTGTCGAGGCCCGGGGCGTACTCGTGGGTGGAGTTGAGCATCTCGTCGAAGGTCACGACGCGGCCCGTGTGCGCCGCCATGCGGCCCATGGAGGTGACGAGGCTCGCCTCGACGCCGCGCTTCACCTCGTTGAACGGTTGGTCGGCGCGGATCGCGGCGATGAGGTCGTCCCATTCGAGCTGGTGCGGCCGGCCCTCGGGCTGCGGGAACGCCCAGGCGAGCTTCGACTCGTCGCGGGTGTGGCCGCGGTAAATGCGGGCGCGCGAGGGCGCGTGGCCCTTTTCGGAGATGATCGCCATGCCCTTGGTGCCGTGCGCGATGCTTGAGTGGTCGGCGTGCGCCCCGGCGATGCAGCGGCCCTCGAGGAAGAGCTTCGAGCCGTCACGGAACGTGAATTCGGTCGAATACGTGTCGAAATTCTGGTCGATGCTGTCCCCGCGGTAGTGGCGGCCGCCGTTGGAGTGCGCCTCGACGGGCCATTCGCCCTTCATCCAACAGCACTCGTCGATGTTGTGGATGTAGAAGTCGCTGTACGCGCCGCCGCTCGCCCAGATGAAGCTGTGGAACCGCTCGATCTGGTACATCAGGTCGGTCTTGTCGGCCGGCTTCGCCGGGGAGGCGAAGGAGCCCACCGGGCCGTGCAGGCGGTAGGCGCGCATCATCAGGATGTCGCCGATCTCGCCGCGGCCGATCCGGTGCGCGAGTTCGCCGCGGGCCCGGCAATGGCGGCACATCAGGCCCACGCCGACCTTGAGGTTCTTGCGCGCGGCCTCCTCGCCGAGCGCCAGCATCCGCCTGCTCGTCGGGCCGTCGACCGTGAGCGGCTTCTCCATGAAGACGTGCAGGCCCTTCGCGATGGCGTAGCTGAAGTGCACCCAGCGGAACGCCGGTGGCGTCGCCAGGATCACCACGTCGCCCGGCCGCAGCGCGTCCATCGCCGCCTTGTACGAATCGAGACCGATGAACCGCCGGTCCTCGGGCACATCCACCGCCGCCTTGCCCTCTTTCGCGAACTGCTTCGTCAGGCGGTCGTGCGACGAAGCCAGCCGCGCGGGGAAGACATCGGCCATCGCGACGAGCCGGATCGGGCCCGTGGTGGTCGACAGCGCCTGCCCGGCCGCCCCGGTGCCACGCCCGCCGCAACCTACGAGCGCCACGCGGATGAGATCGCTGCCGGCCGCGTGCACGGGTGGCAACGCGACTCCGGCGAGGGCGGAGACCGCGGCGGCTCGGCCGGAGCGGTGGAGGAAGGCGCGGCGGGACAGGGCGGGATTCGGCGGGGTGTGCATGGACGAAGGGAAAATCGCAGGGGCGGCGACGCTGACGACGGCACGTTCCGCACGGAGGGCGCGGAAGACAAAGGAAAAGTCCTCCCGGCCGCTCAGTCCGAAGCCCGCGAGCGGATCCAGGTCGCCAGGCCCGGACGCGGTTCGCGCACGCGGAAGTGCAGCACGATCCGGTAGGGAGTGCCGTCGCGTTCGTCGACGCGCCAGAATCCCATGGCGCGGTCGCCCGCCCAGCCGTGGAGCTCGAACTTCCGCTTTGGCAGGTTCTCGGGCTTGGCGGTGGGCTTGAAGTCCATGAAGGCGAGGTCGGCCGGCGACACGTCGCTGATCGTGACCTTGCCGCCCTGCGTGCCGTAGCGCCACTCGCCCTGAGTGAGGAGGTACAGCGGCGTGTAGTCCTCCCCGGCTCCTCGGTCGAAGCTGCCGTTGTCGTAATCGTTGCGCATGCTCTGGCTCACCCAGCGTCCGGAGAGCGCGCGCATCTCCGCCTCGGCGCGGAGCGCGGGCGGGGCATCCGGCGCCTTGGCCTCCAGCGAGGTCACCGCCCGCTTGAAACGGGGCCGCTCCCGCAGGCTGGCGAGGTCCTCGTCGTTCCGGAGATGCTCGAGGTCGTTGAAGCCGAGCTTCAGGGCCTGCTCCAGGTAGTCGAGGGCGGCCTCGGCCCGACCGCGGCGCGCCTCGCAGCACGCGGCGTTGTACGCATGATCCGGCTTCTTCGGTTCCAGCGCCATCGCCAGCCGACAGAGCGCGAGGCCGTCCTCGTAACGCCCGTCCTTCAGCGCGCGCTCCAGCGCCTGGTAGGCGAAGGAGATGTCGGCCTTAACATCCGCCCGCAGCGGGGCGGCGAACAGGAGGGCAACGAGCGCACAGAGTAAGACGCACGCGTGGGAGCAACGCATCGATACGAAACGGGAGGCTGGGGGCATGGTCGGATGGGGTGGGGGTGAACGGACGCCGATCAGACTATTCGGGGAATAAGCCCGGGAGTCTTCGGATCAAACCCAACCTTCGCTCTCGAGAGCCGGCGGTTTCCGGCGCACGCAGGCGTGATCTCGCCCGACCCCGCCGAGGGCAACGCTCGGAACACGATTCGCGGCGGTGAATTCAGGCGGCCCCATCGCGATGAAGAGGCCGCGAGCCCGCGAAAGATCCGCCCGCGGGATTGACTCGTCGCCGCGGCTTACCGTACGCCTGACGGTTTCCCGCGGCATCCTGCCCGCCCCCGGCGGTCCGCGACCCACCTGATGAAAGAACCCACCCCCTCGACCGACCCCCGGACGCTTCGCCGCGTCATCTGGGCCTCCTCCCTCGGCACACTCTTCGAGTGGTACGACTTCTACCTCTACGGAGCGCTCGCGGTCTTCTTCGGCAGCAAGTTCTTTCCTCCGGGCAACGAGACGGCGCAGTTGCTGGCGAGCCTCGCCACGTTCGGCGCGGGCTTCGGGGTGCGCCCGCTCGGGGCCCTCGTCTTCGGCCACCTCGGCGACCTGATCGGCCGCAAGTACACCTTCCTTGTCACGATGGCCACCATGGGCCTCGCGACGACGCTCGTCGGCTTCCTGCCGACCTATGAGCAATGGGGCCTGGCGGCGACGATCATCCTCGTGCTGCTGCGCCTCCTGCAGGGCCTCGCGCTCGGCGGCGAATACGGCGGAGCGGCGACCTACGTGGCGGAACACGTGCCCGACAACCGGCGCGGTTACTACACGGCCTACATCCAGACGACCGCGACCCTCGGCTTCTTCCTCAGCATGGGCGTCATCGGCATCACCCGGCTGGTGGTCGGCGAGGAGGCGTTCAAGTCCTACGGCTGGCGCATCCCCTTCCTGATGTCGTTCATCCTCCTCGGCCTCAGCCTCTACATCCGGATGAAGATGCAGGAGAGCCCGCTGTTCACGAAGCTCAAGAGCAAGGGCCACGCCTCGACCAATCCGCTCAAGGAGAGCTTCACCCACCCCGTGAACCTTCGCTTCGTGCTGCTCGCCCTGTTCGGGGCGACCGCCGGCCAGGGCGTGATCTGGTACACCGGCCAGTTCTACGCGCTGACCTTCCTCCAGACGACCCTCAAGCTGCACTGGCTTCCCGCCTACGCGATCATCTCGATCGCGCTGGCCCTTGGCACGCCGCTGTTCCTCTACTTCGGCCACCTCTCGGACCGCATCGGCCGGAAGAAGGTCATGTTGACCGGCTGCCTCCTCGCCGCCCTGACCTATGTGCCGATCTACATGGGTCTCCGGCACTTCACGCCGCTCCTCGCACCGGGGCAGACGGCGATCCTCTGGTCGGATCTGCCCGCTTCCAACTTCACCATCCTCACGGCACTCGTGTTCGCGCAGATCATCTACGTGACCATGGTCTACGGTCCGATTGCGGCCTTCCTCGTGGAACTGTTCCCGACGAAGATCCGCTACACCTCGATGTCCCTGCCCTATCACCTGGGCAACGGCTGGTTCGGCGGCTTCCTTCCGCTGATCGCCACCGCGGTGGCCGCCTCCCAGGCCACCAGCGAGGCCTTCGGCAGCGGCGCCATCTACGCCGGCCTGGTCTACCCGATCGCCATCGCGCTCATCACCCTCGTCGTCGGCGGCCTCTTCATCCGTGAGACCAAGGACCATAAGATCGACACCGCGATCCATGTGGACGACGGCAAGCAGGAGCCCTTCGACTGGAATGCCGTGCTGATCGCCCTCGGCATCGGCCTCGTCGCGTTGCTCGTGGCCGGCCAGGGCTTCTGGATCGCGCTAGTCGGGGCGATGGCGCTGTTCGCGCTGCCGACGATCTTCTTCCGCCTCGAGTGCGCGCGTGGGCTCGCCATCGGGCTCGTGCTCGGGTGCCTCGCCCTCACGGCCGCGATCGGGCACTTCGTGCACCCGCAGCTGGTGGCCATGGGCGGCATGTTCCGCTTCTTCGCCTTCACTCTCCTGCTGGGCATCTACACCGTGCTGCTCGCCGGAGCGTACTTCGTCTTCCGGCCCAAGGCGGCGGCCGCCTGAGCGGTTCCAATCCCGGCCGCATTTCCCCTCGTCTTTCCTGCGGGGAAGACGGGAGGGTACGGCGGTTGGGCGGCCCTCGCTCGGCTCCTCCTGGTCCTCCTTTCCTCGGGCGGGACGACGCGATCGCGACCGGCCCGGCCTGCGTCTACGCCAGTAGGGCGAAACGCACGATCTGGTTCGCCTCGCGGTGGTTGGTCCAGAAATCGCGGCCGTCGTGGGCGAGCCCCCGGGCCTGGAACGGAACCCGGGCTACATCCGTGCACTCCGGCTCATCCCCGCGCGGATCGACCCGGGTGAGGAAATACTCGTCGGTCTCCTCCCGGTCGGTCGTCACCAGGTAAAAGCATCCTTCGGCGAAGCACTGCCCGGCGATCCCGCGCGGCACGGTGATCAGCCGCTCCACCCTTCCGGCTTGGTCCAGAAACAGCAGCTTCTTCGGATACCACTGGCTCAGCACAAGATGGTGGCCGTCGTGGGACAGATGCGAGCCGGCGTCTTCCGGCACCGACCAGCGGAACCCGGGGTCGAATCCTTGCCCAGGGAGGCAACGGCGGATCGAGCGGATGTCGGCCGGCCCGCCCTCGCCGCCGACCACGGCGCGCAATTCAGCGCCGACCTTGGTCAGTCCCCACGTCACGAGCCCTTCCGGCGAGGGAGTTTCCCAGGTGACGTGCAGCGACGCGGGATCGAGGGCGTAAACCCTGCGCGTCGCCCGGGAGGAAACCCAGAGCGTGGTGCCATCGGCATGGATCCCCTGCGGCTTGGGAAAGGGTGAGGGCAGGCGGGCCAGTTCGCGGATGGGCTTCATACGCACCAGCGTGGGAAAAATCCGCTGCGGGGTGAAACCACCAATTCGCGCGAAATATCGGCTGATTCCAGCCGACCCCAGCGGCGGCCGCGTCTCGCTCATGATCCGGTCGATGCTCGGCGCCGGCGTCGTGATCACATCAAGCGCCCTCGGCGCCCGGAGGTTTGCGGAGTGATTCACCCTCAGGATTCCGTTTGCCGCCAACGCATCGGGTTCGCATCAGCTGTTCGCGGCCACGTCCGCTTTCGTGCCATGAAAACCCCCTCCCGTTTCCCGCTTTGGCTCATCCTGCTCACCGGCGCCCTGCCGGCGCTCGCTCAATCGAGCTTCCTGCCGCTGACCGACGCGCGCGGCCTTACCCTTCATCAGGTTGTCGCCCGATCCGTTGAATTCAAGGGAGGCGCCGCCTTGCAATTGACCGCGCCACCTGCGGCAGCGAGGCCTTCGGAGCCTGCCTCGGCGGTGACGAAAAAGTCGGGCAAGACCAAGGCCGGGGCGGGCGCGGGAGAAGCCGGCCGACTCGACCATCTCGCCTTGGTGGATGGGGTCGTATTTGCCAACGGCACCATTGAGCTGGAACTCGCGGGCGAACCGGCCGCCGGAGCCGCCGGCGGAGCCCGCGGCTTCGTGGGAGTGGCCTTCCGGGTGCAGCCCGACCGCCGGACCTACGACTGCATCTACCTGCGGCCGACCAACGGCCGCGCCGACGATCAGGAACGTCGCAACCACACCGTCCAGTACATCTCCCACCCGGAGCACACGTGGTTCAGCCTGCGCGAGAAGTTTCCATCTCGCTACGAGTCCTACGTCGACATCGTGCCGGCGGAGTGGATCCACGTCCGTATCGAGGTCGACGGCGGGAAGGCGCGGTTGTTCGTCAACCGGCAGCCGCAGCCCACGCTGATCGTCAACGACCTGAAGTCCGGCGACATCGCGCGCGGCGCCGTGGCCCTTTGGTTCGAAGGCTCGACCCTCTCCCATTTCCGGAACCTGCGCATCACGCCCCGGTAGCTTTTCCGGCCACCCGCTTCACTTGGCCAAAATCCGATTCCCGGGAGACGGCGTTTCCCGCTCGGCCCTGACCCGCCATGCGCGATCGCCAGCCCACACTCGCCCATCCGACCGTGCAGCTCCGCCCGGCGAGGCCGGAGGATTGGTCGGCGCTGTTCGCCGCGGCCAGTGATCCGGCCATCTGGGCCGGTCACCCCGCGCACGACCGTTGGCGCGAGCCGGTATTTCGCGCCTTCTTCGAGGAAGGCCTCGCCAGCGCCGGCATGCTGGTGGCGATCGAGCCGGGGTCCGGCGCGATCATCGGTTCCTCCCGCTACGACCTCGCGCGGGTGGGTTCGGGTGAAGTGGAAGTTGGATGGACCTTCCTCGTGCGGCGCCATTGGGGCGGCACGACCAATCACGCCATGAAGGCCCTGATGGTCGGTCACGCCTTGGAACAGGTGGAGCGGGTGATCTTCGTCATCGGGGAGACCAACCTCCGCAGCCGCACCGCCATCGCCCGCATCGGCGCGCTGCGCACCGATCGCCGGATGACGGTCCAGCTGTCGACGGGGCAGGCGAAGCATCTGTTTTTCGCCATTGATCGCACCGCCTTCGAGGCCGGCCCGCTAGCGCGGCTCTGGGCCCAGCGAGCGCCGAAGCCAACGGGGTCCGCCGATTGTTAATTCCCTTTGGGCCCTAGAGATGGGGCCGCAAGCAGCGTGAGATCGGCGGAATAACTGGCCGCCGGCTCACGGCCGCCCAGCGCTCGAGCCGCTGGAATTTTGGCTAGAGAGCCCGCGGGCAGTTGGGCCGGGATTCAACCATCAGCGCCTGACCCCGTTGGGCTGCGCTGCATCCTCCGTCCGGGTCGCTGGGTTCGCGTGTGCCGAAAGGGAGCTGTAAGAACTAGCGGCGAGGTGCTTCTTATTCGGGTAAGCCCATGTCGCCCGCCGAACAGCAAACGATCTTCGCCGCTTGGTTACGGGATCATGCTGGTCTCCTGCATCGGGTGGCGAACGGTTTCGCAGGCGAAGCGGACCGCGATGATCTCATGCAGGAACTGCTGCTGGCGATGTGGCGCTGCGTCCCGATGTTCTCTGGAGCGAGCAAGCCGTCGACCTTCATCTACCGCGTGGTGCACAACGCCGCGCTAACGTGGCGTCGCGGCGCCGCGACAGATGCCCGACACGTGGAGCGCTTCGCGGCGGAACCAGCCCAAGCATTCACCGTACCGGCGGCCAGGGACGTCGAGGCGCTCGCGGCGGTCTACACGGCGATCCGCCGCCTGAGCCCGCTGGACCGCTCCCTGATCCTGCTGCAGCTCGACGGGGTTGCTTATGCCGAGATCGCGGAGATTCACGGCCTGTCGCAAAACCATGTGGGCGTGCGACTCACCCGCATCCGTCGCGCCCTTGCCCAACTGCTCCGGGAGACCACGGATGAACTACGATGAACTCGAAAGGGCGTGGCGATCGCCGCGCAACACCGCCGAGGCCGAGACGCTGGCCGCGGCTCAGGCGCGGTTTGTTGCGAGCCTCGCTCAGCGACGCCGCGGCACGCGGCTGTTTCTCGCGTTGGTGTTTGGCGCTTTGACGCTGATCACCGTGCGGGTGGTCGTTTCCGCGTGGCCGCTGGGCGGAGGTCAAACGATCGAGCTGACGCACGACTGGGCGTCTTGGCTCTTCCTCGCGGTCCCGTGGGCCGGCTTCGGTGTGCTGGTCCATCGCATGCGTCGGCACGAACGGGGCCACCCCGGGCCGGGTCGTTCAGTCCGCCATGTACTCAGCGCGCTTCTCGACGAAATCGCGATGGACCGGACTCGTCTCAAGGTCGTCGCCAGCCTGCATGGGGCGACGCTCGTGCTGCTTCCGCTGGTCGTGTGGCAGCTGCGTAAGACCGGCAAGGCCGGCGACGAAATTCTCTGGCCCGCGTTCGTCGGCTGGCCGCTCTTTGCGGTCGGAATTCTCGTGACGCTCTGGTGGCACGACCGGTCCCGGCTGCGGCCGCGGCAGCGCCAACTGGAGATGCTGCATCGCGAATACGAGCGCGAGGAGTGATCGCGTGGCCCCGGCGCGTCCCCTGCGGGCGGGTCGTCGCGACCGGGTCTGGTTGTCGACTCTCCGGGATATCCGTTCCCGCCGGCGGCTCCACGGCCGCTTAGAACATACTGATGTGGTCCTTCACGCTGTGGCGGTAACGAGTGCGCGGGACCGCTCGGTCCTCGGCGATTCAATTCTGGGCTCGAAGCCGGACCCCGTTCCGCCACCCCGCCTTTCTCCCTCGCTCGCCGGGGTCCATCAGTAGACGACGGGGTTCTTTGGAGCGCTGCGCTCAACGTGAGCGATCGCTGCGGCCAGTTTGCCCAGAGCATCGCCTCCCCGTGAAGCCCCTGCCATCTGATCGTGGTCTGAGATCGACCGGCTCCGCCTTTTAAGGCGCAAACTCCTTCGTTCCGATGGAGTTCGAGGGATTTTGACTTGGTGCCCGGAGTGGGGGTCGAACCCACAAGCCTTTAGGGGGCGGTGGATTTTGAGTTCGTTTGGCAAATCCCGCGCACTCCTGGTGAGGCAGTAGAGTGCCCAAATCACCGTGGGCTATTGCTTCCCATCAGGATGCGATGCACATCCGCCCGCATCCGGAAACCGATGACCAAACCGCCCCGCACCGATCTTCTGCAGCGACTCGATCCCTACTGGAAGATGGAGGCTGCCAACGTGCTGTTCGTTCCCCTCCTCGTGCTGTGGCTCAGTGACGGCCGGCTCGGTTGGATCGCGCTGGTGCCGCTCCTCGCGAACATGCTGCTTTTGGGGATTGGAGCGCTGTACTGGCGCGGGAAGGTCCGGCAAGTGCGCGGCGAGGCGGGTGATTTCCCGGCGCTGCTGCGCGGCTTGGCGGCTTGGCGGCGGCCAGCCCTGCTACTGACCCTGGCCGGCGGCATCGCCTCGCTGCTGGGGTGGATCATCCCGGCGTGGTCGGCGGGGCCGGCGGACCGTTGGGCCGCCACCGGGTGCGCGATCCTCGCGGTGCTCGAATACGTGAATTATTACCACCGCCAGCTGCAGCACTTCGACAACCGCGAGGATTTCCGGCGCCTGCTGGCCGGGCGGGGATTTCGCCGATCCTGGCTGGCGCGCGATCTCGAAAAGTTGGCATCGGAGGACGGTTCCGCAGGAATAACACGCTGGCGACCGCCGGGAATGGAGCGGCCAGCTTGTCGGGTAAAGGGAGGCAGATAGGTTACTCGCGTGTCCACCTACTCCGCCGAAGTTGCATGGGCCCGAGGTGACCAAAACTTTTTCGACGGTCGCTACAGTCGCGCGCACGTCTGGCGCTTCGACGGCGGGGTCACGGTTGATGCCTCGTCCTCGCCCTTCGTCGTGCCGACACCCATGTCGTTGGAGCGCGCCATTGATCCAGAGGAGGCCTTTGTCGCCAGTCTCTCCAGCTGTCACATGCTCTGGTTCCTTTCGTTTGCCGCCAAGGAGGGTTACGTGGTCGATTCGTACCGGGACCAACCCGTGGGGGTGATGGCGAGGAATGAAGCCGGACGGCTGGCGATGACCCTGATCACCTTGCGTCCGATGGCGGTTTTTTCCGGTCCCAAGCAACCGGATCGCGCACTGCTTGAAGGGCTCCACCGTGCCGCCCATCAGGAGTGCTTCATCGCTTCGTCGGTTCGCAGCGAGGTGCGAATCGAACCTCAGGTTGGAGGCTGACGCCTACGGGCTTGCCGACTTGTAGCTCCTCCGGCCAGCGGACGAGCGAGTGTGCATTGGCCCGCCTTCGCGTCCGTCGTCGCACACGCTTCCTGCCCACGCAACCTAGCTCGCCGAGCCCTACCTGGTCCGCCCGGCGGACGAGCGAAGGCTGGTGCCCGGAGTGGGGGTCGAACCCACAAGCCTTTAGGGGGCGGTGGATTTTGAGTCCACTGCGTCTGCCAATTCCGCCATCCGGGCGAGCCTGGGCGGGACCGTAGAAACGCGGCGGGTACTGTCGACGCCAAAGTCCCCGGCGCCGCGGGCTATTTCCGGCGCAAGGAGGCCGGCCGAGGCTCTTCCGCACCGTCGAAGCCGGTGAGCAGGCCAGCGTAGATCCGTGCGCTCGCGAGCAGCTCGCGGACCTGCGCGCGCTCGTCGACCGCGTGGCACGCTTCGCCGCCCGGACCGTAGCCGAGGGTGGGGATCCGCAGGTGGTGGGCGAAGAAATGCATGTCGTTGAACCCGGTCGACACATTGAAGCGGGCCCGCTCGCCGCGCTCGGCCGTCACGCAGCGCGCCATGGCGGCGAAGAACGGATGGCCGGGTTCCGAGAACGAGGCGAAGTTCTCCGAGATCTTCCGCACGGTGACCCGGCAGCGCGGGATCCGGCGCGCGGCCGCGACGAGGAACGCCCGCAGTTCGCGCTCGGCGGCGGCGTGGTCCTCGCGGGGCAGCACGCGGCGATCTATGGTGAAGGTGGCCTGCGCCGGCACGGTGTTGATCTTGGCGCCTTCGCCGCAATGGAAGACGCCGCCGAGGTTGACCGTCGGCCGCAACACGCGGCCCTCGGGTGAGCGCCAGGGGCGGGCGGCCAACCGTTCCTTGTAGGCGTCGAGGGCGGCGATCAGCGCGGCCATGTGCTCGAGGGCGTTGACGCCCTTCTCCGGCGTCGACCCGTGGGCGGCGCGCCCGTGCACGGTGACTTCGAGCCAGAGGGTGCCGTTGTGGCCGCAGCAGACCGCGCGACCCTCGCCGCCCTCCATGACCACGGCGTAGTCGGGCGAGATCGGGGCGTGGCGCACCAGCCAGCCGGAGCCCAGCGTGGAATCAGTCTCCTCGTCGGCCGTGAACGACACCTCGACGTTCATCCGCGGCTCCGTGCGCGTCGCGCGCAGGGCCTCGAGGGCGAGCAGCAGGCTGGCGATGGAGCCCTTCATGTCGGCCGTGCCGCGTCCGTAGACCCAGCCGCGTTCCTCGCGTCCGCTGAAGGGATCGCCGTGCCGCCAGCTTCCGGAGACGGGCACGACGTCGTAGTGGGCGTTGAAATGGACCGTGCGGCGGGCACCCCGGGCCTTGCGCCGGCCCAGGACGTTGAAGCGCGGGAAGCCGTGCTGTTCCGGGGGCAGGGTCCGCCGCGCCAGCGCCGGCGGCACGGGGTGGCGCTCCGCCTCGAGGCCCACCGCCCGCAGCTCGCGAGTGAGCCAGGCGGTGATGCGGTCGTAGTTTTCCCCGGGGGGATTGACCGTCGGGATGCCGACAAGGTGCCGCAGGCGCCGGAGGAGCGCTTCGGGATGGCGGTCGATGTAGGCGGCGGGCGTCACTCGCCGCAGGTTGGCTGGAAGCCGTCCCCCATGGCCACGGAAAAACGGCGGATGCGGCTCGGCACCGCGCGATCGCGGCGGCAGGATACGGGCATGCAAAACCACCCGTTGGCCGAACTCGTGCCCATCCTCCAGCTGGCGATCGGACCGGTGATCCTCATCTCCGGCGTCGGCATGCTGCTGCTGACCTTCACCAACCGCTTCGGCCGCGTCGTCGACCGCACGCGCGGGCTGGTGCGTGAACTGGCCGCTGGGCCGGACGCCGCAACGGCCTCGCTCCTGCGGGCGCAGGCGGAGATCCTGACGCGGCGGGCCGCGATCCTGCGTCTCTCGATCACGCTGGCCGCGGTCGCGGCGCTGCTCGCCGGCATCCTCATCCTGCTGTTGTTCCTCGGCGCGCTGCTGGAACTGAAGGTCGGCGGCGCGGTGGTGCTGGCCTTCGCGGCGGCGGTGACGTCGGTCATCGGCGCCCTCGTCGCCTTCATCCGCGACCTGAACCTTGCACTCACCGCGCTGCGGCTCGACCTGCGCCTGGCCCCGCCGGCGCGCTGAGCGGGGACCGAGCACGGCGGCGCGGCTTGCCTCGCGGTCTCGCCCGCTGGTGTACTCGCCCGAGACCAGCACCCCAGCCCCGCCACCATGACCGCACGCTCCTCCCTGCATCCCCTGCGGCTCGCGAGCCTCGGACTCGGCCTCTGCGCCGCATCCGCCCAGACCGTAGCCCCGCCCGCGACGCCCGCCTCCCCTACGGAACGCCCCGTCGTGGAGCTGTCGCCGTTCGAGGTGCGGGCTGAAAACGACGTCGGCTACCAGGCCGCCAACACCACGAGCGGCTCGCGGTTGAACTCGCGCCTGCGCGACACGCCCGCCGCCGTCTCGGCCTTCACCCCCGAGTTCCTCGCCGACATCGCCGCCACGAACCTCGAGGAGATGATGGCCCACGCGACCAACATCGAGATCGACGTCGAGGATTCCAACGCCGGCTTCAACAACCCCCAGGGGCGCGGCGCCGACGGCAATGACTACCAGTTCCGCATGCGCGGCTCGCCCGCCGGCGCCTCGCGCGACTTCGTCGAGTCCAGCGTGCCCGTCGACCTCTACAACGTGGAGCGCGCCGAGGTGGCCAGCGGCCCCAACTCGATCCTCTTCGGACTCGGCCAGGCCGGCGGCCTCGTCTCGCTCTCCGGCAAGAAGGCCAACCTCCAGCGCACGCGCACCACGCTGAAGTCGATGCTCGGATCGTGGTCCTACGAGCGCTACGAGGCCGACCACAACCAGGTGATCGTCCCGCGCCGGCTCTCGCTCCGGCTGCTCGGTCTCTACCAGAACAACCAAGGCTGGCGTCACTGGGACTTCTCCGACCAGGCGCGGTGGAGCGTCGCCGCCGCATATCAGCCGCTCCGCGACACGACCGTGCACGTGTCCTTCGAGAAGGGCCACATGGACAACAGCCTCACCATGGGCTGGAACGCGACCGACCAGATCACCTCCTGGTGGGACGGCGGGCGCCGGGTCTTCGACGGCACCGCCGTGCCCACCGGCTCCGGCACCTCGCGCTTCAGCGCCACCAACAACCGATTCACCTTCAGCCAGCAGACCGGCGTCGTCACCAACCTGCGCGGCGAGTTCCAGTCCATCGGCCGCACCGGCGTCGAAACCCTGCTGCCGCCGTCCGTGTCGCCCTACGATTACAACCTCACCGGGCCCGGCGGCGTCCGCCACCAGACGTTCAACTCCCGGCAGATCACCGTCCAGCAGCGCCTGCCGCGGCAGGTTAACCTCGAGCTGGCCTATTTCCGGAACCACACCGACGTCGAGGCTCACGGCCTGGCCGTCGGCGGCGCTAACCTCCGGGCCGACCCCAACCTCACGATTCCCGCGGCGGACGGCTCCGCCGCCACCGTGCCCAATCCCCACGCCGGCCAGATCTACTTCGAGTCCAACTGGTTCAAGGACTGGATCGTCACCAACAACGAGATCTACCGCCTGAGCGCGGCTTGGGAGACGGGCCGCTCCGACCGGTGGTTCGGCCGCCACCGCGTGGCGGCGCTGGCCGAACGCTCCGAGCAGGACCGGCTGCGCCGCTGGCGGGACGAAATCCTGGTGGACGAGACGAACACGCCGATCACCAACGCCGCCAATGCCGAGGGCGACCAGAACAAGGTGACCCGCCGCAACTATGCCAGCCCGACCGACTACCGCACCTGGTACGCGAGCGACGGCAGCCTGCCGATCGCGCCCTTCGTGTGGAACGGGAAGCGCTACTCCCCCACCTACGCCTCGCGGGCTCGCGCCAACACCCATTCGCTCAAGGACATCACCTCGCTGATGTTCGCCGCCCAAAGCTTCTGGTGGCGCGACCGGCTGGTGACGACCCTCGGGGCGCGGCGCGACACGATCACGTTCCGCAACGCCCAGGAGGCCCGCATCCTCGACCCGAACCACCCGCTGGTGAAGGCGAAGGAGGTGGCGGTGGGCGAGTGGTACTTCGACGGCCGGTACGTGCGCCACGAGTACACCCCGACCACCTTCACGGCCGGCGCCGTCCTGCACGCGCACCGGCGCCTCTCGCTGTTCTGGAACGCCTCCCGCAACAACGGCCAGCCGCGCTTCGACCGCACCGTCCTGCCCACGGGAGACGTGCCCGAGCCCACCGAGGGACGCGGCCGCGACCTGGGCTTCATGTTCGATCTCCTGGGCGACGACCGCCTCTTCGTCCGCGCCACCTGGTACCAGACCGAGCAGCTGAACGATTCGCCGATCCTGCCCGGCAGCAACGCGCTCGGCGTGGATAACCTCACGACCATGCTCGGCGCGCTGCTCTCCGCGGGGAAGATTTCGCAGGCCGACTACGACCGGCAGGCGATCACCTGGACCTCGGCCACGATCGACGTGCTGACCAAGGGACTGGAGGTCGAGATCGTCGCCAACCCCACGCGCAACCTCACCCTGCGCGCGAGCTACGCCCACTCCGAGCGCAAGCGGCAGAACTTCTTCACCGAGGTGTTCGCGTTCTTCGACACACGCGTCCCCGAGTGGCGCCGGCTGCTGGCCAACAACCCCGTCGAGCTCGCCACCCTCGAGACGGCCGCCCGCGAGCTCTACAGCGAGCTCGACTTCCAGGTCGACCGGCAGAATTCACCGTTCGGTTCGCGCCCGCACAAGGCCAACGGCACCGCGCGTTACCGCTTCAGCGAGGGCCGGCTGAAGGGGGTGTTCCTCGGCGGCTCGATCCGCTACAACGGCAAGAACTTCCTCAGCTGGGACAAACCCACCGGCTACGTGTACTGGGGCAACGAGTCGCTGCTCGGCGACGTGTTTGCCGGCCACCGCTTCCGCCTCCCGGGCTCCCGGATCAACGCGACGGTGCAGCTCAACGTGCGCAACGTCTCCAACTCGTACCTGGCCAATATCGGCCGCTACAACGACAACTACACGGGCGTACGCCGCATCTACTTCAACGAGCC
>JACCDP010616019.1_pt1 | contig 23369 bp, 18 predicted proteins | sample 7445841 | NCBI WGS metagenome assembly JACCDP01 (sample SAMN15323441, study PRJNA562643) | freshwater metagenome | isolation source: river surface water | place: USA:Blue River Watershed | collected 2017-08-17
AAGCTTGGGGTTATTGTTGAAAATATCCGTGCTTCCCTTGCTTTCTTTTGTAGTTTTTGCTAACGTGAAAACATCGAATGAACCTAAAAAGCCCTGGGTATTCTTGATTCCGTTCCTTAGTTTGATTCCTGCATGTATCTGGTATTTTATATGGAATCCATATTTGGCCGAACATTTTGGGTCTTGGTACAACCTCGGTGGTGGATTGGTTCACGGAGGAAGGGCCTTTCTGGAGTCGCCTTTTTTACTCCTTCAACAGCTTGTTTTTCATCCATTCGTCAGTTATTTAGCCTTTGCATTGTGCCTGTATGGGATAATTCGAATAGTAAAACATGGAGTTTCTTGGGCGTGGAAATTAAGTTTACCCTTGTTTCTATTACTTTTTACAGGGTATGCCCTAAAATCAGGGGTTATCTTTTTGACGCATGAATATTATATCTTACCCGCTGTTCCGTTGCTCGCTATATTAGGTGGATATGCTATGTCAACCTTAGGGAAATATGCGTTGGTATTGATGCTCTGTATATCCATGGAAGCCATTGGTAATCAACTCTATGATTTTAGATTGAATCGTTCTGAAGCGTATAAATTGGAGTTAGGACCAGTTGCGGATCATTACATCCCAACAGATGCTTTGGTTGCAATCAATGGAAATAGTAACCCCCAAGAATTGTATCTTTTGGGTAGAAAAGGGTGGAATCTTTCTGATGAAACATTACGTCAAAAAGCGATGGTGAATGAATTAAGAGGTAAAGGCTGTTCGTACCTCGTGATCAATAAACGTACCTTGCCCAGTCTTCCCGATTGTGGAAAGATAATTTATGATGGAATGGATTATCAGATAATTCAACTAAAGAAATAGCGTATCCAATTTCAATTTGTATCTTTCCTAAAACTATTACCTGTGAAATCACTTCTTACCACGCTTTTTCTTGCTGCACTGTGCAATGTTACAGCTCAAAAATCATATTATATTGGACAACATACTGAGGGAGGAATTGTCTTTCATCTATTTCAGGATAGCCTTGGAATACAACACGGATTGGTAGTTTCTTTAACCAACTTAACCCGAGAGGCGGAGTGGGGTGACAAAGAAAAGGATATTGAAAGTTGCGAAAGTTCGTGGGACGGTCGGGCAAATACCACCGCCATTATGTTCGCCACCCGAGACACAACAAAGGCCGCAGGACTATGCGATTCGTATGTCAGTGAGGGCTTTGATGATTGGTATCTACCTGCCATTTTTGAGCTTCAAGCCATCAATACTAATTTATTCACTGTGGAACGAGCGCTGAGTGAAATCCCGAACACCGATCAGGTGGAAATGAATCTTTATTGGTCTTCAACAGAATCTAATGCTGCATCGGCATGGTTTTTTAGTTTTTATGACTCCAAACCAACGAATTACTACGACAAAACCAGTAAGACGCTGGTTCGCGCAGTACGGTCGTTTTGATTATTTTATCCCTTTCTTTTCGCTAAGAAAAATCAAGCAAACAACACACTATACCCTTCGAGTAAATCGAATATCGCCAAGAGGAGGAGCGCTGGGATGGTCAGATGCTTGTTTTTGAGGTAAATTAAGGTAAGTACGAATACCGTAAAAAAGGAATAATTCAACATTTCTAGCGGTGGAATTAATGTTAAGATGTACACCGCACACAAGGCCAGTGCTGTAATTTTTTGTTGAATCCCTTTAAATCCCACGGTAAGAATGACCAAGGGGAACACGCTAAGTGTTTCTAAAATGCGGAATAATGACAGTGTGAGTCCTTCAGTGAATTCATAGTATGCCGCTTCATCCAAGAAAAAGGTGTATGTGAATGGGTTGCCAATGCAACGTAATGTAACTAAGGTAAGAAGCGGTACATAGGACTTGATATTTAATCGATCTTGAACGATACTTCCTAATACAACACCAAACAATAAGTAGCTAAACAAGGGGAATGGAACAATCCAAAAACCTGTATCAAGAAATACACTGGTAGCATACGCCAACACAATTAAAAACCCTACAAGCGCAATCTTAACTGATTTCTCCATTACAGTTTAAGGGCTTCATAGATGTAATCGAACGTGGATAAGATTTCGGCTTTACCGTCAATTACAGCAACATCGTGTTCAAAATGGGCACTTGGTAAGCCATCCTCGGTCACAATCGTCCATTGGTCATCAAGCGTTTTTACTTTATAGGTCCCCATGTTAATCATAGGTTCAATGGCAATGGTTAAGCCGTTTTGAATCCGTTTTCCTCGGCCTTGTCTGCCATAGTTCGGTACTTGTGGTTCTTCGTGAAGTTTGGTTCCTAAGCCATGCCCAACTAAATCTCTAACAACACTAAACCCATTCTTTTCGGCATGTTGCTGTATTGCATAGCCAATATCCTCTATGCGATTTGACGTATTACAGGCCTCGATTCCGAGGTATAGACATTCTTTGGTAACCTTACATAGCTTGCGTTTTTCATCGTTCACTTCACCTACTTCAAACGTATAGGCGTGATCCCCGTAATATCCTTTATACACAGCACCGCAATCTACCGAAACAATATCACCGGACTGAATCGGACGTTGGGTTGGAAGCCCATGCACTACTTCTTCATTTACCGAAATCAATAAGGTACTCGGACAGCCATATAAGCCTTTAAAACCAGGAATCGCATGTTGGCTACGAATGAAATCTTCAGCCATTTGATCTAAAAAGGCCGGGGTAATTCCTGGTTTCATGTGTTTTGCTACTTCTCCAAGCGTACGACTTACGATTAAAGCAGCTTCACGCATGATGCTTATTTCTTCAGCTGTTTTGTATTTAATTGAATCTCCAAAAATTGCCATAGCTACAAAAGTATAAAATCCGCATCACTTCAGTGCATGTTCAAGCCATTCCATAGTATTAATTCCATCGGCGAAATCATCGATTCGTGGTTGTTGGGTTTTCCCAAAAGGCACTTCTATGGTACCTGAAACGCATTGAATTTTATCCCGGTGTTGATTGATGTATTCAATGGCTTCCGAACGGTGGGAACAGCTATGGTAATGTATCATCGCCAAGGGAGGATGCAATGCCGTGGATTCAAGTAATAATAAAAATCCATTGTCTAATAAGGGTTGATTACTCAACAAGTGAATGGCTCTATTATAGTCGTAATTGTTGCCGTATTTTTTGTTTTGAATTACAGTTTGAAATGGTAGAATCGCCTCGAAAAAAGCATCGAATGAATATCCTTCGGGTACAATGAGGTGGGTCACATTACGACATCCCCTGCCGAAGTATTGAAAAATATCGTGCCCCAAGGCATGTAATTCTTGCGGAGTTTCAGTTCCACTTAGGATTGCAACGGAGGTGCGATTCCCTCGCAGTAAATGCGGGATGTTTTTAAAGTAAGATTGAAAATGGAGTAGGGTAGAATCACTTCCTGTTCCAATTACGGCGCTAAAACCACTGAGCTTTTGAGGATTTAGTTGAATCAAATCAGCATATAAAGGATTGAGTTCTGATAAACCACGAACAATTAATGGAATGAGTTGCTGGTCATCTGAGCTCAATTTGATTTGAAGCTTACATCCACTGAGCAGACCGCAAAGGATGTCATGAAACCCAACCATCGGGAGATTTCCAGCTAAGATTAATCCCAAGCTTGGACGGAATTCATGATAGGCATATGGACTTGAAAAAGCGTTTAATGTATCGTGATTTAACCAGCTTGAAAGTCCTTTCAATGATTGCTTGACCTCTCGGGGTTCAAACCACCCATTTCTATATATTTCACGTGATATGACCGCCTTAAAAGCGTCGGTTAATTCAGGGGAAAAGATTTCTGATTGGGGTGTTTCAGTGGAGCCTAGGCTATTTAGCCACGGTCCAAGTGTAGCAAGGTCGGATATAAGTTGCTGACGAATCATCGAACAAAAATAGTGTAAAGTTCGTTTAGCTTACGTTGAAATAGTCGGCTTTTAGTAAAGCCTGTGTATATTTGCAAAATAAAATAGGATTTGTCATGGCAATAATGATTACGGACGAGTGTATTAATTGTGGGGCTTGTGAGCCTGAATGTCCGAATAATGCAATTTATGAAGGAGGTGCCGAATGGAAATATGCGGATGGTACATCGTTATCAGGAATGATTACCACACCTGAAGGAACATCGGTAGATGCGCTCTTTGCGAATGAGCCTGTAAGCATGGATGTTTACTACATTACTCACAATAAATGTACTGAGTGTGTTGGCTTTCATGACGAACCGCAATGTGCGGCAGTTTGTCCAGTAGATTGTTGTGTTGATGATCCAAATTACCGCGAGACCAATGATGAACTCTTATCGAAAAAAGCGTTTTTGCACCTCTAGTATAATTTCGAAGTTTTCTCTTTTCTTTTTTCTATTCCTGACATGCGTTGTGCATGCTCAAGGTTCACTGCGTATCCATTTCGTTCAAACCGAAATGGGCGCGGATATAAGCCCTGAACAATCTATTGAAATACAGCAAATTGCTCGGTCATACGGTGTGGAAGTAAGTATTGATCAATACAAACATCCGAGAATAGGTAAGTTGCCTGCTATTAATTACAGCGATTCAGTTCCGTTCTTTTCAACAGACATGAGAGCAATAAGGGATGGATTTTTTAATTCGTCTCATCGCCGCACTAAATTGGATTATTACGTATTTGTTTCAAGAAATCATGAGGATTCATTACACACGGGATTCGCTATACCCGGAAAACACATTATGTTTATTTCCCTAGCACCAAAAAATACATTTACCAACAGGTTCGCCACGTATTTCTTGATAGCAGCTGCTGATCAGCAAGGGAAAAATAAAAAAGCATTGGACGCCCTTTCTGAACAATTAGGGACCAAAGATTCGCTGCAAAGGCGACAAGATTCGTATTTTCTTTTTCATGACGAAACCGAGAATTTGGGATCAACAAACGGTATGGTAGCGTTTGCTTTTTGGAATGAAAATAACGACGGGAAGGTTTTTGGGAACTACATAGGATTACCCTTTAAACGAAATGCTGGTAAGGTTAATTTAGATATTAATAATTACTGGCTTCGCCCGTTTTATCGCACCGATTCTCGGTTCATAGCGCCTATTCATGTAGGTCTGGTTTTCCTTGTGTTTTTTATCATGCTGATTTTTAGGAAAAAGGTCAAACAGCGTGCCGAGAAAAGTTTGAAATTGCATTCCAAGATTGCATTCTTTTTCCTTCGATTGGTATTATGGGGTATTTTTTTACTCATTGGCTATCTTGTTTTTTTATCTTCCGATCAATTGTATAAACGGTGGTTCTTTAATTCCTCCTCTTACAGCAATGTTGGGAATATAGACACCAAACAGTTTATTCATCACCTGACTTCGAGTAACGCTGTGGTCAATCAGCAAGCTAACCATCCATATTGGGAGACCTATGTGAAACGAAAAAATACATGGGAAATGAAGCGCCTGAAACATGTGTTGTATTTCGAAGTAAGGAAATCAAAGGGGAAGGTCGAATCAATGAAATTTTTATATGATTCAGACCGTTTGACAATTAAGTCCTTTCAAGGGAAGGCGCAAACGCATTTGATCGTATACAAGGTAATTGATGAGCAAGGAAATTTCATTAAGGAGGAGGTCTACAATTACGCTAAAGTAAACATTACACACAAGTATTCTGAGCCTGATCCTGCCCGACGAATTCTTGTATTTGTGAACGGTTATCGTCCGGTTGCAAACGGTGGAACACCAGAGCAGGCACTGATGCAAATTGGAAACAATGGAGTAGAATTCCCTAATTCTTCTAATGTTTTGTTTGCAACAGACCGGTTCGATTATTGGAGACCTTGGGGCAATTTTGATCAACGTATTATGAATCGAATTAAACCGAATGAAGTTTACTATGCGGATGGCCATCATTCCGTAGCAAGCTCAAACCATAGGTCTGTTTTTAATTTCGCCAAGGCTGCTGCAGAATACCCCAAAGCGTGCAAGGGTAAGCATCGATGCAAGTACTCCAAAACAACCGCGGGCACTAAACTTGAAACTTTAGATATGTTGCCATTTACTCCGAATAAAAAAGGGTTTAATTTAAGACGTAAAAACGGACGTATAGCCGGCAGAAACCTCTATCAATTACTCAATGAAGTTCCAGGGAATTCCGGTAACGATACGTTATTTATTGTAGCACACAGCATGGGATATGCATACTCCTTGGGTATCGTTGAATCCTTAAGGAATAAATGTGTGTTTGGTGAGTACTATATCTTTGCGCCCGAGAATGCGGAAACAGGGAAAGTAATTCAGTCCGAGTGGAGCGCTGTTTATCAATATGGGAGTATACCAAAAGGGGCTAGAAAGCAAGCGCCTTGCCTTCAGGATGGAGTTGCTCCGCAAACTAAAGCAAATGGATTGTCAGCTCAAAATCGATTGACATTTCCAGCATCTCACTACAAAAAGATGGGTTTCACCGGAAGTCATTTTATTGGGTTTTATGATTGGGTTTTCGAAATTCCTCAAGGAGAAAAGGGTGCGATTACTCAGCATTAACGAGAAAACTTAAAATTTACTAACCTCGCTCAATCGAATTTCTACTAAGGTGGACCCTACGCCGCGGCTCGAGTAATTCCCATCATGAAAGCTAATTCCTTTCTTGCCACTAAGTAATTGGCGCACAGTCATTTTTAATACACCTTCACCAATCCCATGAATAATCAAGGCTTTCGGTTGGCGATTGGCGATACACTGGTTTATAAAGCTACGGCAATAACTGAGTTTCGTTTCGAGTAATTCATTCGGCGGCATGCCGTCAATTCCCAATGCTGTGGCATGGAGGTCTAAGGTCGGAATTGATGAAGCGTTTTGTTTTTTTGTTGCGTTTGGCTTGACTAAGGGTTCTTTATTTTCTACCTCACCTTGTATGGGTGTTCGTTTGATTAACGAGCTAATTGGAATACGGTATTCAAATCCGAATTCATCCAATACATGCGCATGCGAAACCGAAAGTTGCTTTATTGTATAGGCTCCCGATTCATGAAGCATGGAGACCGATTCGCCAACCTGGAACTTCATGTAAATTAATTATAGTACCGTTAAGTTGGCAAATTTAAGCAGTACAGTTTTAGAACCGTGATGGGGAAAGAAGATGACTGCTTTTTTGTCTGCGCCACTCCCTTCTAGTTGCGTTACTCTGCCTTTTCCAAAACGTGAATGTTCCACGTGTGTACCAACCATGATGTTATTGAATTCGTTTGAATTGGAAGTGGAAGAGGCCTTTACTTCGGATATCGATTTCAAGGATTTGGGCATGCTCGGCGTATTCAATTTGGTATTCAAGCCACCGGTAAAACTGCGTTCAAATCCACCGCCCATTAATGAACGCCCTTGTTGACTTCGCGTAGGAGTTTCAAAATGAACAAATTGCGGATCGATTTCGTCAATAAACCGACTTTGTTCACATTTAATAGATTGATTCCAAAGGAATCTTGAACCAGCGTACGATAAGGTACATGATTCCATGGCACGGGTAATTGCCACGTAAAAGAGTCGCCGTTCCTCTTCTAAATCACTTCTAGAGCTAATTGACATTTGAGAAGGGAATAAATTCTCCTCCATTCCAACAATGAAAACATGTGGATATTCCAAGCCTTTACTCGAGTGGATGGTCATGAGCGACACATGGTTTTTATCTTCCGTTTTTTCTTGGTCCGCATCGGTTAATAAGGACACATCCATCAAGAATTCAGCTAAGGTCTTGGGCTCGTCTTCGTCGCCACCCTTAGTGAATTCGTTAATACCCGCTAATAATTCTTCAATGTTTTGAATCCGTTCCACTTCCTCTGGACCTTTTTCTTTCTCTGCATTCAGTTCTTGGAAGATTCCACTTGATTTAATGATGCGTTCGGCAAGGGTATAGGCATCCGCTTTGTTAAGCTCCGCTTGAAAACTCTTGATCATGGTCATGAAATCCGTGATTTTCTGTTTAGTAGGACCATTTAAATCCGCAGAATACGTTTGAAAATCATCCATGACTTCCCACATGCTTACGCCATGTCGGCCCGCAGCAATGATGAGGTTTTCTACACTCGTTTTTCCAATCCCGCGCTTCGGATAATTGATTACCCGCTTCATAGCCTCTTCGTCGTGCGGATTCGCTGTAAGTCTGAAATAAGAGAGCACGTCTTTTATTTCTTTCCGTTGGTAAAAGGAAAGGCCTCCATAAATCTTGTAGGGGATGTTCAGTTTCCGCAAGGCTTCCTCAAAAGAACGAGATTGCTTATTGGTACGATACAAAATAGCAAAATCATTGTAGGATTCCACCGCCGATTGTTTCAGGTCAAATATTTTGTGTGCAATGACACGACCTTCCTCATTGTCTGTCAAGGTGCGGACTACGGAGATTGGTTTTCCTACCCCATTTTCTGTCCAAACGTTCTTTTTGATTTGGTCTTGATTTCTTTTAATTACACTATTCGCAGCATCGACAATATTCTGAGTACTACGGTAATTTTGTTCTAGTTTGTATAAGTTGAAATCCGGGTAATCTTTTCTGAAATTCAAGATGTTCTCAATGTTAGCCCCTCGGAACGAATAAATACTCTGGGCATCATCACCTACTACACAAATATTTTCATAGGCCGCAGCTAATTTCTTTACAATCAGATACTGTGCGAAATTAGTATCTTGATACTCATCTACCAAGATGTATTTGAATTTCTGCTGATAATAATGCAAGACATCGGGATGGTCCGTCAATAAGATATTCGTGAAGAATAACAAATCGTCAAAATCCATAGCCCCAGCCTTTTGGCAACGGTTGGCATACTGCGTGTAAATTCGACCTAATTCTGGTCTGCGCGACATGCGGTCTTCTGCTTGAATTTGCTCATTTCCGCAATAGGCTTCTGGAGAAACTAAGTTGTTTTTTGCTGCTGAAATTCGTCCAAATACGCCACTGGTCTTGTAGGTCTTATCATCTAAATGCAATTCTTTAATGATATCCTTAATTAAACTCTTTGAGTCTTGCGTATCGTAAATCGTGAAATTTGTAGGAAATCCAATGCGGTCTGCATTGTAGCGCAGAATTCTAGAGAAAACAGAGTGAAACGTACCCATGGTAATGCTCTTAGCTTCTGAGCCGCCAACAATCCTTCCAATACGCTCAGACATTTCTTTTGCTGCTTTATTGGTAAAGGTTAGCGCCATAATGTTGAACGGATCAATACCCTGTTCAATCATATGTGCAATGCGGTAGGTGAGTACGCGAGTTTTACCCGATCCTGCACCGGCAATTACCATGCATGGACCATAAATATGCTCTACTGCTACACGTTGGCTGTCATTAAGTTCGTCGAGATAAGACATGGAAAAAGAGTGAATATCAAAATTAGCAACAATTTTCGGGTACGATTCCGTGTTTTCATACGAATTCCATCGAGTTTTTAACAATCTCGTACCTTTAGGGCATGAAAGCGCCACTTTGGTTTAGCTTATGGTCTTTTCCTGCTCCCTACGAAGGGGATGAGCCCGCCTTTGTGGATGAAAAAGACATTGCATGTACAAAGGCTTTTACCGCTCAATTTGATGCCATACAAAAAGAGGTGCACGCGTTCTTAGCGCAACGAGAGACCATCCCTTATTTTAAACAATCGATGGTGCAGCATGGTAGAGGATATCATACACTTTCTTTAGCGTGGTGGGGGATTCAATTCCATAAAAACCAAAAGGATTTACCGGTGCTCTCATCCATTCTTAAAAATCATCCCGAACTTTTAACCCTTTCAATTAATGTCCTGGATGCCAACAGCAGTATTCTTCCTCACGTGGGTGATACCAATGCAATTTATCGAGGCCACTTTGGGATATCGATTCCAACAACCTTGCCTCAAGCAGGCATTCGTGTGAAGGAAGCGGAACAATCTTGGAAAGAAGGTCACTTTATTTGGTTCATGGATGCATATACCCATGAAACGTGGAATCATACCGGTCAAGCTCGTGTTGTATTATTAGTGGATGTCTTACGTCCTGAATTTCGCAAACAAAAAAAACGAATTTGTGCAACGGTAATGACCTCGCTGTTTCTTCAAAAGCGCATAGAAAAATATTCATTTTTCCAACGTAACCAGCGATGGATCGTGAACTGCATGGCGCCCATTTTAATTCCCTTGGTTCGATTTCGAATCGCATGGATAAATTTCATAAGAAAATACTAATTACTTTATATAGCTTCCCTAACTTTGCAGCGTGAAGTATACCATTTACCATAACCCTCGGTGTAGCAAGAGCCGCTGTGCGCTTGATTGGTTAACAACAAACCAACATGAGGTCAAAGTAATCGACTATATCAACTCGGGAGTAACTTTAGAACAGTTGAAGCACATATCGGAATCGCTAGGTCTTGGTCCTGAACAATGGATTCGTACTGAGGAGCCTGATTATAAAACCCATGTTAAAGGAAAAACACTTACAGCCGAGGAATTATTTGATCTTATGATTCGATTTCCGAAACTAATCCAACGTCCCATCGTATTATGGGCCGACCGAGCGGTAGTTGCTCGACCACTTGAACTTTTAATTGATGCCATAACTGATGCGGACTAAATACATAGACCTTATTGATCAAACGTTTGATTTTCCTCAAAATGAGTTCAATTTACGTGAAGATCGCTTGTTTTTTCATGGAATTGACTTGATGCGTTTAATCCAAGAGTACGGCACTCCATTAAAATTCAATTACCTTCCCCAAATTTCAAATAATATTCAGCGCGCCAAAGGGTGGTTTCGTGAAGCCATTAATAACCAAGGGTATGCTGGAAAATATTATTATTCCTATTGTACAAAAAGTAGTCACTTTGCATTTGTGTTGGATGAGGTGATGAAGAATGATGTGCATATTGAAACTTCTTCTGCGTTCGATATTGATATTGTAAACAACCTGGTTGATTCTGGTAAATTGAAAGAAGGAACCTATGTGATTTGCAATGGCTTTAAACCAGCGCGCTACGTAGAAAGCATAGCTAAGTTGATTAACGCTGATTTTTTAAAAGTTGTTCCCGTAGTTGATAACGCCGAAGAAGTTCGAAACTTGTTGGCTTCAACCGATAAAGATTTGTCGATAGGAATTCGAATTGCAGCGGAAGAAGAACCTAAGTTTGAGTTTTACACCTCGCGCTTAGGTATGCGTTATCGTGAGATTGTACCGTTTTATAAGTCTGTACTGAAAGACAATCCAAGAATTAAGGTGAAAATGCTCCATTTTTTCATTAATACAGGAATAAATGATACGGCCTATTACTGGAATGAATTAACCAAATGTTTACGAATCTACAGTGATTTAAAGAAGTTGTGTCCGGAATTGGATTCACTTAACATCGGGGGAGGTTTTCCGATAAAGAAATCCCTAGCGTTTGATTTTGACTATGCCTATATGGTTCGTGAGATTCTGCAACAAATCAAACGGGTGTGTACCGATAATGACATTCCGGAGCCAAATATTTTTACCGAGTTTGGATCCTTTACAGTAGGTGAGAGTGGGGGAGCGCTTTTCAGTATTTTACATCAAAAACAACAAAACGACCGAGAGAAATGGAATATGATAGATTCATCGTTTATGACCAACCTTCCGGATACATGGGCAATCAATCAACGCTTTATTATGTTGCCAATTAACCGTTGGCAAGATGATTATGAACGTGTACTGTTGGGCGGTTTAACCTGTGATAGCGACGATTATTATAATTCTGAGCAACATTCGAATGCCATTTATTTGCCGAAATTCGAGAAAAACAATCCCTTGTACATTGGTTTTTTCAATACGGGTGCCTATCAAGAAACCATTGGTGGCTATGGCGGATTAAAACACTGTCTAATACCAGAACCGCGACATATTTTGATTTCTCGCGATGAAAATGAAAAAATTGTCACACAACTCTTCAGTGAGGAGCAAACGGCGGATGATTATCTTAAAATATTAGGATATAAATCGTAACGTACGGAGCAATTAACGAAGTTGGGCTCCAAATTCGGATTCAAAACACGTTCGGATGGCACGCATTTCTTGATCGATTTCAGTATCAGTCAATGTTTTCTCGGCGTCTCTAAAATGGAAAGATAACGCATAGGATTTCTTGCCCACCTCGATTTTATCGCCTTCGTACACATCAAACAAATTCGTTGAGATCAAACGAGTAGATGCTGCTTTCTTCGCGGCTTTTACTAACTCCGCATATTGAATATTGGAATCCAAAAGCAATGCAAAATCTCGACGAACAACGAATGTTTTTGGTATTTCTGTGAAGCGATCAGCAATGGATTTACTCAGTTCAACCCAACGTTTCCAATCGATAGTTGCTCCATATACAGCTTGTTTAAACTCTACGGTTTTTAACCAGGATTCTGATAGTTTTCCAAGAGTAGCCAAGGGTTTACCATTTACTTTGATTTCAATTCCCTCAGAAAACGGAGTGTCTTCGCTTAAGGCGACTTCTTCGATAGTATTTGGATTTAGCCCTTGAATTAAATTCATTACCTCACTTTTGATGTCAAAAAATGTGAAGGGACGAGATCCCATCCAAGAATCAGGTTCATGAGATCCGGTGAGTACTAATGCCAGGGTCGATTTTTCAACAGTACGTTCACCAAATCCATGATAGGTATGACCGAATTCAAACAATTTGATGTTTCCGGCTTGACGATTTTTATTGTAAGCCAAGGTTTCTAAGGCTCCAAAAAACATGGATGTACGAAGTATCGATAAATCTCGGCTCAATGGATTTTTCAATACCACAGGTTTTCCATCTTGTTTGCTTGTAGTTAATGTTGCGTTAGCTGCCTTGGTTAAGGAATTGTTTAGAATTTCATTAAATCCATTCGCGGCTAACATAACCGATACCTTTTGACGTGTTGCTTCCGTTGAAAACGTTTCTGAAACTGGAACGGAGAAGTTCCATTTTTCTGGTGTTGGAACGGCGTCAAATCCAGCGATTCGAATAATCTCTTCGGTAACATCAATGGGGCGTTTAACATCCGTACGATATCTAGGGATTTTCCAGGTCGTTTCGTTACTTGGTGTGAAATCAAGTGAACTTAGAATTCCAGCTAGTTGCTCATTCGTAAGTGAGGTACCTAATTGCTTATTGATGGTTACAAAATCAAGCACTACATCAACTGCAGGGGTTGAGTAGGCTTTAACTTCTTTCATATAATTAACGGTTCCTCCCGCTACGGAACGGATTAAGAAAACTACCCTTTGTAGTGCAAACGCCGTTAAATCAGGGTCTACTCCGCGTTCAAACCTAAAACTTGCATCGGAATGGATGCCATGATGTTTTGCCGTTTTACGAATCGTTGACGGATTAAAGTATGCGGATTCAATAAGTAGATCCGTTGTTTTTTCACTTACACCGGAAATCTTACCACCCAACACGCCAGCAAGACAGTGTGCCACACCGTTTCCATCAATTACTAAATCTGAAGGGCGTAGTTTTCGTTCAACACCGTCCAAGGTCTCTAGGGTTTCATCAGTATGTGCCTGTCGAACAGTTAATGATTCAGAGAAGTAACGCGCATCAAAAGCGTGAAGCGGCGTACCGAGTTCATACATCACGTAATTCGCACAATCAACGATGTTATTGATGCTCGCCGTTCCAAGTGCAGCTAATCGACTTTTTAACCAATCCGGAGAAGGACCAACTTCTACCCCGCTAAGTGAAGCTAAGTAATATGATTCGCAATCTCCATCACTCAAAACCTTATAATTGTTGGTTGGATTGGATTGGATGGCACATTCTTCGATTTCAGGCAGTGAAAGTGGCGAAGAAAACCCTTCATGATGCATAAGGTACGCTCTAATGTCTCGTGCTACCCCCAGATGCCCCATGGCATCGCATCGGTTAGGAGTTAACCCGATTTCCAAGATGTAATCCGTATCAATGGATAAGGCCGTTGCTGCAGGAATACCAACTGTTGTGTCTTTCGGTAAAATTAAAATTCCATCGTGTGAAGTACCTAAACCTAATTCATCTTCGGCACAAATCATTCCATGAGATTCAACGCCACGAATTTTTGCTTTTCTCAAGGTGAGGGGTTCTCCTTCGTTTGGATAAATGGTAGTTCCAACAAGCGCTACCAGCACTTTTTGTCCAACCGCTACATTCGGTGCGCCGCATACAATTTGTAGCGTTTCATCGCTAATGTTGACGCGTGTTACCTTTAGTTTATCGGCATCTGGATGTTTCTCACACTCAATAACCTCACCAGTTATAACGCCAGCTAGGCCGCCTTTAATGGAGCCTACAGCGTCGATTCCTTCTACTTCTAAGCCGGTTTGGGTAAGGATTTCAGAAATGCGTTCAGGAGTATACTCGAACGGAACAAATTGGCTGAGCCATTTATAGGAAACTTTCATTGCAACGGAATTGGTGCGAAATTACACATTTTGTGAGGAAAATAGACGATATATGTTTTCGATTATTTAACATTCAAAAACCTTTTGTTCACTTGAATGTTCATACCTTTGCCCGCATAAATAGTTGCGAAAAATTTACCCATGAAATTCAAACTTTTTCTTAACCTGTTGGTCCTTGTTTGTGGAGCCCTATCTCTACAATCAGCGTTAGCTCAGGATAAACATACCATTAGTGGGTATATCTCGAGTAGTTCGAACGGTGAAGCCTTGAATAGCGCTAAAATTTATGTGCCAAGTTTAAACAAAGGGGCAATTACCAATAATTATGGATTTTATTCCTTGACCTTACCCAGCGGGATTTATGAGATTGAGTTTCGATTTACCGGGTTGAATACCTTAAAAAAGACAGTAGATCTTACCAGTGAAAATGTTTCCTTGAATGTGGAGTTGGGACTTAAAGATGGTGAAAAAGTATACGAGGAAGTTGTTGTAAGTGGGAAGAAAGGTGACAATGTGAATTCTGCTAAATTGGGTCAAATGGAATTGAACATCGACCAAATAAAGCGCCTTCCAGCCTTCATGGGAGAAGTAGATGTTATTAAAACGATACAATTGTTGCCCGGTGTTTCTTCGGTTTCCGAAGGCGGTCAAGGATTTTATGTGCGTGGTGGCGGTCCCGACCAAAATTTAGTATTGCTGGATGAAGGCGTTGTGTACAATGCTTCTCATTTATTTGGGTTCTTTTCAGTGTTTAATTCTGATGCAGTACGAAGCGTTAACCTTATTAAAGGAGGAATGCCCGCAAATTATGGTGGAAGGCTTTCTTCGGTGTTGGAAGTAAATATGAATGAAGGGAATTCCAAGCGGTTCAGCGTGAAAGGTGGATTGGGGGTAATTTCATCACGACTTACCTTGGAAGGGCCTTTGAAAAAGGACCGTGGTAGTTTTATTGTTTCTGGAAGACGAACCTATATTGATGTATTGGCCAAAGCCTTTATTTCCGACACGTCGCCCTTTGCGGGCTCCGGATACTATTTCTATGATATGAATGCCAAGTTGAATTATAAATTGGGTGAAAAGGACCGTATATTTCTGAGTGGTTATTATGGAAAAGATGTGTTCACCTTTGCTGATCGGGAGGGAGGCTTTAGCGCCGACATGCCTTGGGGTAATGGGATAGCAGCCCTTCGATGGAATCACGTGTTTAATGCGAAGTTATTTATGAATCTGACCTCTACCTTTTCAGACTATAAATTTAAATTTGGTTCCAAGCAAGATGAATTTAAAATTGAGTTTTTATCTGGGATTAAGGATTACGGTACAAAAATCGATTTCTCGTATTATCCAAATGATAAACATCGTGTAAAGTGGGGGGCGAATTACATTTATCACGTCTTTACACCCTCAAGTGTATCAGCTGCACAGGACACGGTGGTCTTTAATACAGGAAATGCGCAACAGCTGTTTTCACATGAAGAGGCCATTTATTTAATGGATGAATTTGATTTGAATGATCGCTTAAGAATTAATGCAGGTCTGCGATATACTGCATTCCAACACGTTGGACCTTTCACGCGTTACGTAAAGGGCGATATCAGTAAGCCGGATACCGCCATTGAATATGGGAAAGGAGACCTTATTAAATTTTATCACGGACTTGAACCTCGTTTTTCGTTCCGATATTTAACAGGTGAGCACAGTTCTATCAAAGGTGGATATGCGTATAATTATCAGTTTGTTCATTTAACGAGTTTGAGTGCAGTTTCACTTCCAACCGATATTTGGTATCCTACCACAGATATCGCTAAACCACAGAAAGGGTTTCAAGCTTCATTGGGGTATTTCCAGAATTTCTTCAGTGACAAATATGAGGCGTCTGTTGAAGTATACTACAAGGGAATGAACAACATTGTAGAATTTAAGGAAGGGGCCTTGCCCGGAGATAATGTGAATGACAATACCGATAATTTAATGGTATTCGGAAAAGGTTGGGCTTATGGGGTGGAGTTCTTTTTCAAAAAAGCAGTGGGCAAATTTACCGGATGGATTGGATATACTTGGGCGAAAACAGAACGTAAATTCCCGGATTTAAATAACGGAGAAGTGTTTCCTGCGAAATACGACCGTCGTCATGACCTCAGTATTGCAGCAACCTACATGATAAATGATCATTGGACCCTATCAAGCACATTTATTTATGCTACGGGTAACACCTTAACCTTGCCGACCTCATGGTATGTTCAAGACCAAAACTTATTGTTTAATTACGGGGCCAGAAATTCAACGCGAATGGCGCCGTATCACCGACTTGATTTTTCTGCTACATGGTATGATAAAGCCTATAAAACAAAAACGGATCCTGCGACAGGAAAAGAAATTGAGGTAAAAAAACGATTAAGAAATAACATTGCGATTTCGGTGTATAATGTATACAATCGTGCGAATCCATTCTTTTTGTATGTCGACAATGACGGAGATTTCTTGAACGGAGATTTCAAGCTAACCGTTAAACAAGTTTCATTATTCCCAATAATCCCGAGTGTAACATGGAATTTCGAATTCTAAGCGTAGCGTTTGCAGCGTTGATTCTTTTATTTTCTTCCTGTACCAAGGAAGTGAAAATTGATATTCCTGGATACAAGGAACAGTTGGTGGTAGACGGAAGTATTCGTGAAGGAGAACCACCTATTATCTTGCTATCAAAATCTCAGAACATTTATGCACCAACCGATATTACTGCGTATTTAGGGAGTTTTGTTGGCGATGCCGTGGTTACTGTTTCTGATGGAACGAATACGGTTACCTTAAGTAAAATCTGCACGGATGACTTACCTCCTGGAACCGAAGCGTATGCCGAGGCGCTCTTTGGAATGAGTATTCAAGAACTGCAGCAATTGCCATCACCGCTTTGCGTGTATACAACGTTTGACCCAAGTATGTTTGGTCAGGTTGGAAAAACATACACGCTATCGATTAACCACGACGGAAAAACGTATACGTCTACTACGTCGATTCTGGCGCCAGTGGCCTTGGATTATTTAACGTGGAAACCGGAGGCAAATTCAAGCTCGATTGGTTATCTGTATAGTTTTATGACGGACAATGCAGCGACTTCTGACAATTTCATGTGGGAAATGAAAAAGGTAAGTGACCCAATGTTTACAAAACCGTTTAATCCCTATTTTAACGATGTGTTCTTCAATGGTTTAGCGTTTGAATTCACTGTATATAATCCGATGTCATTTAATGATTCCACCTATGCTGAAAACGAGCGGGGATTTTATAAATATGGAGATACCGTAGTAATGCGCTTATCTAGAATGGGTAAAAAGGAGTATAATTTTTTCGAAAAGAAGATTAATCAAGTATTTTCAGCGGGTAGTCCATTTGCTACACCGATTAATGTGCCTTCCAATATTGAAGGAGGTGCGCTTGGCGTATGGGTTGGCTATTCAACCTATCTCGATACGGTGATTTGTCAGCCCTAAGTTATTCGATGGGTTTTTTATCCTCCTGAATCGCACGTACATTTTTGAAAAAATAGCGCAGGTCAAGCCCGAGGTACGCCCCGGAAACATCGCCATATTGCGTGACTTTATACCCTTGATTTCTATAGGTTGCAACATATACAAAGAGGGGTTTCGCAGGGAGCCTAACGGTCGTTCCGAGGTAAAAGAAACCCGACTTTTTGGATCGAAATTCAAACCCAAGGTTGCCATTTAAGTCGATCGAAGCTTTTTTATTTACAATGCCTGTGTGGTAGAAAAACTGAGAACCATTGATGTTATTGGAGGTCGCAATGTCTGTTGGTTTGAATCCTGCAACAATACCTAAGGAGGCATTGGCATACCACTTTTTGGCTAATTTGATGTAGAATAACCCGTTGATAGGAACATCGTATTGAATGAAGCCCAGCGTATTAGTTACGAAAACTCCGGAATCCGCGATAGAACCATCAATACTGAAATTTCGTTGGGTAAAGTTAATGCCCGTTTCTAGGGAAATTAATTCGGTTAAACCAACCCGTACGACTCCTCCGAATGAATACCCGGGTGTTTGAGAAATGGTAGATTTCATACCTTCTTTGGACAGGGTCAGGGAGGGATTACTTACGAAATTGCTTGGAAATACACCGCGAACTTGCAGTCCAAAATAGGAGGGAAAACGGTTGTCGCCCAGTTGTGCATAACTAAGGAACCAGCTCATAACAAAACAGAAGACAACGCTGTTATTCATGCAGCCATTGGGTATGATATTCTAAGGGGATTCTATGGGAAGCAGGCCATTCAACGGCTGGGTATCCAATATAAAATAAGCCAAGGCATTTATCTTTCTCATCAATTCCTAAGAAAGCGTTCATCTGTTCCGTATAAATTAATTTGGGTGTCGACCAGAATCCGCCAAGTCCATAGGCGGTACAAGTGAGGTGCATGTTTTGAATCGCACAAGCTACTGCTTCAATTTCCTCGATTTCAAGAATTTTTTCTTCAACTTGGCGCTTCATGGAAACTGCGATAACAACACTTGAAATCATCGGTCTACGAAGCATTTTAGCGAGTTTCGCATCATTTTGTTTATCAACTGGAGTAAGATCCAGATAAGTCTTTCCTAAAAATTGACTTAAGCGTTGACGGCTTTCATCCATAAATACATGGAATCTCCAGGGTTGTGTATTGCCATGAGTCGGGGCCCATTGGGCATTTTGGAGAATCAGTTCAACTTGTTCTTTATGGACTTTACGTTCGCTAAATTGTTCCGGATAGATCGTTCTTCGATTACGGATGAGGTCATTAATTTCTGAGAGATTGTAACGCATATAACTACTAAAACGAAAAAAGAATGCGTTAAAAGTAGTGAATATAAACGGCTCTATTTGTTAAAAGCAAAGAAAGTCCTATCTTTGCATTGTTGAAAAACGGAAGGCCTTGTGGCGCAACTGAATAGCGCACCTGATTACGGCTCAGGAGGTTTCAGGTTTGAATCCTGACAAGGTCACAAGCAAAAACCCATTCCATCAAGGAATGGGTTTTTTGTTTTTAACGCGGTCAAAAGGTGTTTTGACAAGCGACTAAAAACAAAAAACGCCAACTACGAAGTAGTTGTGGGTTTTAGCTTGTTATGTAATCCGCTTGCCTTCGATACGTCCGCCGAGCGGCCTACTCAGTCGTCGCTGGAATGGGTTTTAGCTTGTTATGTAATCCGCTTGCCTTCGATACGTCCGCCGAGCGGTCTACTCAGTCGTCGCTGGAGTGGGTTTTAGCTTGTTATGTAATCCGCTTGCCTTCGATACGTCCGCCGAGCGGTCTACTCAGTCGTCGCTGGAGTGGGTTTTAGCTTGTTATGTATCTCCCAACTCGGAACACGCGCAAGCGTACTCCTGATAGACTTAAAGGCAGAAACCCCATGGGGTTTCTATGCTTGAATTTATTTTTTTCGAGCTTTTTAATATTTCTCGAAATTCATTTTGAAAAACGTACATCATGTTTTTGTAGATTATAAAATGAACCTAATAATTATCCTTAGTTTTCAAGACTAAATTTTTATCCAAGTCACTGTTTGATTTCCTAGTTTTAGAAAATAAAACCCCTTCGGTAGTGCTTCTAATTCTAATTGTAAAAACTCTTTTTCTTTTTTAAATTGACCCAATTCTCTTCCGGAATTATCAAAAATCGAGAGCCCACCAACCATTGGTGATAACACGGCTAATATTGATTCTCCTGGATTTGGATATATTATAAAGGGTTGTTGTAAATTTTTCAATAGTCCATTATTTTCCTGAATACTATCATTTGAATTAAACATATTTGCAGCTTTGTAGTAAGCTATTATGGCGGATTCACCAAGAGGATTTGCTGAAGCCCAATTAGGAACATTCACAACCGGAATTGGATTTCCATTTGGTATTAGGGTCGTTGCATCTGCTGTCTGCCGTCCAACAGCTAAAATTCCCGTTGAAGTTTTATACACACCATAAATATCGGTATTTCCACCTCCTGTTTGATTTAACGTATCCCAAACACCTACAATTAAAGAAGAGTATTTTGGAACACTTAAGTCTGTTTGATAAAGTCGAACAAAACTATTCCAGGCACTCAGACCACCCCAAGTGGGTTTAACCATTTTTTGATATGCATTTGATGTGGTAATTGTTCTTCTTCCGACAGCAGCTATGATCACATCACCAGAAGAACTTACTTTCATGTTATTTTTAGCAATTTTTGTGGTGTTCACATTAGGCCAACCAAAATTGGGATTTGGCCAGGAATCAAGGTTTGGGTCTGGATGTGGAGGCCCAAAGTTCGTTGCAGCCTCGGCATATTCTGCAACATAGGTGCTAAATGCGAGTTCTCCGTCAGATAGATTTAATTTACCAAGCCACGATTCATGTATATTTCCATTTGTTCCGGTAAATTGATTTTGAAATCCTTGAGCACTAGGGTTTGAAAAAATAGTATTTCCTTCCCAAAAATTCTCTGTATTGTTACCATGAGCTCTTGCCCCCACAACCAAGTAATTATTCGTATAATCAATGGCAAGTGCATCCACATATTGATCTGGTATAGAACCTACTGTGTCACCAATTGGAGTGATCTCATGGTATAATCTACTCCACCATTGAAGTCCACCTGTTTCATCGAAACAAATTACGGCAGGTTCAAAATCAGGTGTATTCGCTGGATGATAAAACGATTTGAAATTCATGCCGAGATATACATAATTATTTCTTCGGTCAATGGAAATGCAACTCGCTCCCCAAACGGGACAGCATGCTTCTGTAGAATAACCGTTATAACCGGGACCAACAGCAGTTGGGTTACTCGGATCACAAGGTCCCGAAAATAAAAAATCTGCAGGCCACCTCCCTTTTTTAGTACCTCCATTCCCATCAGCAACTGTTTCATCAAATTCCGCTTGCGACCAAGATCTAAGATCGCAGCGATTTTGATGTTTAAAAACTATTCCCGAGTATTTAACATTAGAAATACTCCCGAGTGGATTGGCACTTGCAGGTGTTCCTTTCCATTCGGTATTATTAGTTAACCAATGGGTTCTCCAATTTTCAACGGGTTTTCTGATCCCATTTTGATCTAAGCAATACATGGCACTCCAGTCATAACCATGAGCTTCACCGCTCACATAATAAACTTCACCGTGTGAATTTACATCCCAAGGATGTGCTTCTTTTGCATAAGATAAGGCCCAAACTACTTGAATCCATTCTGTTTGATTTGGAACCTGATTGACAAAATTACCGTTCAATTTAGCAATAATATACCCACCATTATTATTGTATGTGTCTGATGTATTGCAGCTGATATATAAATCACCCGTCCCTTGATAAGGTAATGTATTAGTTTTTAGAAAGCGAACATCTTCAACAGATCCTTGTGGGAAGTGAACCAGTTCTAAAATTTGACTCAAATCTGATGTTAAGTGTAAGATAATACCATATCGATTGGTGCCAAGTGCATTTGGGATGCTTGAATTAGGGTTTATTTGAACCTTCGTAGTTTGAGGGGGTACCCAATCAAGATTTTCAGCATAACCACAAACTAAAATTGTCCCGTCAGTGAGTTGGGTAACATCGTAAAAACATTCCTTTCCTCCATTGCCTGCATAAGTAAGTATGTTTTCTTGCCCGTAAACAGATGGAATGAATGTCAAAGCAAGAATATAAAAAAGCTGCCTCATGATCAAATTATTTATTACTACTTGTCCGAAAAACCATCCAAAAATCCTTGCTTGGCATCTCCCAAACCTATTTCCATTCCTAAACAACCCGCACACATTGCCAGATGAATAAATAACCATACGCGTTGCCACATAGGACGTTCTTTCCAAGTTATTGTCGAGTCAAATGGATCTCCAATTAATGCAATACCAAGGTACATGGCAGCATCGCCAAAATGGCCTGTAATAATTTTGTAAAAGCCTAAAACAGTAAAACTGCCATATAGGAATCGCTGAATGTTTTGATTGAAGTTCATTATCCTAAATTACGATTAAACTCTTTTGTATTATGGTCAAAAGTTGCTTATTTCAACTTAAATAGACTGGGGGTATAACCGAATTTTTGTTTAAATGCTTTACCAAACGACGAAGCATCTGAGAAGCCAACTGCCAATGCAACTTCGTGTACATGCATTTTAGGTAAAAGTTCTAACGCCCTGTTTAATCTTTTTTCTATTAAATACTGATGAGGAGTGAGCCCAAAAGATTTTTTGAATAAGCGAATTAGATGAAATTTGGAAACGCCTATTTGATGGGCTAAACTATCTAGATGAAGATCTTGATCTAACTGATTATTTAGTATGGATTTTGCATCAAGCATTAAGTCAGCATTAGCTATGCGTGTTCTTGACTTCCTAAATTCTAATTTGTGCGCATTTAGATACCTGAAATATTGTATTTCGAAATATGTATCTAGTAAAATTGTTAATTGTTCTAAAATGAGCTCAATATTATTTTGGTTTTCCAAAACTGAACATAGTATGCCGATACGTTCTTGTAGCAAATGACTTTGAGATTTAAGTTGCCCGCTAAATAATTGATCTTCTAATAGTTGGGTTTTAAATGAATCTGTAAATTGAAAGTCTTTTAAATAGGATTTTAAAAATTGTTCGCCAAAATCTATACAAATACCTTTAACATCATGTTCAGAATTAATATATACCCGAGCTTCTGAATTAGAGTTCCCAACTATAATTTTTTCCGAGTTTGCTTTAACAATATTCTTTTCAAATCGATAATGCTCTACACCATGCATAACACTTTTAATCGCCACTGGTGCAAATGCAATAATTGCATCAAATTGACGAATAGAGGAGCGGCGAATGGCTGTGCCATGACCATCATTATATAGTACATCTATAGACATCGCTTCAACAAGTAATATAGATTCCGAACCAATCGGTGAAAAGTAATAAAAATTTTGAAAATAATTATTGGAATTGGAAGTATTGATTAATGGAGCTTTCTCCATCATCCGA
>JACCDP010355068.1_pt1 | contig 23352 bp, 17 predicted proteins | sample 7445841 | NCBI WGS metagenome assembly JACCDP01 (sample SAMN15323441, study PRJNA562643) | freshwater metagenome | isolation source: river surface water | place: USA:Blue River Watershed | collected 2017-08-17
GACAAACACCTGGGCTGCAAGCACCGGTTCAACTTCTTTGCGCCTAATTAGAGCCAATGCCTGAGCCACCGTGGTGTCTGCCGAGCACAGAATCGGCTCGGTGGTCATAAGACCTCCGGCGGTGTATGGCTCGTACTGCAGAAGCTGACGAATGTCTGCTGCTTCCTCGTCGTCCATCAGATCTAGCAGGACTTCTTTTCTTTCATCAGGAAGATTAGCCATCAGGTCAGCGGCATCGTCCGGACCCATCAGATCCAGAACTTCTGCGGCACGCTCGTCCTCAAGCTCACCAATGATTTCTAGCTGCTCTTCCTCTGGCAGCTCTTCCAGAAGATCGGCTAGTCGATCATCATCCAGCTCTTCAGCCAGGGCAATCATTCTCTCTTCTGGAAGATCCATAACGGCAGTGGCCAAATCTGCTGGCCTTAGGTCTTCAACTGATCTGAGCAGGTGCTGGGCATCCTGATTGCCAGAGTGATCCTGTGGCATCGCGATGTCTTGCCACATGACAAATTCCGTCGGCCCCTTGGCAAATGGAATAGCCGACTTCACAATTCTTCTTACAAATAGTTCACTAAGTAGCCAGTCGCCCCTGCGGTTTTGTTCAATGGCAAAATCTTCAATCTTGGCATTTCGATTCGATCCGACCAGCTTGACTTTTCTGCCAAGCATCTCGGCGATTGCCCTGACCTCCTGGCCGCGCGTTGCAAAGCGCCTCAGGTCAATCAGTCCATTGGTGATTACCTGGCCTGGTGCGATAGCGGTGACCCTGGCCATGGGAAGAAAAACCCTGCGGCGACCTGAAATTTCAATCACAAAACCTTTGGCCCGAGGAGCCTGATTCTTGCGGTATGCAATGACCACATCGACCACTTTGCCCACCCGATCGCCAAGCGGGTCAAATACACCGCAACCAACGAGGCGAGCGACGAATACGCGAGTTGCGCTCATAGAAAACCCCGCTTTCAAAAGAGTAAAGTCATGACAATATTTCTCTCATGACTGATGCCCGAAACAATGCTAAGCGGAACATGGTTGGGCCAACCATCCCCAAGGGGTTTGTCCTAGGCGAATTTACCAACTATTCCGATGCCACCGCAATGGTTGAAAAACTGCTCGCGGGTGAGTTTCGTCCCGAGAACATTTCACTGATTGGTCACGATCCTCTGCTGGTTGAGCGAATCAAGTCGAGACTGGGCTATGGCAGGGTCGCGCTCTCTGGGGCAATGACAGGATTTTGGGTCGGATTGATTTTCGCTCTGCTCGTTGGAGCTGGCATCACAGTTTCACCCGAGGGGGAGCTGAGCTATAACCCGCAACAGTTTTTTGCAGCCGTTGTAATCGCAGCCGGTATCGGCATGCTTTGTAACATCACCAGATTTTCTCTAAGTAAAAACCGCCGAGGTTTTCTTTCCACTCAGATGCCAGTTGCGACCCGCTGGGAAGTTGTGGTTCCGGATGCCGAGGCAGGCAGAGCCCGCAGTCTGCTTGGACTAGCCAGCGACGCCTAACTGGTTAGCCGCAAACCAACTCTCCACCTCTTCAACTTTTCTGGGAAGAAGCCCAGATAGGTTTTCGCATCCGTCTTCGGTTACCAGCACGTTGTCTTCAATCCTCACTCCGATTCCGCGGTATGCCTTGGGAACCGTCAGGTCGTCGGCGTGGAAGTACAGTCCTGGCTCAATCGTGAAAATCATGCCTGGCTGTAAAACACCATCCTGGTAGTGCTCGCGTCTGGCTTTCGCGCAGTCGTGAACATCAAGACCCAGGTGATGCGAGGTTCCGTGCACCATATATCGTCTGTGGTGTTGATTCTCTTCCTTGAGCGCATCCTCAGCGCTAACCGGAATAAGACCAAGCTCGGCAACCTTCTTAGCAATCACCGCGATTGCGGCGTTGTGAATTTCTCGGAATTTGATTCCTGGCTTCACGATTGCAAAGGCGGCATCGGCTGCCTCTAGAACGGCTTCGTAGACCCAGCGCTGTTCTTTGGAGAACTTTCCGCTAGCTGGAATTGTGCGGGTGATATCGGCTGTGTATAGGGAGTTTAGTTCGCAACCAGCGTCTACCAGTACCAGGTCGTTTTTGTTTACGCTTCCGGTGTTTTTGTTCCAGTGCAGGATGCAAGCGTGTGCGCCGCTGGCAGCAATAGTTTCATATCCGAGGTCGTATCCCTCTTCTCTTGCGCGTGCGAAGAAAGTTGTCTCAATTACCCGCTCACCGTGGTTAGACCGGATGGCTCTGGGCATTGCCTTTGCGATATCTGCAAAGCCTCTGGCCGTGACCTCGATTGCCTGACGCATCTGGCGGATTTCGTAGTCGTCTTTGACAAAGCGCATCGCTGAAACCTTTTCAGCAAACTTTGCATTCTTTAAAGAAAGTGGTTTGGGCCAATCCTTTAGATGCCCTTCAAGTTTCTTTAGATCGTAGGTTGGAATACCAAGCTGAGTTTCGATATCCTCAAGCGTCGGTCTCGGACCCGTCCAAAACTCGCCAATCATGGAGTTTGCAAAGAACTCATTGGTGTCTCTGCCAGCCGTTGGTCTTAGGTACAGCCTCGCCTTCGGAGTCTTTTTCCTAGCGTCGATAATCAAGACTGAATCCGGAACTGTCTCGCTGCCCCAGCCGGTGAAGTAGGTGAAGGCTGTATCTGCTCGGAAGCGATACTCAGTATCGTTCGATCTGACCTTCATCGAACCGGCCTCAAGCATGATGAGCTTGCCAGGGTAGAGCTTTGCTAGGCGCTCTCTCCTCGCCTGGGCATAATCCGCAACCTCCCACCTCTTGGCACTCGAGGCTGGCCTTTCCTCCCACTGCGAGGCAATGAATTTCATGAACTTCTTGCTCTGCGGGAAGCGGGAACGGTTCGGGGTTTCTTTCTTACTCATACGACTATTCTGCTCCTGTGATCGATCTCCATGCACACTCCAACCGTTCCGACGGCAAAGATTCACCCTCTGAACTGGTTAGAAAAGCAAGCGCTAAGGGCATTGAGGTTCTAGCAATCACTGACCACGACACCACCGACGGCTGGGACGAGGCACTAAAAGCTGCCAGATCCGAAGGCATTGGACTGATTCCTGGCATTGAGGTCTCAACTAGGTCGAGCGTTGAAGGTCGAAGCATAAGCGTTCACATCCTTGCCTACCTGCCAAATCCAACTGATCCATTCCTAGCTCAGGAACTAGCCAAAACCAGAAGTTCAAGAATCACCCGGGCGAAGGAAATGGTAGATCGTTTGAGCGTCGATTACCCAATTGCTTGGTCCGATGTTGAAAGGCAGCTTCCTGCGGGGGCAACTATTGGAAGACCGGCCATAGCCGATGCTCTTGTTTCGCTCGGCATATTGCCTACTCGCTCCGATGCCTTCGCATCAATTCTTAGCAAAAAGAGTAAGTATTACGTTTCCGACTATTCCATTGACACAAGCTCTGCCATCGAGCTGATTCGAAAAGCCGGAGGCGTCTCCGTAATGGCACACCCGCTGATTGATTTTCCGGCTGGCAAATCGGAGCTAGATCTTCCGCTCAAACACTTTGAGAAACTAATTGCTGCAGGTCTAGATGGGTTAGAGATAAATCACCGCTCGGTTCCTGATTTTGCAAAAAGCTGGCTTAGCAATCTTGCGCTAAAGCACAACTTGATAACCACCGGTTCTTCTGACTATCACGGCGATGGGGCCAAGGAGAATCAGCTCGGTGAGAACACAACGACGCCCGAGCAGCTTGCGCGGATTGTCGATCAGGCCTCTGGCTTCGAGCCGCTTCTGTAGTTTCTGCGGCGCTGCCTGGTTTTAGGTTTAGCCACTTCAGCCTTGACCGTTTGCGGTTTTTCTTGCGCCGGTTTTGCCTTCTTCAGTCTTCCCTTGGTTCCCTCTGGAATGGATAGGTCAGAGAAAAGGTGGGGGCTGGAGGAGTAGGTTTCAGTTGGTTCCGGTATACCCAGCTCGAGCTCCTTGTTGATGTTTTGCCAGCGAGTCATGTCTTCCCAGTCCACGAAGGTGACAGCGACTCCCAGCTTGCCCGCTCGGCCGGTTCGGCCGGTTCGGTGAAGGTAGGCCTTCTCATCCTCTGGGACCGAGTAGTTGATTACGTGGGTCACATCGTCAACGTCAATACCCCTTGCGGCCACCTCGGTTGCCACCAGAACATCCTTCTTCCCCTCGCGAAAGGCGGCCATGGATCGCTCCCTGGCGGTCTGGGCCATGTCTCCGTGCAGGGGAGCGGCTTTGAACCCTCTTTCGATTAGTTCATCTGCCAGCTTGCTGCAAAGTCTTTTGGTCTTGACGAAGATTACTGTTTTGCCCCGCCCCTCAGCCTGCAGGATTCTTCCAACGACCTCATCTTTATCCAGGGAGTGAGCGCGATAGACGACCTGCTTAATATCAGCCTTGGTCTTGCCCTCGTCCGGGTCGCTGACTCGGATGTGAATTGGACGTTCCTGATAGCGCCTGGTTAGCGACAGGATCTCGCTCGGCATCGTCGCAGAGAACATCAGGGTTTGCTTTTGCTTTGGCAGGATGGAAAAAATCTTTTCTATGTCTGGCAAAAAGCCAAGATCTAGCATTCGGTCTGCTTCATCTAGAACCAGGTAGTTGATGGCGGTGAAGTCAATCAGTTTTTGATTGTGAAGATCAATCAGTCTTCCCGGAGTTCCGACCACTAAATCTGCGCCCTTGGTGAGCTCTGCCAACTGCCCCTCGTAAGACTTTCCTCCATAAATTTCAACCACCCTGGTGGTTCTGTTCTTTGCGGCTAATCGAAGATCCTCAGTCACCTGCAGCGCGAGTTCTCGGGTTGGAACGACGATTAGCGCCCTCGGAAGGTGCTCTGGATCTGGGCCGAGTTTTTGCAGGATTGGCAGGCCAAATCCAAAAGTCTTTCCAGTTCCGGTTTTTGCCTGCCCGATTACGTCAGTGCCGGCGAGAGCCAGCGGGATCGCCTGCTCTTGAATGGGGAAAGGTGCGGTGATGGATACCGATTCCAAGGCCTGACAAATGTCCTCGTCTATGCCTAAATCGCGAAAGGTCAATTACTTCTCCAGAATGTATAAATCGCTCGGGAGGCATAAAAGAGAGCCACCCTTATAAACTTGCAGGATGTTCGACTGGATTCGAAGGCTCAGGAAGATATCGCAGACTCTTTCTCTGCCTTCCCGTGACTCGCAATCACGCAGTCAGTCACAGCTTAATCCAGCCAGGCTCATTCCTGCCACCGAAGTCTTTCTTTCGCAGCTGATTCAGCACCACCTGCTTGTTTCTCAGCTATTGGCGGATGATGCCAGTGGCGCACCCGAACAGTGGGCGAAGAGGCAGCGAGCTTTGTCGGAGAAGTACGCAGAGCGGGCGAAAGAGATACAGGACCTACTGATCAAGCTGGGCTCAAGTTACATGGATCTGCAGCAGAGCATTCGCGATCGGCTAGACACCCTGGTCCACCGCACCGAGGGCAAGGGCTGGCCCGAGGACATAATGAGAATCTTCATCGTGTTCTCGCTTTTGGAAGACAACTACCTCAGGATTTCTAAGGGGCTGAGCCCTGCCCGCAGAATTCGGATTGAGGCGATGCTCTCGGACAATTCGCTAAACGACTTTTGCCAAAAGGCACTTTCCGATGCGATTGCCAATCTGCCTCAGCTTTCAAACGATCTGGCACTATTCGGCAGGGCAATTGTTGCCGATGCCCTGCTCGAGGTTAGAGACAGCGTCAGTTTCGAAGATGTGATGAGAAACCCGCCCACAAACCCAGTTGATCTGACCCGGGAGCAGTTCAAGATATTGGAACCAATCACCTCAGAGCTGGTGGCAAACCACACCCTGAGGATGGACTCGCTAGGCCTTACCGCCTAGGCGGATTTGCTCAAGTCTTTCCAGCTCCTGCTTTTTGCGGATTCGATCCAGTGCCCCGGAACCAAACCAAGCAGCCGCTGGCATTGACAGCATCACAGCAAACCAGATCCAGGCCTCCTGGTAGTTCAGTCCCAACCAAGTTAGAACCAGCCAGATAACGCATCCCGCAACTAGGGCAATTCCGGCGGGAACGAACTTTCCATAGTGATCAGATGGAGGAATAACGAACGGAGCAACCAGCGCGAGGATTAGCGCGTAGACGACGATGACGGCAATTTCCATTAGGAGATAAACCCAACCCTTCTGTTTTCCTCGGTGCCAATTTCAACAAAGGCCACAGCACCGGATGGGACGATGATAATTCGACCCTTGCTGTCGGTAAGCTCCAGGGTGCCATCGGCCAAGCCCCGGTTGACTGCCCCGATCAGGCTCTTGCTGTCTAGATTGCTCTCGAGGGTAATGTCCCGACCGCTCTCGCGTATCCCAATTCTGACTTCCATGCTGCTCCTTATCGCCTCTAGGTTACGGCATAAAAAAATGTCACCGTTAGCAAATAGATTGTTCCGGTGGCACAGGATCTATTTATAAGCGAGGAATACTCCCCCCTGCCCGAAAGCAACGACATAGATTCGAGCGGCCCGCTGCTGGTAGTTGGGTCCCCAAGGTCTGGCAAGACCACCATGCTCAGGCAGATAGTAAATCAGCTGGAGAAGAGCGAGGCGCCTGATTCCATTCTGGTCCTGACACCAACTCGACTTGCCGCAAGCCTTTTGCGAGATCAGATTGCCCTTGATTCCAAGCGAGCCGCTTCTGCGCCTAGAGCGCGCTCGGTATCATCATTGTCCTTTGCCACCCTGGGCGCGGATTCGAACATTCGACTTCTCTCTGGAGCTGCACAGGAGCGGCTTCTCAGATCCCTGGTCGATGAGGCGCAGGCGAGAAAAGCCGGCGCTCGCTGGTCCATTGATTCTCAAACCTTGCGGCTACAGGGTTTTGTGCAGGAGCTCAGAGACCTCTTCACAATCATCATCGAGAACTCGCTAAGTGTTTCGGACCTTGAGAAACTGCAAAGCCAATACCCGTCTCTGCGACTGCAGGTTGCCATCGACCTACTACCTATGTATCGAGAGCGAGTGGGGCTCGAGGGAATGCTGGACCCGGCCCAGCTATCGATTGCTGCAATGGATGCTTATGTTCCAGGCACATATAAATATGTCCTGGTTGTTGATGCCCAAAACCTAACGCGAGGTCAGCTTCGACTGGTTGAGAAGTTATCTCAGAGCGCGACCTGTTTTCTCTTTGGCGATCCAGACACGGCCACGCTTGGCTTTCGCGGATCAGCACCAGCAAGCTTTATTGAACTGGCAAGAGCCAGAGGGTTCAAAGAGCTGACCCTTCCCCCGAGAGAGCTCAGCCCAGGACTGAATCAACTGCTCTACCGACTTAGCTCCAGGATTCCGGTTTCTTTGGTGAGCGACCACCGACCACGTCCTTCGGGGAGCGATGTTGTTAGTGGTTTTCAGTTCTCTTCAATTGTTGAAGAAACCGATTGGCTCGCCCAGCAAATTCGTCTTGCCCACATCTCGGGAACCAGCTTCGACGAAATAGCTGTGGTTGCTAGAACCAGGACCCAGCTCGAACAGCTCGCCAGGGAGCTAAGTGCAAGAAAAGTGCCGGTTCGCATAATCGGTGTTCAAAGGGCGCTGCGGGAGCTGCCGATGGCCAGAGCCATTCTCGATTTTGTCGAGGTTGCGCTTGGTTCACCATCGCTTGAACAAATTGAGCAGCTGCTTCTTTCGCCACTGGTTGGACTCGACTCGATAGAGCTGCGCGAAATTCGCAGGCTGATAATTCCATATCGAATGGAGGGACTCGAGCAAACTCAAGCTCTCCTTGAGCTACTTCGCGAAAAGAAACCACCGAAGTTGATTGCTGGATTGGCTCAGCGCTTGGCCGAGCTCAGAGAGCTTGAAGAGCATGGGGCTTATCAGGCGGTGTCAATTGCCTGGTCGCTTTTGAGCGATGCGGATAGGGCAAGGCTTTCAGACCAAGACGTTGACGCAGCGCTGGAGGTGTTTGCCGCAGCGATGCGCTTTGATGATCGTGCAGAGGGTAGCGCGCTAGATTTCACGGAGCAGCAGCTTAGAAGCAGAGTGCCTGAGGACTCGCTCGCTCCGATTAGCCGAAGACCTGCGGTGATTCTTTCAACCGCTTCCAACCTGGTTGGCTCCTACAAAGTGGTTGCCATTCCCAGGCTGCAGGAAGGGATCTGGCCAAATCTCACTCCTCGAAATGCGCTCCTGGGGGCGGCATCGCTGCAGGCATTTGTTCTCGGGAGAATTTCCTCCCCGGAGATTGCAGCCAGAAGTGAACTGGCGGATGAGCTGAGAATGTTCTACCGGGCGATTGCCGCAGCCGAGGAACGTCTGATTCTCAGTGCCATGTCGGATGAAACTGAGCAGCCATCGCAGTTTTTCCAACTCGCCAGGATTGAGCTTGAGCAAACCGAAGTCCTAGATTTCGACCTGCGGAGGCTAGTCGGTCGCTTGCGACGAAGGCTCTTTGAAGGTGATGTCTCGGCAGCGCCGATACTGGCAGCCCTGGCTTTGCAAGCGGTACCAGGCGCACACCCCAGCAGCTGGCAGGGACTAATGCCGGTGTCAGATTCTCAGCCCCTGGGCCGGATTGGAAATAGGGCAGCAGCCTCCAGGCTCGAAGCGTTTGAAAAATGTCCACTGCACTGGTTCATCTCAACTTTTGCCACTGACACTACAAGTCTGAAGGCTTCGCTCGGCATCCTTCTGCACAGCGCACTGGAAAATGCTGATCAGCAATCTCCTTCTACTTTTGTTGAGCGCAACTGGCAGGAGATGGAATTTGATTCGCTCCTGACCGAAAGACAGGTCAGGAAAGATGCGCTGCACATGGCCAAGCTACTTGAGGATTATCTGAAGCGGGGAACCGAACTGGTTGCAGCCGAGCAGGGTTTTGAACTTCAAATTGGTGAGCTTAAAATACTTGGAAAGATCGACCGAGTTGAAAAAACGCCTGATGGCGATATCGCAGTTGATCTAAAAACAGGAAAGAGTCCGGAGAGTAAAGAAAAGGCGCAGAAGAATCGCCAGCTGGCCGTCTATCAGCTGGCAATTGAGCAGCAGTCAAAGACAGCCGGAGGCCGACTGGTTTATGTCGGCGGTGGCAAGATTCAAGAGCGTGAGCAGGCTCCGATGAGCGATGAGCTGCGCGGGGAGATTGTGGAGCTGGCAAATGCTATGACCCAGCAGCTCGGGCAAGGTGTTGTCAGCGCAAACATCGATGAGCACTGCAGCGGTGATGGGAACTGTCAATTGCTGCTGAGCCGGGTGGTGAGCGGTGGCTAGGTATAGCGCTCAGGAAGTTTTTTCGATCTACTCCTCTAACCAGCTAACTGCAGAGCAAATTGCCATCGTCGAAACCGCGGCTTTAGATGCACCGTCGCTAGTTATCGCCGGTGCAGGTTCTGGCAAGACCGAGCTGATGATGGTGAGGGCGATGTTCCTGGTGGCCAATGGCTATGCCAGGCCAGATCAGATCCTGGGACTTACTTTTACCAAGAAGGCAGCCAACGAGCTCCGGGGAAGAATAAATCTTGGCCTAATCAGGCTTCGGGAGAGTTCTCTTTGGCCAGCTGAGCTCGGCGATGACTTTGCTCCCGCAAAGATCTCAACCTACAACTCCTTCGGAAACGAAATTTTCCGCTCGCACGCCTTGCAGATTGGTTTCGAGTCAGATTCGACCCTGCTAACTGAGGCCCTCGCAATCGCGCTGGTGAAGGAAATGATTGAATCGAGCAGCAATGAGCTGTTAGCAATCTACGAAGACAACCTGGATAACCTCGCCAAAAAAGTCCTTCAGGCAACTTCGCAACTAACCGATCACCAAGCAGATAGCAAAGAGGTCAGCCAATACTTTTTGGATTTTTCAAATCACTTGAGAACTCTTCCGAAAAACGACAGCGGCAAGAGCGGACTTTTCAGTTACACCGAGGACTTTTTAGAAAAGGCCAGTGAGGCCCAGCTGATTTTTCAGCTGGCTGGTGAGTTTCAAGAATTCAAGCAGGATCGGAACCTCTTTGATTACGCAGACCAGGTCGCTCTGTCGCTCAGGGTCGAGCAGTTTGACAGTGAGCTGATTCCTTTTCAATTTGTGATGCTGGATGAATACCAGGACACCTCGGAGGTACAGGTAAAGCTTCTCTCCAAGCTCTTTAGACAAAAAAGCGTGATGGCGGTAGGGGACCCAAACCAATCCATCTACGCCTGGCGAGGAGCCAGCATCAGAAATCTCAGAAACTTCTTCGAGGACTTTGGCCAGGGTCAAAGTTTCACCCTCTCGGCCTCTTGGAGATCTGGCCAGGCCATCCTGGCTGCAGCAAACAACACGGCCAAGACAATTGACAATGGGAACCTCACACCATTGACCCTGAGCGCCGGCAAGGTGATCGACTCAAAAGTTTTCGCTCGCTCCTTTACCGACCACACCGCAGAGAGCGCAGGAGTGGTTGAGTGGATTGCCCAGAGGCTCACGTCCGAGAAGACAGCGGCGATTTTGTTTAGAACCAAGGATTCGATGCGAACCTACGCTGATCAACTTCAGAAGCTGGGTCTTAGCTTTGAGATAACTGGACTTTCAGGACTGCTCGACCAACCCGAGGTAATAGATCTGATGGCCATCCTACGAATGCTTGGAAAGCCTGAGTCCTCGGTTGATTTTCTTCGGATCATCACCGGACCAAAGTTTCGTCTGGCGGCCTCCGACATAGCTGAGCTGAGTCAAACAAGGCGCCAACTCAGCCGATTTTGGAAACTTCCTAGCAATCGCCCACTGACCCTCTTGGAGGTTGTCGACAAGCTGCAACTGCCTTCTGTGAAAGATCAGATCAGCCTTAGTCAATTGAGCATCGATCGCGTTATTGAATTTGCCGATCTGCTTCGAAGCCTCAGAGCCCAGTCATCACTTAGCTTGACCGAGCTGGCTTGGAGAGTTGTTGAAGACTTTGAAATTGATATAGAGCTCTATGCGCACTCGAATGTGGAAGAGCCACTGTCAAGTTTGCGAGGTTTTATTTCACGCATAAGCGAATTTGAATCCAGCTCTGAAAGACCCAATCTGCTTTCCCTCATCTCCTGGCTTGACTACGCGGTGAAGAGCGAAAACTTTGAGCTTCCGAAGACAGGCGCCAAAAAGGGCGTGGTGCAGCTGATGACCATCCACGCTGCCAAGGGACTGGAGTGGGACTATGTTGCAGTTCCGCAGCTGAGCGAAGGTATCTTCCCGACAGGCGCTCGGGCCGAGCAGAGAAGCTGGCTGGCAGGCGGAATTTTGCCAGGAGAATTTCGCCTTGACCGACAGGCAATTCCAGTGCTTTCTTGGCGCGGTAGCCAAAGCCAGTATGAGTTCAATCAGCGAGTTGAAAGCTTCAAGGAGCTTCATAAAAAACACACCCGCATGCAGGAAAGACGACTGGCGTATGTGGCTTTCACCAGGGCGGCTAGAGAGCTGCACGTAAGCGCCAGCCACTTCTACGACAGATTTGCAAATGCGGTTGAGCACTCCGAGTTCTTCACTGAGCTGCTAGAAGGTTTAGCCGAAGTGATTGAGTTAGTCGAAAGGCCGATGGCAAAACCTCAATCCAGTTTGCAGCGAAGGTCTTGGCCGGAAGATCCACTGCTGAGTACACGTGCAGACTGGGAGCGCGCAGCGGATCAGGTGGCAAGCAGCGAGCCGCAAGAGCTACCTTCTGAGATTCTGCTGCTACTGAAGGAGCGGCAAAAAGGTGTTTCTAAACTTCCTAAACTTCCGCTTCGCTTGTCAGCCTCTGCAATCGTGAAACTGCTGACGGATCCGGATGAATTTGCCCGATCACTTGCTAGGCCAATGCCCTCGGTTTACTCCAAGGCCGCGCAGCTTGGAACTGAGTTCCACGCCAACTTGGAGCAGGCTTTTCTTTCCGGAAGTGAGCTTGATTTTTCCAACTGGTCTGAGGAGGAAAAGAAGCTCGGAGTGAGTTTTGAAAATAGTCGCTTTGCTGCTCTAGAGCCCTACCTGGTTGAGCAGTCGATTGAATTTGCCCTCGGCGGCACGATTGTGGTTTGCAAGCTCGATGCCGTTTACCTAATCGATGGCGAGTATCAGGTGGTTGATTGGAAGAGTGGAAAAATACCTTCGGGGCAGGACCTCAGCGACAAAGCGATCCAGCTTTCCCTCTACCGCCTAGCCCTGAGCAAGAAGCTCGGTGTTCCACTTGAGCGCATCAGAGCGAGCTTTTTCTATGCCACTAGCGGTGAAGAGCTGCAGCCGGCTCTGATGGGTGAGGCGGATTTAGTGAAGAAACTCGAACTACTTAGAAAAGCTCATCCGAGTCTGGGGGAGTAAGGTCTTGCGACTGCGAAATCGGAGTTGTCGCGATTGCCGCACCCAGACCAATGAATCCTGCGGCCCTCAGCGGCTTTAGTGCACCAGCCGCTAGCTGCTGAGCGAGATCTTCGAGCATTGCCTGGGCCTCGGAAATTAGCTGCTGATCACCGAGTTGAATGCAGTGGTTCAGCCAGCTAGCCAGTTCAATTTCTGAATAAAGAATTGCGCGCTGTGCGATGTTCTCATCCGCGCTTGGCCGCATCGCTCGATAGTTCAGGAGTGCGTCTTCGAAAGTGGAGGGTAGTGCGCCTCCGGCAAGATACTTCAAATCCTCTGCGGGATCCGAAATTGAAAGCGCAGACCAGCCAGCAATTCCGGTGACCATTGAGTTTTGAACAAAGATACTTTGGTCAGAAATACTTCCGTGAACCACAGCCGGGTGGAATCTAAATAGCCCCACATCTTCTAGAGCTTCTTCCCATCGGCTCAGAAGAGAAGGGGGAACTTTGCCGGTGGCAGCGGAGGCATCAACCTCTGCAACCTTGGTTTGCAAAACCGAAGTCGCGTCATATTGGGGCAAGCCAGCATCAATAACTACTGCTGGATCTAGGTTATGAATCGCAGCTAAGGATTCCCCGACGGATTTAGAGAATTCGCCGGGTGCGTACTTTGATAAGTCAGGACTCTGTCCTTCGAGCATTGTCAAAAGAATTACCGGTAGGTCATTATCGGAAGTCTGGCCAACCAGCTTTGGGACGGCAAAGGGAAGTGAGCCTGAGGCCTGCGAGATGGCCCTGAGTCCAGCCATCAGCTGAGCCTGTTCGGCAATTCCTGCCATTCCTGCCGGAACTATCAGCTCGAAGCCCTCGCCCGACTCGTCGAACAGTTGCAGTGCGTCTAGGTCTGGGCCTTGATCGGAGCGGCGAAAATGGCGGAACTTTTTCCCACTGGCAGCGTCGGCTGCCAGCGCAGCTAAAATCAAGGCGGGTCTACCCACCGCTTCAGGATAGACAACGCATCACCAACCGCTTAGCAATGCCACGCATTCGTAAGGGATTCCCAATTGAGCAGTGATCTGGCCAAATCCATTCTGGATCAGCTTGATTCTGAGCAGGCCGAAGCGGCCAGCGCCCTGCGGGGGCCAGTCTGCATCATCGCAGGCCCGGGCAGCGGAAAGACCAGAACCATTTCCACTCGCATTGCCTACGGTGTTGCCACCGGAGTCTTCAATCCCGATCGAGTGCTTGCCCTCACCTACACCAACCGGGCGGCAGCAGAGTTGAGATCAAGGCTTCGTCAGCTTGGTTCCTCCTCAGTTGCGGTGAGGACTTTTCACTCGGCGGCTCTCAGTCAGCTGCAATATTTCTGGCCACAGCTAACCGGGAGCGCATCTCCCAAGCTCCTTACTCAAAAGCGCTCGCTTTTGAGTGAAGTTGCCTCGCTGATTGGGCTGAGGCTGAGCGATGCGCAGCTGATGGAAGTGGCATCGGAGATCGAGTATTTGCGCTATTCGCTAACGGAGGTCGCAGACTATCTAGATAGCAATCGACTTCCAGGATTTTTATCGCAGGAGCAGTTTTCCGATTTGGAAAAGCGATACCAGGAGCAAAAGCTGCAGCGCAGGCTAATGGACTGGGAAGACACGATTCTTTTGTGCACGGGTCTTCTGAGAAACGAGGCTCGAGCGCTTAGCTATTTTCAACAGCAGTATCGCTTCTTCACCGTTGATGAGTACCAGGACATTTCTCCGCTGCAGGAGGGGCTGCTCAGGACCTGGCTTGGGGATAGGGAAGAGATATGCGTGGTGGGGGATCCTCGCCAGACCATCTACGGATTTGCCGGGGCCAGCAGCAATTTCTTGCTGGACTTTCAAAGTCAGTTTCCGGGAGCTAACACATTTGAGCTCAATCGCAATTACCGATCGGCCGCAGCGATTGTCGATGTTGCCAATCAGGTCTTGCCAGAAAATCCGCTGACTAATGTCAGATCCGATTTTGGTCTGGCAAAGATTTTTTCTAGTAGCAACCAGCTGGAGGAAGCAGGCCTGATCGCCAACGAGATTGCTTCTGCGCTAGCCAGTCAAAAACCAAGCGAAATTGCCATCCTCGCAAGAACCAATTCTCAGCTAGGCGCGCTCGAAACACAGCTGCAGAAACTTGGCATCAAGACACAGGTCCGTGGCCAGGGAAGATTCTTTCGGCAGCCAAATGTCATGCAGGCCATGGGTGCGATTCGGGCGCTGGCAGTAGCGGACAGCGGAGAGCCTCTTTTCATGCAGGTCTCGCAAATTCTTTCCTCACTTGGCTGGACTTCCAGGGTGCGCGAGGACGATGACTGGGTTTCCCTGAATTGGTTTATTCAAGTTCTCGATGAGCTGGGTGAGGTGGCAACGGTTGAATATATTCGTGAACTCGACGAGAGAGAAAGATCAGGTCACGAGCCAACGCGCGAGGCGGTCACATTAGCTACAGTTCACGGCACCAAAGGACTTGAATGGAGTCAGGTCTATCTAATCGGCGTAAATAGAGGACTTTTCCCTATAAGTCACGCGCAAGACCCCAGGGCACTCGAAGAGGAGAAGAGGCTTTTTTACGTCGCGGTTACCAGGGCCAAGGACAAACTGGCAGTGAGTTATTTTGGCGAGCCCTCTGAATTCATAGAACTAATCGACACCCGCAACTGAGATTCTGAGGTTTGTAGCAGACCATCTCACCTGACCTGTTTAGGCGAAAAGCCTCAGTTGTCGCCTCACCGAAATCCACAAAGTTCAGGATGTTATTCATTGCGACTGCGCTAGCAAACAAGAGCATCGGTGAATCGGCCAGATCCCGCTCGAGTGCAAGCAGCTGAGGAGCAATTACGGGCCAATTCTCAGTCTCTTGCAAACGAAAAAGCTCCTGGCATCCAAGGCAGGCGGTTCGCCCGGGAATGATCAGGGGAGACACCTCCACGCCCTCCTCATCAAAACAGATTGCGAGGTGAGGAACATCTCTTGAGAGCCAGCGCTGATAGCAAGCGGGGTCAACTATGTCGTTGGAGATGATTACCGCCACAGAAATCTCGTCGAGGGATTTACTGATGCGAGAGTGAAATTCAAGTTTCTTTCCAATTAGCGACTGGGCTGCCTTCACCCTCGGTATTCCCAGCTGCGCCCTGCTAAAACTTAGCGAACCAATATCAGGCAGTTGAATTCTTCTCTGGTCGAGGCTGATTATCTTTCCAATTCCAGCCAAATCTAGAGCTTTACAAATTGTGAAGCCCGTCGCATCAAGTTTTTCAAGATAAATCTTTTTTGATAGTCGCTGTTTGAGTATTGCCACAGGATCTCCGCCTTGCAAAAGGATTCTTGAGATCTCGGCGAAGCGCTGTTCGATGTCTTGTTTGCTGAGGGTTTCTGAGCTTTGCCACACCACCGGTGAGATGCGAGCCAGGATTTCATCGCTGCGACCAAGTGACACTTTGGCTATTTGATTGAGACTACCCAGTTGGTTCACGGTGAGACCCTGCTCCAAAAAATCCAGCACTCTGAGCTGATCTTCTTGCAGGTTAGTTATCTGCGTGAAGTTGCGATAGCCATACTGCCGTGTGCTATTTGAGATCCAGAGTCTGGCAAGGGCGGGATTAATCTGCGTGGCCATTGGCAAATGGTTACAGCAGATTCAAAAATGTGAAAATAACTTTCCACAGACCTATTGATCGAGGAGTTTGCGCAGCTCTCCGTCGAAGTCATCGCCACCAGAGGTAATGCGTTTTATCAAAAGCTCAGGGTTTTCAATTTCTGCTCTGGAGGGGAGCTGGTCTGGGTGGCGCCAGAGGTCATCTCGCTGTTCCTTGGTGAGTTTTTCCCACATTGCCTTTGCATCTCTGCGCAGTTTGGGGCTGATTTCTAATCCAACCAGGACCTGGAATGTCTTCTCTGCGACCATGGCCGTGGCTCTTCGGCGAGCGAGAATCTCTACAGCTGCTGCCAGATTAGGGAGCCTCTTTCCAGCCTCAAACGCCAGAGCATCGGCAAATCCCTCGACTAGGGCTAAAAGCGTTTCGATTCGCTCGAGGGCAACTTCTTGCTCGGGCGTTTTTCTAGCAAATGAGCCATTGGCTTCCAAAATTCGGTTTACGGATTCAGGGTCCTGCGGGTCGACCTGCTGCATCATCTCTTGAATCCCATCAAGTTCAACCCTGAGTCCAGAGGCAAATTCAATGACCTGGGTGGTGATCTGATCGGATAGGTAGCGGTTTGAGTAAAACAGTGAACTTATTGCCAACTCCCGCAGCGCTAGATAGATGATCAGCTCAGACTTCTGCGTTTCAAGGTCGGTTAGTAGCTCCTCGACGTTCTGCGAGACGAATCCAGGTCTGTCGATGATTGGGATTCCAATTTCACCAGCAGCCACGGCTTTTTCCGAAAGCTGTCCGATCACAACTCCCAGCTGAGTGGCAAATATGGCGGCACCTGCATTTTGGATGAACTGTGCTGCTGGCTGCAAAACTGACTTCATTTCCTCTGGTAGCAGTGTTTCTAAATTTTCTGCGAGGGCTTTTGACATCTTCTCGGCTACAGGTGTGCCGAGTTTAGAAAAAAGCGGAAGCGCATCTTTAGTCCATAACTCTCTGGAGAAAATCTTTATCGGGTTGGGATTAGAAAACTCAGTCACCTCAAGTAGCCACAGTGATGCAATCTCGCACGCTTTCTTGAGCTCTTCGTCAATTACTGGGCTAGAGGATTTCTGCTTGGATTTTGCAATCTGCTGAGCCTGATTCATAGCCATGTCCCAATTCACCACTTTGCCTGGCTCCATCAGGAATCGGGCTTGATTGAAAAGCCCGGAGATTAAGGCGGGGTTGGCTCCGAGGCCGGCAAGTTTAGAAAGTGACTCGGGATCAATTTGACCCCCGGCCAGCATCTTTCGTATCAGCTCTGCCAGCTCATCCTTGTTTTCTTCGTTCAACCTTGCCTCTTCCTCTAAGTTCCAAGCTATCGCTGATATGGCTCGTTATCTTGGGGTGAAACTGTGAATTCTGTTCGCCCAAGGCGTGAGTCGCATGGCAATAAGTTGTCGCTCGCTTACCTACCATTGAGGCAATGACATTCTTTACAGGCAGGACAGTGAAGCCAAGACGCAGCCGATATGTGCTGCTGGGACTTTTGTTTCTTACCTTTGGCTCGATGGCTTTCTTGCCCACCGGCTACGTAATTGAAAGGCCAGGCCAGGTCTTCAATGTGATGGGCACTGTTTCCGGTGAGCCAGTGATTAGCTCGGATGATCTAGAGGTTTACTCTTCAGATTCAAGATTTGATGTCACAACCGTTTCCCTGGTTGGAAACAAAGACTCCACCCCGAGCTGGGTCCAGGTACTGATTGCATGGGCTGATCCTGAGCAGAATGTTTTGCCTGTCAGCGAAGTCTTTCCAGATAACAGATCTACTCAGGAAATCAGAGCCGAATCGACAGCGCAGATGGAAATTTCTCAGCAGGATGCAATCGCTGCAGCTCTAACTCACCTGGGCTATGAAGTTCCAACCAAGCTTTATGTTCAGTCTGTCCTGGTTGATTCCCCATCTTCGAAGGTTTTGGTGGCTGGCGACATTGTTGTTTCTGCGGGCGGAGTCGCGCTGGACAATTTCGATCAGCTTCGAGCCCAGATTCAAAAGACTCAGGGGGAACCCATAGAGATTGTTGTCGACAGGGATGGAGAAAGAAAATCCTTCTCTATCACCCCAGTAAAGAAAGATGAACTCTGGGTGATTGGCTCGATGATTGCCTACATCTACGACTTTCCAGCTTCAGTATCTTTGCAGCTGGGCGATGTTGGTGGACCCAGCGGAGGTCTGATGTTCACCCTCGGGATTATTGATGCACTCGGGGAGGGCAGTTTGGCTGGAGATCATCACGTTTCGGGGACCGGGACCATAAACGCATCTGGCAAAGTTGGAAACATCGGCGGCATCGCATTAAAGATGATTGCGGCCAAGAAAAGTGGAGCTGACCTATTTTTAGTTCCATCAGGAAACTGTCAGGAAGCAAGTGGGCAGGTTCCGGAGGGTTTGCCTGTTGTATCAGTGAGAGACTTAGACGAGGCTCTTGCCGCTATCGAAAAGCTAAAGAGTGGATCTGAGTTTTCCAGTCTCAGTTGTAATTAGGAGAAATTAGTGTCACAGTCGCAGCCTGCTATGAATCGTAGGGTTTCACCGGTATCCATCGCGGTTGGAATCCTTGCCGCCATCCTTTTCGCTCTGCTTAGTGCAGCTGGCATCTATACGGACTGGCTCTGGTTTGATCAGCTGGGCTACGAGGAGGTCTTCCTAACCCAGATCTTGGGGCAGGTCATCGCATTTGCAGTTGGCTTTGTGGTTATGGCACTTCTGGTTTCAATTGGACTGGCACTTGCCTGGAGAACCAGACCTATTTATCTGAAGCTTCCCGGTGAATCCCCCTTCCAGGCCTACCAGACCCTTCTTGAGAGCCTGCGCAAAGTTGTCATGGTTGGTGTTCCAGCAATTATCGGAATTGGTGGCGGACTGGTTTTTGCTCGTGAGTGGGAAGTGGCAGCGCTTTGGTTAAACGGCGAAGACTTCGGTCAGACCGATGCCCACTTTGGTCTAGACATCGGGTTCTACGTATTTGATCTTCCATTTCTATCTTTTGTGATCGGTTTTCTTTCTGGCGGAGCTTTCCTGGCGGCATTGATAAATCTTGCGGTGCACGTGATTTACGGGGGAATCCGCTTCAATGGCAGAGAAATCAGTGTCTCCAAGCCAGCTCGAGTTCAGCTTTCAATTTTGATTGCGATTTACCTGGTTCTCCAAGGAGTTAGCCTTTGGCTCGATCAGTACTCTTCGGTGATCACAACCGGAACCCTGTTCACTGGTGTCAGCTACACGGATGCCAATGCCATCATTCCCGGACTGCAAATCATGGCACTTATTTCTGTGGCTGTTGCGGTGACATTCTTGATAACAGCTTTTATCGCTCGCTGGCGAATAGCGATTATCGCCACCGCGTTGATGGTTGTTAGCTCGCTGGTTCTAGGAGGACTTTACCCCTGGATTGTTCAGACTTTCCAGGTCGTCCCAAACGAACGCACACTCGAATCGCCATACCTGCAAAAGAACATTGAGGCTACAAGGGTTGCCTACGGCTTAGACAAGGTTGAGGTCATTGAGTATGACGCCAAGGTTGTGGCAGAAAAAGGTGCGCTTAGAACCGACGCTAAAACCACCACTTCTATTCGAATCATTGATCCGGCTCTAGTGAGCGATGCGTTCCGGCAGCTCGAGCAGTTCCGCCAGTACTACTCGTTCCCGAATCGTCTGCACGTTGGTCGCTACCAGATTGATGGCGAAGTTCAGGACACCGTTGTTGCGGTAAGAGAGTTGAACCAAGCCGGACTTGGCGAAAGCCAATCCTGGTATAACTCGACGATTGTTTACACGCACGGCTTCGGTTTTGTCGCCGCTTATGGAAACAAGCGCGACGACGATGGCAAGCCGCTATTCCTGCAGTCTGGAATTCCGCCCAAGGGTTTGCTTGGAGATTTTGAACCAAGAATTTACTTCGGTCTTAACTCGCCCACCTATTCGATTGTTGGCGCACCAGATGGTGCCCAGCCTTTGGAGTTTGACTACCCGGCAGGAACCGAAGGTCAGCGCGAGACCTACACCACTTTTGAAGGAAGTGGTGGTCCAAGTGTTGGAAACCTAATTAATCGCCTGGCTTACGCCCTTCGCTTCCAGAGCGAGCAAATTCTTTTATCCGATGCCATCAATTCCGAGTCACAGATTCTCTATAACCGCGCTCCACGTGAGCGAGTCCAGCAGGTTGCTCCCTACCTAACGCTTGACACCGAGACGTATCCTGCGATTGTGGATGGAAGGGTGAAGTGGATTGTTGACGGCTACACCACCAGCGCCAACTACCCGTACTCGAATGAAGAGCCTTTCAACGTTGCCATCTTGGACTCCGCCTCAGAGACTTTCAATCGTGGAATGGGCGAAGTGAACTACATTCGCAACTCAGTCAAGGCAACGGTTGATGCCTATGACGGATCGGTGGAGCTGTATGCCTGGGATGAGCAGGACCCAATCCTTCGGGCCTGGACCAAGATTTTCCCCACTTCTGTCAAGCCCAGATCAGATATGACAGCCGAGCTATTAGCACACGTGCGTTATCCAACCGATTTGTTCAAGATGCAGCGCTGGGTGCTTGGTCGCTACCACGTGACCGATGCTGGCTCGTTCTATTCGCAGCAGGATGCCTGGATGACCCCGAACGATCCCGTTGAGGGCACCGGCCTTGGCACGCTTCAACCCCCGTACTACCTGACCATGAAGACTCCGGGTCAGAGTGAAAACGCATTCTCGCTTTACTCAACATTCATTCCACAGTCAACCGGCGAGACAACAAGGAATGTGCTCACCGGATATTTGATTGCCAACTCTGATGCTGGAAGAACCGCCGAGCAGATTGCCGAAAGCTACGGCAAGCTAACCCTTTTGAACCTTCCTCGCGAAACCATCGTTCCTGGTCCGGGACAGGTGCAGAACAATTTCAACGCCGACAGCAAGGTGTCATCGCTTCTGAACATTCTTCGTCAAGGATCAACCAGAGTCTTGAATGGAAACCTCTTGACACTTCCTGTGGGTGGTGGACTGCTGTATGTCCAGCCGGTCTACATCGAATCCACCGGAGAAACCAGCTATCCTCTATTGCAAAAGATTCTGGTTGCCTTTGGTGATCAAATCGCATTCGAAGACACCCTGGAGCTCGCACTCGATGCCCTATTCGGAGGAGATTCGGGAGCTGAAGTTTCCGATGGTAACCAACCCGATACCGGCGGCGAAACTGGTGGCGGTTCCGGTGCTGATTCTGGTAACGCAGCGCTCGATGCTGCACTGAACAAAGCCAAGCAGGCGCTGCAGGATAAAGAAGCTGCACTGCGCGCAGGCGACTGGAGTGCGTTCGGTGAGGCAGAAGAGCGTTTGCAGCAGGCAATCGAAGAAGCCTTAGCTGCACTGGAGAACTAGCTACGAAGGTGCTATCCTTACTGCTTCGCCGCGGGGTGGAGCAGTTCGGTAGCTCGCCGGGCTCATAACCCGGAGGTCGTAGGTTCAAATCCTGCCCCCGCAACCAATCACCCTCGAGGTTTCACCTCGAGGGTTTTTACTTGTGGAAAACCAAAAATCACGGCATTGATTTTCGCTCTAATCTCCAGCCATGCCGATTGGTTTTCTTTTGCTCTTCCTGCTTTCATCTTGCAGCGCACCTGCCGCAAATCACCAAGCTGTGCTTGATAAATATGCGGAAATCACCCAGAGCGGTGGGTCCTTCGCAGAGGTTCTAACCCAAAGTGCTTTGGCGCAGGCCGACGCCTCGCAAAGGCTGCTGGGTGATCTTGGCTACACCCAGCGCGGAAGAGCAAGGTTTGAGATCTGGTCGAGTTCGGGGACTTTGGTAAGTGGCTGTCTTGATTTGAGCGAGGTGGTCATTATCGATAGCAAGGGGGCTTTTCTGAACCTGGCAGAAAGGCGCAGCCAGTTCTCGGCCACCTTTACGAGCGGAAATCTCATTTCAAATTTTGAGGTAAGTAAGGAGAAGTGTTGAGCATTCAGATATTTATGGCTAGCTGCGATCTCGTTGCCGCGGCACTGGGGGTATGCGGCTGCAGCGCAAGCGTGGGGGAAGAGATTGAGTATCAGCTATGTGCTGTCAAGAAAATTGAAAGCTCGCAGTCAACCGTAAGCATAGAAAAGCCAAAGCGACTTTGTCGCTACTACACCAATGGGACTATCGACATCCCAACTCTCACCGTCATCGAGACCTACATCGAGGTTGGTCAAAGGTTATGTATTGGCGATGAAGTTCCAAAAGCTCAAGCGAATTCAACTAACAGCTCGGAGCTCGAGAGTCAGTTCAGGGCTAAATCCTCTCGTCCCACGGCGAGTTGGGAGCCTGGCGGTGAGCTAGAGATAGAAGTGACTGCAAGATTTATCGCTCAATACCAGACCAGAGTCGTCGATGGAGAGCTCTTTGGACAGAGCGCATCAATACGTTTTCGCCCCGAGTCTTTTCGTTGGACTTTTTCCGATGGAACGAGATTGTCTGGAGCGCAGGTCGAGAAAAGCTTTTTGACCGTTGGAGAGCAGAGGGCCTTCGCGCACGTGCGGCTAGCTGTTGACTATAAGCTCGCAGGGGAACCTTGGGTTCTTGATGCCTACAGCGGCGAAGTGTCTAGCGATGAGCTGTGGATCTCGGTCATAGAGATACCTCGGAGGACCCTATTGGTTTCAGGCTAATCAGCTAATTATCAGCCGGGATTCATTTAACCCTCAACCTTGTTGACCATAATCGACTCAAGTCGAAAGGGTTGAAATGACCGAGTTCCAAAGAAGCGAAAGCCAATTTGTGTTTACCAATACCTATGCTGCGCCAAAACCTGCTCCTCAGAAGCCAAAGCGCCGCGGTCTATTGGGAATAGCTGCACTAGCGATGGGTAGCGCTCTGGTCGGGGGAATCATCGGATCCTCTGCATTCTCGGTCACATACTTCGGTGCCACTCAACCAGCACCGGTCGTCGTAAACAACGTCGAACAGGTTAACTGGGTAACCGGCGCTGCTTCAGAAGCTGGGCCAGCGGTCGTAACACTTTGGGTTGAATCTTCGGTTTCGAGCGGTTCGGGATCAGGAGTGATTTTGAGTGAGGACGGATATATTCTCACCAACGCTCACGTGGTCACACTGAGCGGTTCAACAAATAATCCTGATCTTTCTGTGAAGCTCTGGGACGGTACTGTGCTTCCCGCGGATTTAGTTGGTTACGACACCGTCTACGACCTGGCCGTGATAAAGGTTGAGGCGACAGGACTGAAGGCAATTAAGTTTGCAGATTCTTCGAATTTGAATGTTGGTCAAAATGTGGTGGCAATTGGTGCTCCGCTTGGACTTGCCTCTACCGTCACCGAGGGAATTGTCTCCGCGCTGAATAGGACAATTCGCGTCGCCTCCGCAGAGGTAAGTGAAGAACCTGGTCTTCAGTTTTGGACTGGAACCGGAGAGTCAATCAGTATTCAGGTCATTCAAACTGACGCTGCAATCAATCCCGGCAACTCC
>JACCDP010072407.1_pt1 | contig 23350 bp, 20 predicted proteins | sample 7445841 | NCBI WGS metagenome assembly JACCDP01 (sample SAMN15323441, study PRJNA562643) | freshwater metagenome | isolation source: river surface water | place: USA:Blue River Watershed | collected 2017-08-17
CAGAGAAACGACGTATATATGCGTAACGAATGGTCCAATTACACTAATTGGCCATATCGCACCATTCCCGGCGATATTCAAAACGCACCTATTCAGGGCTCTGAACCAAGCATTTATTTAGATAGTGATCATTCTACACTTATTGGCCCTTTAATCAATCCCGATGGTAAAAACACGGGTTTTTTTATTAGTGGCGAATACACTGTTGAAAATCGCAAAGAGATTTTGGAAACCATGGGTATATTATTTAACGGTGAATACAGAGAAAACTTGCTAACAAGAGAGGTGTTTGATTATGTGGAAAAATACACGCGCACCAAAGGCAATGCTGTTTCTGGGTTATATTGTTACAATTTTTGTTTGAACTCGGATTCGCGTGAATATCAACCTACAGGCGCTATTAACATGTCCAAGTTTAAAACTGTGGAACTAGAGATTAGCACATTTGTTCCTTTATTTGACTTGCAAAACTATAATTATCAAATTATTTGTAACCAAGAAGGCCAAGTCATTGCAACAAATTCACCTACATGGCGTCTCTACGAGTATAATTATAATTTAAAACTGTTTGAGGAACGATACAACGTGTTATCGTTTGTAGGCGGTTATGCAGGATTGTTATACGCTAGGTAGGGGATTTGAAGGTTATTTGCTTATATATTGTATATGACAACTGTGTGGAACAAGGCGCATAAAGAATCATTTAGTGTTAGTAATAGGCCTTCAGTACCTTCATTGGTTCCAATAATTACAGAAAATTTTGAAAGTGAAGACCAAGTTGATAATATCAAAGACCTTGGACTGCCGGAAGAAGCCCCCAATATTGAAGTTGAAAAACCTGTAGAACCAGAGACTGAATCCAATGAAAAAATTCAAAATAAGGTCGATGATGATATGTCATTACTGAATACAATTCTTGTATCTCTTGTATCGGTGTTTTTAACATTGCATGTGGCATACACCTGGTATTATAATTTTACACAATGCACAGGCGAAGCCACTTTCTACAAAAAGTTTGATTTTTTAACATCTTTTTCTTTTATCACCGAGTATTTTTACAATATTATTAAGTTTATTGATGTTACACTACAAGAACGATTTGTTAGTTTTTCCAAAATACTTATTAACAATACCTTTTTGAAAGACCGTTCTTTATTTGTATTATTGCTATTGATTAGCGGGTCCATTGTTACATACATGATAAAATTTGTAAAAGTATTTGTCACTCAAATTATGAATAAAAAATTTAATCCAAAATCACTACCCGGACCCAATTCTCTCATTGCAGTGCTTTATTTTGCATTTGTGTTGTATGGAATATTCAACAATTTTATGGAGGGCGGACCTGTTGCCTCATTTATGACAACTAACCCAATATTATCTATATTAGCAATTATTATTCGTGTTGCATTATTATATGTTTTAACAACCAATGGCTTGCCGTATTTAATATTTATTTATATTGCATATTATTCTCTGGTGGGGGCCACTGCCAAACCAGATTCGCTATATGCAAAAGTGGCAGACGGCACATTTATAGGACATTATCGAGCACTTCATTCAATTATAAATGTAAATCATGTGGTGTATGAAATGCAAGACAATGCGCCTTTTAAAAATTTTGTAGAAAGTATTCTTCGAGGGTTTTTTAAGTATTATCCATATATTGCGCTATTGTTTGGATTAGCTCCTTTAATAATAAAATCTCTTGATTTTAACATGGCTTATTTAAAATACCCATTTATAGGTGTTGTTTTGGTATCCATTATTAGTGTTATTTGGCTGGCCATTCAGGAAAATCCCAAATTACTTATTATATACAACACACTCAAAGCCTAAAGGCTTTATTCTCTAATCAGATAATAAAGCTTAATAGCAAGGCTTTTAATAAAGCTTAAAGCTTAATAAATAATTAAAAAATAAATGCCTCGCGCTAAACCACACAATCCAGTTATTACTAAAAAGTTTTACCCGTTTGTTAGTGTATGCACACCCACATTTAATCGTCGCCCCTTTATTCCAACCATGTTTGAGTGTTTTAATAACCAGGACTACCCCAAAGACCGCATGGAATGGATTATTGTGGATGATGGCACCGACCGAATCAAGGATTTGGTGCAAGCCTCTGGCATTAGTCAAATTAAGTATTTTGAATTGCCACAAAAAGTATCGCTAGGTGAAAAGCGCAACTACATGCATTCCAAGGCCAAGGGTTCCATTATTGTGTATATGGATGACGACGACTATTACCCACCCGACCGCGTCTCTCATGCCGTTGAAAAGCTAATGGAAAATAAACAAGCCTTATGTGCCGGTTCCAGTGAAATCTACATTTATTTTAAGGGCATCAAAAATTCGGCGGGCACCTATGGTAAAATGGTGCAGTTCGGGCCCTATGGACCCAATCATGCAACTGCTGGAACATTTGCATTTAAGGCGGAACTGCTGAAACAAACCAAATACAATAATGAGGCTGCGGTTGCAGAGGAGCGGGCCTTTTTGAAAGACTATACGGTGCCTTTTGTTCAATTGGACCCCATGAAAACCATTCTCTGTTTTTCGCACGAACAAAACACATTTGATAAGCGCAAACTGCTGGACAATCCCCATCCAGACTATGTAAAAGAGTCCAACAAATCGGTTGACCAGTTTATCAAGTTGCCCAAAGAAGCCAACATTAAAAAGTTTTTTATGGAAGACGTGGACCCATTGCTGGAGAAATACGCACCTGGTGACCCCAAAATGAAACCCGATGTACTAAAACAAATTGCAGAGATTGAGAAAAACCGGGAAAAAATGATGCAAGAAGAAATGGCCAAACAAGGTGCCAATGCGCAAATTATGCTGAATCAACCGGGAAAAGAGCCTGTGCCTCTTACACCTAATCAAATTGTGGAATTGCTAACAAAACAGGGACAGCAAATACAAATGTATGAACAACGAATTAGAGAATTGGAACAAATAATTCGACAAATGCAGCAACAACAACAACAACTGCATTTACCTGTTTTTTCAGCAACGTTACCTCCGGTTTCAGCGGAGCTACCTTCGGTTTCTTCAAAATCAGAGCCCGCATTTAAACTGAGCAATGCTGACTTAATGTAATTTAGGTTTGTTTGAAAGAACTTCTTGAATTAAGAAGCTGGCCAACAATAGTACAACAAATTCCGCAAACACACCATTGTTGGATGCAAAATCATAAACAAAGTAAAATGCCGTAACAAGCGAGAGAACAGTGGCTAACTTGGAATTCATGGTTTAAAACGATAGTTATTATTTGTATGTTGTTGTGTAACATACAAATAAATATTTCAATTTTATTCATCATCGATGTCAGCAAAGCTAGTTCCGATTTCAATGTCTTTTTTAACATTGCAGTCCAAAAACCGGTAAATACGGCGAACATCCAATTTGGTTATATCATAGTTTTCAAAATACGTGTCTATTGTGTTTAACACGGCGGTATCGTTAGCAATGTCAAGTCCTTTGCTTTCATAAAATAGCCGCAACTCTTGAAAAAATGCCAGCATGTCTTTTTTATCCATGTCGAGTTTTTGACACATATCGTATATAAACTCGGTGTTATTGTATTCAGTTGAATACTTGGTTAGCACCTTGGTAAATCGAACGTCTTCAATGAATGCCCCGCCTGGACGGTATTCGTGAAACAATTTATTGTTGTAAAAAGTTTTTATTAAACTGCTCATTTCGTTAAAATGCCATATTTGGTTTTGAAACGTGATGCGGTCAATGTAATCCGAAAAACATATATTGTCCAAAAACTTTAAATAAAAATCGAGAGCTTGTTCTGGGTTTGGACCCTTATCAGTCGGGTCCTTTGGACCCTTATCAGTCGGGTCCTTTGAACCCTTATCAGTCGGGTCCTTTGGACCCTTATACAATGCATCCACCACATTTTCATGCCACAGCAATGCTACTGTGGTGCGGTCAGTTTCATTCATCAACATATTATGGTCCTCAAATGCAAACTTGGTTTTTAGTAATGCCTTGGTAATTTTATTGGTATCGTCATTGAATGTTTTACTATTTAAAATATTGCTAATTACAGAGACATCGTGGTTTGACGCATACAATCGTTTTACAAACTCTAGTTTTCGCAAATCACCCAGCGTGTAATTAACTATTTGTTTAGTGTCTATAATCTTGGGCATTGAACTGCGAATCAGTTTTTCCATTTGTTCTGGCGTGGGTTGTTTAATTTCAAATACATTACACACCTTCATTAACTCCTTAATTTTTTTATCCATATTGTAATTACCTATGCATATAATTGGATTCAAGGTCATGTTTTCCAGTCTCTGTTTTTTAGTTTTCTTTTGACGAATAAGCTTGATAAGAGCCGTAAGCCCTCCCTTGTCGCCGCTATTCATGCCATCGATTTCATCCATGAGTATGGCAATTTTTTTTACGCGTTTGTGCATCATATCCAACACATTTTGCGTGGCAATATTATTGCTGGCAATATTTTCAATAAGCGCTTTGTTTCTCACGTCACCTGCGTCATAATGAATAACATCGTATCCCAGTTTGTTTAAAATTTCTAAAATAAACGTCGTTTTACCCACGCCAGATGAGCCATACAAGTAAATGCCCTTTTTGTAGTTGATGTCTTTGTGCATTTTGTCAAAATTGTTGAGAATCGATATTATATTATTTTCAATGGCTGTTCGCCCCAGCAATTCGTTCATTATATTGCAATCCGGAATATTCTTTAAACTATATTTATTTCATAGGTTTATAATTATTTGTACAAAAGTAAATAGAGATATATTAAAAATATAATGCAACCATATATGAGAAAACTATCCGAACTATATAAAGAAGAACGTGAAGCTATTTGTAAAAAAGTTATTGATATTGTAGGAACCGAATTTTTGCTGTGCGACATTATTGAAAACGACGCTATCCGACAGAAAATACTGGACTTAAAACCCGAAATTCAGAAATATTATGCCGTTGGGTCGTTGTCGGTTTTTCGAGGTGCAGGAGCACCACCTGTAAAACGAGACAGTTTGGTTATTGTTCGCTACATTATTAAACAAAACGGATACAATTTTATTAATAATGAACACATTATTCAGGGTGAAAATGGATTTACTAAAAAAACTGTAAGATATACTATTGAAAGTAAAGAATAATAATATTTAGCGATAATATAACAAGTTTATAATTTTATATATAATTTATTTATTCGTTCAATTGCAATAAATAAAAGTATTTAGGAAATATATAATGGAATCTCCAAAATACACATGCACCTGCGGAAAAGAATTTGTTCATAAACAAAGTTTGCACAAGCATCGTAAAATATGCAAGCAATATAATGAAGCAAAAGAATGTGTCTCTGTAAATAAAATAGAACCAAGCAACGATAAAATTAATGCAGACTGTGCATTATTAAAACAACTATTGGAAGAACAAGAAGAACGACACCAACAATATGTAGAACAACAAGAAGAACGGCACCAAAAATATGTAGAACAACAGGAAAAACGACATCAAATAGAATTAAAACGTCAAGAAGACCAATATCAAAAATATATACAAGAACAAGAAGACAGACATACACGTGATATTCAAAGAATAGAAAAAGAACATGCACGCGAATTAAAAGAACAAGAACAACATTTTGAAAGAATGAAAACAGAGATGGAAGACCGAATAAACTTTATAAAGAAAATGATGGAAGAACAAGTTGCCTTTTATAAAAATGCATCAGTCACAGTTCCTTTAACGCCCGTTCCAACGCCGACTACGGCGCCAGCACCTAAAAAAGCACCTACAATAAAGGAATATCTAGCAGAGAAAAAGCCAGTATCTATTGAAACTTTTATGTCTAATTATATTCCAAAAGCTCATGAATATACAAATATATTGAATGTTGGAGCCATTGATGCAATATCAATTAACTTTTCTAATTATTTGCAAACATACGCACAAGAACAATATCCAATAGTAATATCAAATAGTCAAACTGCAAGACTTCGTATTTACATTTATACAACAGAATGGATTAAATATGAACTGCATAATGCACACAAACAATTAAACGATATTATTATACGTTTTGTAAATAAATATATCAAACACATTGCCGTATTTAATGAAATGTATCCAAAATGCATGGTTGAAACCCCGTCTTTGCATCCTGACTGTGAAGATGATATTATCAAAAAAACAAGACTTACACGCTCATTGTATCAAATTGATGACACAGAAGCTCATAAAATAGTCAATCAATTAGTTAATTACTTTATTATAAAAAAACATGTCGACGACGAATGAACAATAACTTGATAATGTGCAAATTATTGTTTTAATGGCTAATGAATGGCTAATGATTGGCTAATGATTGGCTAATGAATGGCTGACCGATGGCTGACCAATGGCTGACCGATGGCTGACCGATGGCTGACCGATGGCTGACCGATGGCTAACATTAGCCTTCATACAACTTAACAATGTTAAGAATAACCATTTTATTCGTAAAATTCCAGGTTATTACATGAAAAACATCCCAAAAACAAAAGACCGTGGAAATTGTAAATGGTGCAATTTTATTGCACCAAAAATAAAAAACTTAAAAAATGTTTTAAATCAATAATTATTATAGTAGAGATATTTATACTATTATAGATATCTCTTGTAGGGCCTTGTAGGAGGGGTACCCGTAGGGGCGATAGCCCCTCGGTTAGCGTCCAAACTTGCTGAAGTCCGCAGTAAGGCCAATGAAATTGGCACCTTTGGATTGCAGCTTACCATTGTACGAGTAGGGGTCCATAGGATTGCCTTGAGGCAAACTGGACACGCCAGTTTGGTTGCGATTGTATCCGGTGCCTACACCCGTACTATAACCAGTTGCATTTGCACTTGTACTAGTATTTACAGGCCCCCGGTAAGATTGCTGATACCCGACTCTGTCCAAGCCTACAGCGCGACCCGCGGCCCCCAAAATGTTGCCTGCAGTGTCAAATGTTTTTTCGACCACATTTCCTGCAGTGTCGAATGTTTTTCCAACCACTTTTTCAGCAGTGTCTAATGTCTTACCAACAACATTTGTAGCCACATTGCCTGCAGTATCCACCGTCTTGTTTAATACATTGCCGGTGGCACCCACTGTGTTGCTCAATACATTGCCAGTTGCACCCACTGCATTGCTTACCGCGTTTCCAGTGGCGCCAATGACGGTTTTTCCGTCACTGTAAAAAGCAAGAGACCCGGACGCATCCTTGGTTCCAGAGCCGCCTTGTCCGCCGCAATTGGTGCATACACCCTTGCCGTTTTGGCATCCAGGGCATGCTGGACAAACCGGCGGCACAATTTGGGTTTTTAGCAAATAGTCGTTAGACATATAACCATTCAAAGACACGTCAGTATGCATATTGGAACCATAAAAGTACATGTACCATTTGGAAAATGCATCCAACAATTCACCGTCATTCGCTTTTTGATTGTTATTGTTGGTGTGTTCTTCTTCTTCGTTGCTAGAACCCGTATCCGAGTTACCTGATGATAATGGAGTCACAAATACGCCATTGGTATCAAATCTTTGTCCATACACGCCAATAAACTGGCCGTCTGAATTAACCGCATTGGACACAATTAACACGCGTGTATATTCGCCCAGTGGATGATAAATAATAGTGTTTTTACCTTCGGGGTCGGCAATAAATGATGGCTGTTCTTCAATGGCGCTAAATGAGCTTATTGCGGCTAAAGATGCCAACGATTTACTACTTTTTTCATTAGAGCCTCGTTCATAAGCATCATGAGAAGTTCCATTTTTAACTAACAATGTTCCATTGCTGACGTCATAACACACGGTGGGAATAATTTGATACACCCGTTTATATCCAGTGACATCTACAAATCTATTTTGGTTAGATTCACTAACAGCAGTATATGTAGAAACCAAGTTAGCACTGAAGTTATCAAAACTTTTGCTAGATCCGTTTCTCTCTGAACCACGGTAGGATACTGTAAGAATTGGTTTCATAACAGTGGCCGAAGTATTTCCATTTACACTGGTATTTCCACTCATTTCTTTTTGTAGCAAGTATATGTAAGTGTTTTTTCCCCATCGGGATTCAAACAAATTATAATCGGTCTTTTCCCATGCAACCATGTTGTATCTATCGGGCACGTCTCTGCGTTTGCTAGCATCAGTTACTTGGCTAAAGGAAGTTTGTCCCGAACCTTTTGTAATGGTGGTAATTGTGTTATCATCATCTCTTTCAATAACGGCTAATTCGTTGGGTCCATTGGTAATTACTGTATTGCCGTTTCTGGGGTCGAAGTGATAGTTGTCGTATATTTTAATAATATCAGCGGAGTTGTCATAACCAGACACGCGACCAGGAACAAGTAAATCAGATGAAGACGCAAACCCCTCTGTAAATTTATTAGCCGCAGTAGCAATAACTAAAACCAACAATAATATAATAAATAAATGTAACGGACTTAGTTTCATATATTTAATGTGCAGAATTAATTATATCGTCTGTTAAATAATTGGAATTCCACATATCTTCTTCTTTTAACGCTTGTTCTAAATATTGTGCATTGTTGTTAGATTTTACAGTATTGTATATTATACTCATGGTATCCTTTGTTAGCTGAGGTTTTGCATATTTTATATATTTTTTGTATCCATCGACCGTAAATCGCACGCTTTGCAGAGCAATAATTAATAAATCGTTAATATCGCTGCTCAATACGTCAATAAATGCATATATTAACTCCATTATGTAATTGGGTGTTTTATCCACTAGAATAGCATCCATATTATCAATGGTTTCCTCTGCAGTTTCGGAATCTAAATATATTATTCTATTAAACATATACCACAGCGAAAACACTGAACATGTTTCTCGATAAGATTCGCATTCCAATGTATCGTGTTTGCTTATTCTTGATTGACACTTGCCGGCACGACAACGAGTTGGTTTAATAAACTGTGAGGTATGAATGTCTGGATATATTACTCTTGCCAGTTTTTTACAATCGTATTTAATAAGTTCATATAATGTTTTTGTTTCAGTGGATGGTATATATCCATTGGGTTCAAACAGTTCTATTATATGCATTTCATTGGATGAATGTATTATTACAATATTCATGTGTTCTGGTAAAAACACCGGAACTATTGTTATTTTATTGGTGTTTTCAATAGTGTTTAACGCATTCTGAATTCGGGTATCGCGGTCTTCTTTTATATCCGTAGTAGGAAATGTGTATTTGATTGGAGCAGTCACATTTATATTCATGATAGTTGCAATATACTGCATGATACTTAATACAACATTTGGATGACCAGTGAGCGTTTTTGCAATATTAATATTTGCAACCATTTTTTCGTGTGGAACAATTCCATTAGTTATGTTACATAACAATTGAAACTTGACTTTCAGTATATCATTGATTTGTGCATTTGAATATCTGTGATTTGGAATAGTTTTCCGAATAAGAGGATACACTGATTCTGGAATGTGTTCGGGAATGGTGGATATACACTTATCTCTTCTAGAATTTTCTGGTGGTTCTGGAGAAGAATATTCTGCAGGCGAAGACGAATATTCGGCAAATATATCAGGCGACGAATTACCAGCAATATATTTTTTGGTTTTTTGTTTTTTATTTTTGTAACCGTATTTTTTACTTTCATAACTACGTTTTTTACTTTCATATGATTTACGCTTAGCCATTGCTATATAAAATTGATTATATATTTATTATATATTGCAAAACCATAAATATCATGTCTTCAACTGCTTTGCCATCACTATTACCTTACCATTCCGCTGATAACGCTTATGAAATAGGCGTGGATGAAGCCGGCCGCGGCCCTCTGTTTGGTCGCGTTTATGTTGCCGCGGTCATATTGCCTTCAAACGATTTTCACTTTAACTGGATGAAGGACAGCAAAAAAATTAAATCCAAGAAGAAGATGCGAGAGCTTGCCGAATATATTAAAGCCAATGCGGTTGCATGGTCCGTGCGCTATGCAGAGGCAGACGACATTGACAGAAACGGCATTCTAAATTGCGTTATCCGGGAAATGCACAATTGCATTATTGATATTACCGCAGGCAAACCTTTTGCAGATGGACTCGCACTCATTGACGGCAACTATTTTCGACCATTGAGTCGATGGGATGAAGAGACGCAAGAGCTAAATGTAATGCCGCATATAACAGTGGAAAAGGGTGACGGCACTTATGCCTCAATTGCGGCGGCGTCTATTTTGGCCAAGTATGAACGTGACACATATATTGAGTTGCTGTGTCAGCAGAATCCGGAACTTGTAACCAATTATAAACTGAATACAAATATGGGATATGGAACCAAGGCGCATTTGGATGGCATAAAAGCGCACGGGGTTACGCAGTGGCATCGCGTCACGTTTCGCGGGTGCTACTAAGGGAACTACGTTCCCTTATAATCCCTCCTTATACCAGCCACCTATGGTGGCTGGAGAGTAAATATGTTTTTAGCCACCAAAGGCGGCTGGTATAAGGAAGGATTTAAAGGAAACCTTGGTTTCCTTTAGTTGAATGCTAAACCCATGCCACTAATATCTACATATCCAGTGGTGGATATACCTGTCCAACTTGTTCCCGTTCCGTCGGTGGATGCTGCAAGCGTGTTGCCACCTTCACCAACGGCATACCATTTGTTTTGCGTGCTATTCCATCGAACTTTGTTACCACGAATAGAGAATGTGGTTGTTCCGCGACCTGTCCAACTTGTACCGTCACTTGAAGTTGCAATGGTGTTGCCGCCTTCACCGACCGCAACCCATGTAGTGCCGTTGTTTTTTACGTCATTAACGGCAACGGAAAATGGTGAGGTAACAGAGGTCCATGATGTTCCGTCACTTGATTTTTGCAAGTTATTGGTGCCAATGCCACCAGCTACATATGTTTTGGATGTAGGCGATGCTGCAATGTCACCACCGCCCATTGTAATGTTAGATACAAATGTAAAGTCCGATATTAATAAAGGGTTATTATTTGTTGAATATGCAAATTGATATCCAGCTGCGCCTGCGCCACTTATGTACCAGCGATTTCCATCACTATAAATGCCACTAACAGAAATCATACTTGCTGATGTATTTGCAAGTATTGTTGACCACGAATAACCGTCATCTATTGATTTAAATAGTATTGGATCGCCTGATATATTATTTGCACCACATAACCATACTCCTTTATTATATTTTAATTCATTTCCATAATTCATACTTTTGCCAGTTATTGCAGACCAAGTAGAACCACTGTCTGTAGATCTTACTATTCTTGGTCCATAATTAGTGGGAGCATTAAATAATCCCGTGGCAATTATTGTAGTTCCACTTACATCTATTCCGCGAACTTGAGTGAGATAATTTGAAAATCCAGTTGTGGTACCCGTTGCAACTATACTTGCCGAAGAAAAATTATCTGTAGATTTTGATACAAGTGTTGTGGAACCACCAGCACCACCTGTAACATACCATGTGTTTGTAGCACTATCGTAACATCCAGAACGACTAGATTGCGGTAAATTTACGGACGTCTTATTGTTCCACGTTATACCGTTGCCAGACGTTGCTACTCCATTTGCTACCAATGCAAATACAACAAAAATATTGTTAGCATATATAACTCGACTTGCATATGCACTTTGGTATCCTCGTCCAGTCCATGTAATTCCACCGTCAGTAGAGCTTGCCAACGAATTTCCACTTGCACTGCCAGAACCGCACCATACCCATGTTCCATTTCCATATGCAATGCCTTGACCACCAGTAGTTGTTAAACTTGCAAATGTTTTAGATATATTTGTAAATGTTGGCGGACTGGCAGTATAGTTTGTTGAATATGCACCTATTGCCAATGAATTACCATAACCTACTGTAATCATCGTACTACTACCACTACTTCCAACAGCATTTACTTGCGTCATATTTGGTATAGCCGCACCCGTCCATGTGCTATTAGCCGCGGATGCATATGCAATATTAGAGGTCCCTGATCCGGTTGCCCAAATTCTAGGCACCGACGCGTCATAAAACAATCCATATCCACTTGTTATGCCATTACTTACAGAGACCCACGTTGAAGTTCCATTGTCAAAATATGCGACAGAGTTTGTTCCGGTTCCCACGGCCACCCATGTTGAACCGGCATACACAATATCGTATCCAGCCGTTGAAAATGGCGGCGATGCAATGGTGCCCCATGTGGTTCCATTGTTGGTGATTGCAAATGTATTGGTTCCTTCGCCAACGGCCACGTATTTTTGTGCGCCAACCGCAACAGAGCGACCCGTTGTTGAAAATAGTGTTGATGGTATGGACCATGTTCCTCCTGTAATATTATAAACTGCAATAGATTTTGTGCCTCTGCCAACCATAATAATTGTTCCATTGTTGTTTGATGCAATGGTGCCAGTTCCGGCAAGCGGTAAATTAGAACCACCTGGTATATAAAATATAGTTGAACCAACTGTTTGTAAAGACCATGGCATAGTTATATTATAAATATATTTATAATGTAAATATTTACTTTTAACGACGTTTTTGTGTTTTATTTTTACTACAAGTAGTTTTATTTTTACCACCAAATTTGTATGCAATTCCATTAATTAATTTACCGGTTTTACCAGTTTTGGGGTAAAGTGGTGGTTTTCCGGTGGCTTTTGGCGATTTGGGCGATTTGGGCGAAGACGACTTTTTGGGAGAAGTTGCTGCTAAATTGCGGCTGCTATTGCTTCGTTTAAGGGGCATTATATATTATATAAACATTTGTTCCAAATCGCCTTTGCTTACTTTGGCAAACCGTGTGGTTTTATCCATGGTTGAGTATCCAATCAAAAAGTTCTCTGCGTTTGTTTGAATAAATCCTAGCACGTATTCCACCTTTTCCCCATCTAAGGTAAAGGGTTTGGACCAGCGTTTTACCTGATTTGTTGTAGGGTCAATGGCAACTAGCACGTGATAATAATACCGTCGCTCCTCGTATGACACCATGTGGCAAATAAACCACACAAGGGCACCCTCCTTTTCATTTAATACACTATTATTTTCAGTTGCTACTTCCACGGATTCTATCGCTACGCTTATACCATGGGTCGAACCGCGCAAGTGTTCAAAAAACGGCGGTACTTCGTCGCACACTTGTTTATCCGACAGTATTCCTTCCTCTGAAATCGCATACGTGGTAAAAGGCGCCCAGCCATACACAACACGTTGACCGCCATTGGCATCTGCATATAGCACCCAGTTTTTCTCAATATGTCTTTGTTCAGGAATGGACAACAGCGTTGATTTCGTGCATTTATTTTCATAATCGATGCTGCCGTATTCAATGCGCATGGTTCCGTCCGCTAATCCTCGGTTAGCCGTAAAATAGGTCTGGCCTTTGTGTTCAAACAATCGCACATCTTCCAACCCCTTGTATCTGCAATCGAGGCTGGTATTATATTTCAGGGTCCATGGCTCTGCGTCGCCATCCACCGACACCACATTATGTGTAGTAATATACTCGCGATTTATATATGAGCCATTGTCATCAATATAATAATTCACATAGCGCACCAATGCAACCAGTTTTCCGTTATGCATGCAAAACGTGGGAGTGCTTGATACAAATTCATCTTTCGTGGAAGGAATGTCAATGCTGAAGTTTTCTTTGGTGAGCTTGGGCGCATAAAATTTGTAATTCGACATCACATTTTTAACCACCGAGTCCTCCACGGTGGGCGCGGACATCACCTTCGTGCATAAAGCCGCCATATCCACACTGTCCGGATTCCAGTAATATCCAGTAATGCTGAACTCGTAATCCAGTTTCCAATCATAAATATCGTTTTGCATAAACAAATAATCCAGTTTGTCAAGGTCCACGCCTTCTAATTGTTTTCGCGCCATTCTATAGAATTCGTATGCCAGCTTGTGTTTCGATTCCTGCCTATAATGATGTACTATTTCGTATATGTTTTCCACACGTTTGGGAAAATAATCGTACCCCAACTGAAACCAGTGCAGCGCCATTTCGGTTTGACCCATCCATTTATAGCATCGACCAATATTGTAATAACTTTGCCATACCTCGTCAAACCATCCGCCAATTTCAATACGTTTTTTATACATTTCTATGGCCTTTTCCCTATCACCGTGGTCTCTCAGCGAGTTCGCCAAATAAAACGTGTAGCGGTCATTATTCGGCTTCTCAACCAGACCTTGAGTTAAAAGGCGAATATCTCGCTCAAATTTGTCGGCTTTGGCTCCGCCGTCTCCCACGTCGTTAATAAACAGGACGTCTCGCTCTATTTGCCCATACTTGGTGCCCTCGGGAGTTTGAATCACCTCGTGTGTTACGCCCCAATAACTGATGTTTGCATGATTTTTAACAATTCGCACGTTTTTATACATGAATCGCGGCGACCCTTGGAACATATAATGCACGTCGGCATTCAACAATGACTCTTTAAACAGAGATACGTCCAAATGACTCTCAAGTTGGTGTTTCAATATCATGTCTGCGTCCAGCAGCAATATGTAGTCGGCATCCATTGAGTCGCACGCCTTAAGCGCAAATGTGCGATTGTATCCGAAATCCTTGAATGGTTCCACAATTACTTTGCCGGGAATGCCTTTCTTGTCAAAATAGCTAGTAATCAACTCGACCGTATTATCGGTGGAACCAGTGTCGCAAATTAAATAACTATCAATGATATTAGAAACCGAATCAAACAAGCGCGTAATAATTTTGGACTCGTTTTTCACAATCATATTTAGACATAGTTTTACCATAGGTGCCATGGTTATAATACCATAGTTATGTTGTTTTTATATAAATACAACACATCTATTTTCATCATAAATGTACGATATTACAGTTATTACGCCAACTATCGGAAGACCACATTTGCACCGTTTGGTAAAATCTCTGCAACAACAAGGCGTGAAAATTATTCACCTGGTTTTATGGGACAAAACCCGATGCGAAAATGGACTTAAGCCCGATGACCTCGCATGCCAATCAGAAAATTACCTTTGTCAAAACTATGTAATAGAGCATCCAGTCTATAACGTTCCACGCATTGATAACTATTTACGTTCCATTGGAATTGTCATGGCAACTACACCATACATAACACAAATCGATGACGATTGTTGGCTAGAGCCGGGGTGGCTATCTCGTGCAATACAACTTATATCAAATGCCAGAGCCCAGGGAAAACTGTTTAATTATGCATTTTGCAGACGAAACTTATGGGAAAATGAATCCACCTTCATTGGCATTGATACATACGAGTCAATCGGAAAACAAAACAAGTTTGGTTACTGTTTGATGGAAACAAATTCAATTGTATTTACCAGAGAAATTGCACACATTATTCAGCAAATCACTCATGGAAACAACTATGGCCACGACCGCGCAATTGCCAAGTATTTAATTGATAACCAACGTGGCGTCTATGACAACAAAGTATCCGGATTAAATCAAATTGTGCCAGACTTTTTATTAGAGTTTCATCGTAATCATGTTTAGCCAACATTATCTCTCTTATCAAATTATAATAATGGCTTGCACACGATATAACGATGATTATAATAGAATAGAAAAGAAAAATGCCATCAGCACATTTGCCGGACGATATATGCTGGATGCTCCCGGGCCAGGTGCCAATGCACCCTACATGGCTGACCCGCATATGCGCGTAAATCAATGGGGCGCCAACTTTTGCAATAACATGATGGATATTGACAGTGATTTGCGTGGCCTGACGAGACCTTTAAACAAGGGCACCATTGAATATACCAAACATAGTGTAAAACCTGACCAAATTAAATATGGCGAAACCAATTACATTACAGATGAATCGCGTGCCACTTTGCCAGCATGGACTTTTAGAGATGTGGAAATGAACCGATGGGAAACACCTATGCTGAACCCTTTGGACCAGCTGGAGAAACCCTTTCATCATAATTTAAACACACGTGTGTTGGAGCGCGATTACTTCAAACCTAGCCCAATTCAGTTCTCGTACCTGTAAGGGAACTACGTTCCCTTATAATCCCTCCTTATACCAAGCATCTGCGATGCTTGGAGATTATACTTTAACATAGCATTCTTTAGAGTTTATAATGTATAATCTCCAGCCACCGTAGGTGGCTGGTATAAGGAAGGTTCAAAAGGCATAGGCACCGCAGGTGCTGAACACGTAGGTTTCCTTTGCTTATTATATAGTATTATATTATTATGGAATTAGCAATACCTTTAGTAGCATTAGGCAGTATGTATATTATGAGCAATCAATCCAAAGAGCCAAAACCTGTAAATGAGAGTTTCTCTTCTTCTTCATCTTCGATTTTACCAAACACAAATGTGCCCGACAAAAACTATCCCGAAAAGGCGGCTTCTTTCGAGAACACATCGAGACTTGCCACCATGAATGCATACAGCGGTTCTTCGGCTTACACTGACAAATATTTTTCCGAAACCGGATATAAAGAACCTCAGGCAAAGGCCCAGCAAGGCCATCAATACACGTCTCTCACAGGGCAGTCGGTGGATTCGTCTTATTTTCAGCACAATAACATGGTCCCTTTTTTTGGCGGCAAACTACGAAGCAAGGTCGATCCTGTATCCAATGAATCCCTCCTGGATAACTATTTAGGAAATGGTTCTCAAATCATCAAAAAAACTGAACAAGCCCCTTTGTTTGCCCCCAATGAAAAATACCACTGGGCCAATGGCGCCCCCAACATGAACGACTTTTATCAGTCTCGTGTTAATCCCAGCACCAAAATGTCCGGCATCAAACCATTCGAAGAAATTCGCGTGGGACCTGGTTTGGGTCTTGGTGCAAATAACAACAATGGACAAGGTGGATACAATGCCGGCACCATGAACAGAGAACAGTGGATGCCTAAGTCCGTGGATGAACTGCGCACAGCCAACAAGCAAAAAGCCTCGGAGTCGATGCTGCTTGGACACGAAGGCCCCGCCAAAAGTCGGCAAACCAATGTTGGCATTTTAGGTGCCTTTCAGAAAAATCGCCCCGAAACCGCATTTGAATGGGGACAAGACCGGCTCTTTACCACCACGGGTGCTTCCAAGGGGGCCACCATGCACGCCATTCCCGTGGAACGATACGTGGTTAGACCCGAAACCACCACCGATTACACTGGCGCGGCCGTCTCTATTCATGCGCAACAAGCCATGCCTGGTGAGATTTTACCCAGTCACCGACAAGAGCGCGGCCCTACACAGCTTGGTGTGGCCAGTGCTGTAGGACGCGGATTTGGGTCCGAAGGTGATTATGGTGTCAAATCAATTCAAACATATGCCAATAATCGCAGTTCAAATACACAAGGCGACTATTTTGGTGCAGTTGGGTCATCTTTGGGTGCTGTGGTTGCCCCATTGCTTGAAATGATGCGCCCCACACGTAAAGAAAACTTAACTTCCAACATGCGCGTGTATGGTGATGCCAAGTCCTCTGTTGGACAAAGTTATTTGTATAATCCTAATGACGCGCCAGCACACACGATGCGCGAAACTACTGAAAAGTCTCTGAACCATTGGAACCAGGACCGCGGACAAAACGGCAATGGATATTTGAGCACACCGGTTCAAGCAGTGGGACAACATCGCGATACAACCCACAGTTCATATATTGGTGTGGCCGGATATTCCAACTCCGCTTTAAGAACTTATGATGCAGAGCTTAGTTACGTCCCTGGCGATACTACTGCCAAAGGAAGATTCGGAAATGGAAATGCCAAGACCTTTAATAACTATGTAAATTATGATGGCAAACCCAAGGATTTGGACATGGTTATGAAGAGAGATATGGCTCCCACCAATTTGCCTTACATGACACACTCTGTGGAATCCATGGGTGCGTTTGAACAAAACGGACAGAGTCGCGTTTCAACCATTCAAACCGAACGCAACACACCCGATATGTACAGCGTGTTAAAACAAAACCCATATGCAATTCGAAGCATTCGGTAAAATAAAAGCCCCTCGGTAAAATTGTCGAAGCATTTGGGGTAAGCCCCTCGGTAAAATTGAAATATTTTTTTGTATTTTGTAGAAAAACAAAATATAAATTATTGTATTTAATCACGAACACGAACACGAACACGAACACGAACATGAACGCTAACAACGCCTTTTCTGCTAAATATACCCCCAACAGACGCAACTCCGCTTACGATGAGGTTGATTACGAACCCGACTACGATGAGCTGGAATATAACGAAAGTATGCACTACGATAAGTTTAACAGCATTACATTTCCTGATAAAACTGTTTTCGACAAGCTAAATAACGGAGAACACGTTGATATGGACATCACATATGCGCCTAAAAAACATAGAGTAACTCGCTCATACCACGCCAACGAAGTATATGGATGCGGCAGAACCGGCGCCGAAATCATGGCCCAAGAAGCCAATAACGGAGTGGTTCAAAACCTAAACGGAGTGGTTCAAAACCTTAACGAAGTGGTTCAAAACCTAAACAACCAGTTTGATGAAACCATTATTGACGATTTGCTTATTAACATTAAATCTGCTTTTCCATTCCTGAACCTGAAGGACATTGCCGGTCAAATCAGCCGCATTTATAGCGACTCCGAAACCCTCGAGTCATTTGTTCCGGGCCAGCGCATTGGCGACTACGAGTATATGACTATTGAAACCAACTATTGCGTAATGCTGTTTGGACGCAAAACCCAGGGCGACGAGTACGCTACCATCCACTTTTGGCTTAAGTAAAGGAAACCTGCGGTTTCCGCCGACTAGTCGGCTTACGCCCTATAACCCCTCCTAGGTAAGTATTTATATTGTATGCATTTTATTGTAATTTAATTAATAAAATGTCCAAAAATGGACTTTTTTATTGTTGTAGAAGAAACCTGCGGTTATACGGATTGGCCGCAGGCCAATCTTACGTCCTTGCCACTTCCCTTATACCAGCCACCGTAGGTGGCTGGAGAATACATGTTTGCGCTCTCGCTGGACACGATAGTGTCTAGCGTATTAGGAAGGTTCAAAAGGAAACGAAGTTTCCTTTATAGAAGCGATGAAATAAACGACCCCTTATATGTTTCAACGCCAGTATGGTCCAAATTCACGGTAATGTCCGCGTAAATGGATCCGCCCATTTTGGTCCATCTGTGGCAAAATAGCCAATCCTCCGAAAAATAATGCCCCTCTTCCACGCCACAATCAAACAGCGCGTATGCATAATCGTTTTCCGCACCGGACAAAAAGCTCACGTCATCCACATACTTGGTTTGCGGAAATGCCTTGCTCATTTGTTCAATCACTTGGCGTTTAATAAGCATAAATCCAGTTGGCAGGTGTTTAATTTTGGCCAAATTGTTCTCGATTTCCAAGTAATTTGAGCTATAGTTGATATTGTAACGCACCATATTGGTTTGAAAATAATCCTTGTTTGAAAACACGTCGTTAAGCTGCGACTTTGATTTGCGCTCCATAATTTGTTTAATATACTCGGGATTATCCGACAGCTTGGACCAGTCGTAGTTTTTAATGGGGTAAATACCCCCAACCAAAGGTTTGTTGGCCACCAGCAACTTTAATATATCCACGGGATTCCATGTAATGTCCGCGTCAATAAACAAGAAATGCGTGGCTGAAGGGTAATTGTGCATGGCCTTGGCAATCAAGTTGTTGCGTGCTCGGGACACCAGGCTGTCATTGCGGCAAAATAGTACGGTGGCTTCAATGCCCAGGTCCTTGCACATAAACATGGTTTGTAGCAAAGATTCGGTGTAAGTTACATACACGCTACTATTGTAACAAGGCGTTAATATAACAATAGACGGTTTGGTTTTTTGAATGTATTGCATTACGTGGGCCGGAATGCCTTTATCTTGGGTTTTTTCTGGTTCAATGGGTTTGTTCAGCTTTTCGATTGTGTATTCCATTTGATATAAAAAGTAATATTATACCTTTAAGCTTTTATGCACACATGTTTTTCATGATGATGTCCGTCGTCGTAATACAATTTATACACAACCGGCACGTCCGGTCCATATATGCTCCTTAATCCATGATGCATTATTTCTTCGCTCATAAAAGTGCTCAAATACGTATTTGACAATGGAATTCTTACTTCGGTTCCGTCTTCTCTTATCAAATACAATTTATTAATATCATTGGTTGCCATTTGCAGAGACACCGTTTTGTATAATCCCAAACAACTGTCGTTTTTATATATGTACAACAACTCGCTGTATCCACAGCACTTTGTCATTTCAAATATGTACAATCGGTCTTTCGACCACCTCTCATATTCTTGCAACAATTTGTAATACTTTTCGTCTGAATTCATTGACATGATACATTACTATGCTTGGTGTGTTTAAATAAGTATTTTAAATTTACTTATTTAAATAAAAATGTTAGCGACGACAAGTTTCGATCTTGTGTCCTCAGGGTTATGAGCCCCGCGCGCTTCCTCTGCGCCACGTCGCTTGCCTAACAGGTACGATGCTTCCGTTGGGGATTGAACCCAAGACCTTTGCATTACAAGTGCAATGCTCTACCACTGAGCTACAAAAGCTTATATGCAGGATACCGGGTTTGAACCGGTGACCATTGGCTCATAAGACCAATACGCTAACCAACTGCGCCAACCCTGCTTTCACATGGGGGCTTCGGAGAATCGAACTCCGGGCCTCTCGCACCCAAAGCGAGAATTATACCACTAAACTAAAGCCCCTTAAGGGAACTCGTCGTTCCCTTAAAATCCCATACTAAACTTTAAAGGAGGGGTCCTTATGTCCGCAAAGCGGACTGGAAAGGGGAACGTAGTTCCCCTGCTTACTTGATGAAATGAACCTTGAGGAATCTCTGCAGATTGAAGAAAGTCAGAACATCCTCCTTGCCGAGTCTAAGGAGCTTACCGAGCTTGGCATCAGCGTTAATCTGACGACCGTGGGTCTTGTCCTTAAGACTATGGGCGTTAATGTAAGCAATAATCTCCTTGGAAACCTCAACGCGAGACATCAGGGTACCGGCCTCCTTGCCAAGGAACTTAAGAAGCTCCTCAGAAACAGCGGTGGGCTTAACAAAGCCAGATGGCTGTCTGTTACCAGAACTGGCCTTCTTGGCTCTCTTGGACTTGGAGGCGTTCTTTAGCTCGCGAGAAACGGACTTCTCAAGGGCCTTGTAGTCGGCGCGCATGGAAGAAAGAATGCCAGCAACCTGCTGAATCTTGGAGCCAAAATCAGCAAGCTTGGAACTGAGGGAATCCTCAGCAACGGGGGCGGCCTCAGTGGCGGCAGGGGCCTCAGTAGCAACAGGGGCCTCAACCGCGGGAGCGGCAGCAGGGGCAGCAGCAGCCTTGGGCTTGCGGGCCTTCTTCTCGGCAGCAGCGGCGGGGGCAACAGTCACCTCAACGGTGGGAGCAGGAGCAGGGGTAGCAGTAGCAGTAGCGGTGGATTGAGTCTTACGAACCATTTGGGATTATACTATCTATAGCCACAGTCTTTTAAGTAGTTTTTTGCATATGTATTTATTGTGCCATTACCATTGCGCCCTTACCATTTTGTGGTTTCGTAAAATTCTCACAAATCGTTACAAAAAAGTTCCTAATACAAGGAGGGGTTATAGGGGAACCATGGGTTCCCTATCGTTGAACAGGTCTTTCCATCATTTCAAAATATCCTTCATGTAACCACGGAATGCTCATTCGCGCATCCATGGACGCCACGGTTAAGCCCATCAAAAAGTACATGGCACCTAACACACGGTCGTCTTTTTGCACTGCACTATGCACCATAATTTCGCCAATTTTGACAATACATTCCAATACATCATGGTACTGCATATCATTTGTATTTATAGTTAGCACTGTTCGATGAAACGGTTGTATATACGGACATATTCGAACACGTGCTTCTACTGGAATACGTATCCATATATTATTTATTTTTATCAGCGCATAATACATTTGGGTTGGTGTTAGTCGTGTCAGCCATTCCTTTTGCGTGTAATTACCCAGATTGTCAATAGCCATAAAAAATTCGGATACGCGCCGCTCCAATGGATATGACCGCAAACGCATTATTAATTCGTTAAATGCATTTGCCGCCGGGTCTCTACTTCGTCGCTGCACTACTTGGTGTTGTTGCTGGGTAGGTGCAACCAGAGAATGAATAACATTGGAACTATCTTTACCGTTGTACAAGGTCTTAATGTCTTCCATCAGCTGGTTTCCCGGCAACAATATATTGGTCAGTCGAATAATACGTCCCATGCCGTTTCCAATGGTATGTTTCATGTTTTCGCGCGTATATGGATTTTCAAAGCTCTTGTTTTTTACCGCTAATGAACAGAGCGACATTATATTAAAACCATATTTTACGGGTTGCTCTGTCACGTATTGCATATAATACAAATATGGAATTTCATCAAGTGGTTCCAGTGTGTAAAAATCCGTGTCATTTACGCATTTTTGGTAATTACCTTTTAACTTTTGCCAAATATATACCAATTTACGACGAATTAGGCTCTGCACTTTTATAACGCAAGGAACAATACGCACATGATGTTGTATTAATTTTATGAGTTCGCCCTTGTTATAATTACTCTTAATGCCAAGCTCCTTTGCAAGAGCTTTTAGTTCAACCACTTTGCACTTGGTTAAATCCTTTTTGGCTATTTCTGATAGCCGATTATCTTTTTTTGCCAAAGCCAAAGGCTGTTCTTTTGCCAAAGGCATAGGCTGTTCTCTCGCCATTTTCGATAACATAACGTATATTTATACAATAACACTACAACTTTATATTATTGAAACAATATAGATATTTGACACTATACATACCAATGAACACAGAGGCTTTGATTGCACGCTTTCCCAATTTGGAACTTTCTTATGAAACTTATGCACATAAGAAAGTTTTAACCAGTTACGATATTTGTTTGGCTATTCCCACCGGTAAAAAGCTATTTGCATGGATTACATACGACGCCGACGCCGGTGGCAATGCATGCTACTTGGTTGAAATGAATAAGCACTATAAAATTTGCAAAATCGATAAATTGTGTGCATTGGATTATTCATACCAGGAATTAGCACTTGGAACCATATTATATGGAACATACACCGAAATCGAGTCTGAGTCTGAGACAGAGTCGGAGTTGAAAAAGTACTATTTTATTGTGGAAGATATATATTACTATCAAGGATTAAACGTGAAGCATTTTTTATACGGCGAAAAGCTAACTTACATTCATGAATTTTTTACATTCAAAGGTAATTGCATGCCTCATATTGCATTGCCATACATG
>JACCDP010744038.1_pt1 | contig 23350 bp, 36 predicted proteins | sample 7445841 | NCBI WGS metagenome assembly JACCDP01 (sample SAMN15323441, study PRJNA562643) | freshwater metagenome | isolation source: river surface water | place: USA:Blue River Watershed | collected 2017-08-17
GAATATGAAGAATCGGTAGATGGCGTTTTGGTCACAGCTACAGTCGAATCTCCAGATGATGCTTCTGGTTTAAAAATTAAATCCGCTGAAGTTAATCGAAATTTCTACTTTACTTCTAGTAAAGGAATTATGAAGATTGATAATGTTACAAATAGCATTCTTCGATCTGGTGTCCCGCAGGCCCTCGATTTTGATCTTTCCTTAGTAGATCAAGAAGGCTTTCTTTTACAAGATAGTGTAGTCGCATACCGCGTAGTCTGGGGATATAAAGACGCCAATAATAATCTTTTACTTTCGGCACCATCTGGCAGAGAAGTTATCTACTACTATGGAGTACAACAGTTTATTGATGATGTTAACGCATTGCTGGCCGAAATTGCATCGCAACCTGCTTTTACTGAAACATATCCTTCTCCTTTGTCAGCTACCGCAACTCTTTCAAGTATTTATACAACAATGAAGGAAATTGTTAAAAGTCTAAACCAAGAAGCAAGTTTAACATATAAACAATATGAAGCTGGCGGCACAATTGAAATTAGTTCGGTTACAACTCGTCCTCAAAATATTATTCCAGTCTCTTCATATTTTATTTTTGAGGCCAATAATGGTCGCTACGTTCCTTGGATGAACACTACTGGGGCTGGAACTGCTCCAGATTTAAATGTTCAACCCGATCTTTTACTTACTGATAATTTAATAGAGGTAGATTTGGCAACTCCCGCCGTTCAATCTACGCTTGTAAACCAAGGTATTACATATACTGCCGTTCCTTTAGGTGTAATGGGAGATGATGTTACTATAACTTTAGAAGATCCGGCGGCTTTAAGTTCGCCTTTAACTATTACGGTTACTGGAACTGATGTTGTGGTTTCACTTGCCACTGATGGTGCTGGAGCAATTACCACTACAGCAACTCAACTCGTTACAGCCTTAGGACTTAGTGCTCCAGCTTTAGCTGTAGTAACCGCTGCTGGCGTAGGCGCGGCTCCTTTAGTTGTTTTAGCTCAAACTAACTTGGCTGGCGGTTCGGGGACTATTAACGACGTCAATGACTCCGAAGAAGTTGCTATTGCTTTGCAATACTTTATAAATCAATCTTCTGCCGAAATTACAACAAGTTTAACTGACAACAATTTAATTATACGAACTCTCTATGATGAAGATGTTGAAGCTACGGTTGAGGGCGATGACGCGACCGGATTTACTTTTGAAACAGTTCAATCTGGTGTAGAATTATCTGAAGAACAGACAACATTAGTAACTTTACAGGAAGCATTTGACACTATAGTTACTAATTTAAATGATAATGGCGGCGATGTAGACCCCGATTTTGTAGAAGCCACAGTTTCTAAAGCTGTTTCTTTATATATTACAATTCCTTCCGATATAATAAATTTATCCGAATCGGGAACTAATTTCTTTTATCAAATTTATCGTTCCGCTCTTTTTCCTTTATCTGATGCTGTTGTAGTAACTCCAAATGATGAACTGCAATTAGTATACGAAAATAATCCAACTCCCGCAGAAATTACTGCCGGATTTGTTGGTCCAATCATTGATGAAACAACCGAAGATTTACAGGCTGTTGGGGCTATTCTTTATACCTGTCCTTCTCAAGAAGGCATTTTGCAATCCAATTATCAGCCCCCTTTAGCAAAAGATGTTGCGTTATATAAAAACCAACTATACTTTGCAAATACTCAAAATAAATTTAGTATGGAGTTAGACCTTTTAACGGGTCAAGAATCAACTGGCGGGGCTCCTGGTTTTACTGCGTCTACCCAAGCAACTTTAACCAACCAAGGCGTTGTGTACACTGCAATAGGTTATGGAACTCCCGGCAATTCTATTACAATTACTTTAGTTGATCCTGGTGTCGATCATACATTAAGCATGGTCACAACAGTGAATAGTATAGTAGTGACTCTTGGATATGCATTAGGAGCTATTACAACTACTGGATCACAACTTGCGACTTTTTTAAATGCCAATTCGGCATTAGTTACGGCAGTTAGTGCCGGAGCAGTCCCTTTAGTGGCTTTAGCTGCAACAAGTTTGAGTACTGGTTCTAATGGTACTACTATGACTTTTGCAAATGACTCTGATACATTTACTCTTTATTGGGCACCGGATACCGCCGAAGATAACTTTGAATATGGAACTATCGCGCTAATTGATCCAACAGCAGGAACAGTCGAAACTGGCGACGATCTATCGCCATCCCAAATGATAGAACAGATGGCACAAAAAATAATTAAAGCCATTAATAGACATCAAGATAACCCATTTTTAAATGCGTACTACGAATCGAGCTTTGATGAGCTTCCCGGCCAAATAAGATTCGAAAACCGATATCTGGAAAATCCAATTTTTACAATAGCAGGCAACTTGGCAATTATTAAAGAAGCATTCAGTCCCGAATTAGAAAGTCCTGATGCTGTATCAACTAATGAAGTTTCTGTCAATCGAGTTTATTATTCTAAGTTTCAACAGCCCGAATCGTGCCCACTAGTGAATTACTTTGATATTGGCGCTGGCGATAAAGGTATTATTCGAATTATTGCTTCCCGTGATTCTCTCTTTGTCTTTAAAGAAGATGGTTTATTTACCATTTCCGGTCAAGAAGGCGAGTCCATGCAAGTGAATGGTTTGGATAATACTTGTCGAATCAAAGGTCCAGAAACTCCTGTTGTTGGAAATAACCAAATTTATTTGTTTACCGATGAGGGTGTTGCGCGGGTAACTGAAGCTGGTCCAGAAGTAATATCGCAACAAATATCCGATAAACTACAAGCTTTACCTAATACCGCACTATATACAGGGCTAGATAGAGCATCTTTTGGTGTTTATTATGACACTGAAAAGAAATATTATATCTGGCTTCCTACAGATCCAGAGGATGAAGTCGCGACTCAATGTTTTGTTTGGAATACTTTTACTGAAACATGGACAAGACTTCCAATATCTAAAACTTGTGGCATCATTAACTCAAGAGATAATAAAATGTATCTTGGCGCAGGCGATATTTTACATATAGAACAAGAAAGAAAAAATTTCAATTTATTCGATTATGCCGATAGAGAATTTACAAATCAAATTTTAGATTTTAGCATTGATGAATATACTGATGTACTAACTTTAGAACTTCAAAGTATTGGCGATATTGAAGTTGGCGATACAATCCAACAAACTGAGTATATGAATCCTTATTACTTTAATCGTATATTAACTAAATTGGACACAAATGGGTCAGTTGGTACAGATTACTACGATCTTTTAGGAGTAACCACTAAAGCTGAAATTGGGCCAAATTTAATTGCCTTGGCGACAAAATTAGATACTGCCGAATCTGACACAACATATAGTGATATTTTAGCCGCAATTCCCGGAACTACTCCAATTAAAATTCTGGAAAGATTTAATGCTATTGTTGATGAATTAAATAATGATACGACAATAGATCAATCAAATTTCCCAACTGTTGATGAAACATATACATTTTATACCCATGTGACATCAATTGATGAAACGACAACTTCAATTACAGTGCAAGATAACTTCGATTTTGAAGTTGGAAGTTGTACTACATATGAGGCCATTGACACTATCATTACATGGGCACCAAATCATGCAGGAAATCCCTCAATATTGAAGCATTTTAGAGAATCTAATATGATGTTTTCTGATGTTGTTCTTAGAGAACTCGAAATTGGCTTTGCCAGTGACGTATCTCGAAACTTTGATGTTGAAACCTTTACTGATAATACATTAGCAGGTTACGGATTGATCCAATGGGGACCAAACCCATGGGGGTCCGATGCTGAACCTCGCACATATCGAACATATATACCAAGATTAAAACAAAGATCTAGGTACTTAAATACACAGTTTGAGCACTCAAGAGCTTTTGAATACTATCTTTTAAATGGTATTTCTATAAGTTATGAGAACTTAACAGAAAGGGTGACAAGATAATGGACAAAATATTACAAAAATTAAAGTGTTTTTTTGGCTATCACCGATTAAAAGTTATCCCAACAGATTTAACAAAACAATGTCGTAAATGTCATAAAAAATTTAAAAGGCAAAAATAATGAAACTTCCGGGGTTTAAGCGCTTTCAGTCTCAAGATTTTCCTAAAAAATACGAAGATTTGACTACTATTCTTTTTAACATTTTAAACCCGTTTATGGACGTTATTACCCAAGCTTTAAACAAACGATTAAATTATGCTGATAATATCGATTGCACTATAGTTCAACTTGATTTAGTGGCTCCTGTATCCAATTTTAAGGTTAAAAACCCGCAGGGGGGCATTATGCGGGGTTCTCGGGTTGATTACTGTATCAATAAGAACGATCCCAGCGACCCCCTTTTAGCCGCTCCCTTTGTTCAATTTACAACAGCTTCAGATGGTCAGATAGTAATAAATCACATAACCGGGCTAACTAGTGGAAAAACTTACACAATTAGGATAATTTTTGATAGATGAACAAATACAATAATTTAACCTTAAATATGGGTAATTATAAACAAATATTATTATAGGTACTATTAATGGCTAGAGAATACACTCCCGGATTTATGGACGAAGAACAGGATGGTCAGAGCCCCCAAACTCCGGCTATGGTCCCTTCCCAGCCCGGCACTCAAGGCTCAATTCCCCAGACTTCTCCATTAGCGGCACCTCAAACACAAAGAAAAGCATCTACCGGCTTTACTAACCTAAAGAAATATATACAAGCTAATAGGCAAAATCAATTGGCTACTCAGGTTGCTAAGCCAGTTGAATCCAAACTTCAACAAGCACAATCGACTTTAGCTCAGTCTCATCAAGAATTTCAAAATCAATTACAAAAACAAACTAAGGATTTAGAAGCTGCCAAATCAAAAGGCCAACAGGCTTTAGGATATATAGAAAGCGGTTCTCAGCCTCTAGTACAACAGCCAGCGCCGCAATTAGCAGCTAGACCCGAAGCCCCTACTGATACGTGGGCAGAAGATTATGAAGCCAAAAAGGCAGCGTATGAAGCTCAAAAAACAGCATATGATAAATCAGTACAAGATCAACAAGCATATAACGAAGGTGCTAGAAAAGCAGCACAAGAAGCTCTAACTGGCATTAGGGACTATCGCTATTCTGGTCCAACTTCATTAGAAAATGCAGATAAAATAGCACAACAACAATTAGAACTTCAACAAATTGCTAACGCAACAAAAACTGAGGGTGGTCGCGGTGCCCTTTTGCAAAACTTATTTAGTAAATCTGGTCAATACACTGGAGGAGCTAAAAACTTAGATTCTTTGTTTCTTTCATCTAGTCCACAAGCTTTAAAAAGACTTCAAGATATTAGATTACAAACTGGAACTTTGGGACAAAATTTAAAGCGGGCCGATATTGAAAGTGCCGCAAATGTTGGCGCTTCTTTAGGTAAAATTGATACCGCCCAAGCCTTGCAAAAAAATGCAATGCAGACATTAAGAGATAAAATTAAACAGAATCTTGAGGCGGAAGCTGCTGCATATAATGAACAAGCTCGAGCCGATGCTGCTGAAGTTAGTCAAGAAGAACTAGCTAAATGGCTTCCTGAAGTTGCTGGATATGATCTGGTTGATCTTCCGGGTTCTGTTGGATTACCGGGGTCTGACGATTTAAATCCAATAGCCCCAAATAATAATCTAAGTGGTGTCCAATTGGCGAATGATGTTATATCCCCAACAGTTCAAGTTGCGGCCAGTCCATTACAAAAATATATTAATTTAGGAGCAAACAAAAACTTTGAAGAATTTCAAAAAGTAGATCCAAATAGATCTCTTAACCGAGATATTAAAGAAGCTGCTGATTTTGGACATCGAGATTGGACTCATACTAGCGCAGGTAGTCCAAATCAACAAAATGCCTATGTTGAAGCTAGTGCACTTAATCCCTTATTCAAAGAGTCATATAAAGATAATACATGGGAATCTATTAACGCCGATGCTTTAGAAAGACGAAATATTCTTTCGAATGTTTTGGCGGATAATGCCGCACTAGGATTTATGACACCAAAAGAACGTCAAGAAGTCCAAATGCAATTAGATAATGAGCTTCTGAGTAATTTAAAAGGTCTTCCCAAAGGTGCGGAGGAATCATATGTTACTGATTTTTTTACTAATGCCCCAGCATCCGGCGGAACTATAGGTAATCTTCAAAACTATAAGCAATTGGGTTACGAAGATCCACTCCAACTAGCTAAAGATACGGGAACTGTTTATAATATCCCGGGCCTTACTAAAAGAATTCAGGAACTTCCGGGCGGCGGAGGCAATGTTACATCAAATGATTTAAAATATGACCCCCAAACTAAAACATACAGTTATGAACAAGGCGGAACAGTTCGTGGTCAAAATAATCAAGAACGACGAGCAAAAGTTGCGGAAATATTGAAAAAGTATCCTAACGCTCGAGTTGTGGAACATCCCGGTTCTGTAGATATTTTTGTTCCACATACAATTCCCGCCGATAAATTAATACCTCAATTTTTACAACAAGGCCAAGGATTTGCATCTGGTGGATTTAATAATAACGCATCTCCAACACTAGTGGCTAAAAAAGTACAAGAACGATATTATAAAGATATGTTAAATAAACTTCTAAAATTAGAAGCAGACAAAGTAAAGGTTAAATAAGGAGCATTATGTCAGAAGAAGGAACAGCGGTAGCACAAGGCGCGGCGGGCGGAGCAAAAGCTGGCGGGCAAGCTGGCCCGATAGGTGCCGTTATTGGTGCAATTCTAGGTGCTGGTATCGGTATGGGTACTGGCAATAACATGAAACGTGCCCGAGTAAACCTAGAAAATACTATTGCTGAATATATGAATCAACTTCAGGCTTTGGATATGCCAAGGTATGAAGATCTTAAATTATCTTTAGAACGATATGCAAAAGGAGAAGCTCTTTCTCCAGATCAACTACAAGCGTTACAAGAACTCGATTCAGAAGTTTCAAAAATCTCTCAAGATAAAACGGCAAAACAAACACAATTAGACGCTTTGGCTGCAATGAAAATTAGGGCTAGAGGCGGATTGACCCTCCAAGATAAAGCAGATCTTCAAGAAGCTAAACGCGATATCGATCGTCAACAATCTGGTGTCCAAAAATCAATTATTCAAAATATGCAAGCTCGTGGACAAGGCGGTTCTGGTGCTGAATTAGCAGCTAGACTATCTGCCGGTCAACAAGGAGCCCAAATGGCGTCACAAAATTCTTTAGCTACAGCAGCTAGGGCTCAACAAGCAGCAATGCAATCTTTGAAAGATTCTGCTTCATTAGGTCGCCAAATTGGCCAAGATCAATTGGATTTTGATAAAATGAAGGCACAATCAATTGATGATACTCGTAGAAGAAATTTAGAAAGAATGCAAGCGGCAATGCAATATAATATCGGAAACCAAAATGCGGCCAAACAAGCAAATTGGGATAGAGCCAATAAAGTTGCCGATGCTAATGTTAATTTAGGTAATCAAGAACAACAATATAATAAAAATTTACTAATGGCCGATTATAATAATCAAAAAAATAGATTAGCTGAAATTTATACTGGTGAATTTGGTAGAATTGGCGAAAAGGAAAAAACTCTCAAACGTAGACAAGATGAGCACCAAGGTTATATTGATATGATAAATAGTCTAGGTTCTATGGGTATGCCTTCTGGTGGCGGATCTGGAGGTTCTGGTGGAACTTCCTTTGCTGGTTTACAGGGCGATAAGGGTTCTGGCGGCGGAATTTTAGGCGGAGGGATGTTAGCATAATGGCACTAGAAGATTTTATCCGAGTATTAGGAATTGGTAAAGTTGGACTTCCCGCTGATGATTTTAGCGAGCCAGAATTGCCTCAAGTTCCCGGCCAATTTGGTATTCCAGAAGATCCCGGTATGCCTGAAATTAAAAATATCAGTGATAATCCATTGCCTGTCAATGAACCGATAAAGAAATTAAATAAGTCTGAAGCCCTTATGAATTTAAGTGGTTTTTTAAGTAAAAAAGAAAGTCAGCCTTCTGAAGAAACTTTATCTCCTTTAACAGAACAGAAACCAACCAATAACTATGAACAACAATTAAATGACGCATTGGCAGATAGAGAAAGCAGAATGAATACAACAGTTCGTGATGCTGCTATTACCGACTTTATTGCTGCCGGTAATCGAGCCCTTGGTCTTAAAGATGATCGTCGCGGAACTGCCGAAATTGAAAAAAAACGACTTGAAGATATAAAATTAAAAAATTTAAATGAACAGCTAGGTTTGTCTGGCAAAGTACTTGGTTCAGAAAAAGCTAAAGTTGATTTAACTGACATGCAGGCTTTAAATGATCCCAATAGCTCCGTTACTCGAGCATTGCGTCAAGGTGCTAAAGAATATCTTGGTGATAGAGTTTCTGAAGAAACTTTAAATAAACTCTCAGGTAGGCAATTAAAAGCATTGAATGATGAATTAGGCGGAATATTTACTAAGATTGATGATCGCGAATCTCGTGAAAGACAGTTTAAGCTTCAAATGGAAGATAGAAAATTAGCGAGAGAAGATTTAGATCTTCGTCGCCAAGAAGCCAATGAAATTAAAGCTAAGACAAAACTTGCTGAGGATGCAGTTAAATGGCAAAAACTTGCCGATGCAAACCCGGCCTATAAGCGATTCCAAGAAAACCAAGAAGTCTATATATTTGCAGATAAACTAGCTAATGGTGAAATTGATCCGAACGGTGTCAGCGATGCTGCATTAGTCCTTCAGGCTATTAAATTAGCTCAGGCCGATTCTTCAGTAGTTCGTGAATCAGATCAAAAACTATTTAACCAAGTTGGCGGTATGGCTCAATCTGCTAAAGATATTCAACAAAGATTTGCTGGTGGTAAAAAATTAACGGAAAATGTTCGAAATGCATATATTGAATCTATAAAACATTTTAGAGATAAATTAGCCGAGGCCGCCAAAGGTCAAACCCAACACTTATATAATAAATTTCAAAAAGCTGGAGTTCCAGAAGACGAAATTCCCGGAACTCTTAAATATTTAAATACTATGGCTGAAAGAAAGTCATTTCAGCAAAGTAAAGATCCCAAAGTAGAAGATTTTGCTAAACAGCACATGAATGGTGATTATTTTAAAGCGGAAGCTTTTCTCCGTAAACGAGGATATAAAGGTAAATAAATGTCTGATATTTTTGCACCGCCTACAGCAGAAGAATTAGAGTCTTTTGAAAAAGATGAAATGTTTGCCCCGCCTACTGAGGCGGAGTTGGTTTCTATGTCAGAACCCGGAATGGTAGAATCAATTGCTCGTGGTGCGGGAGAAGGTGCTAGTTTTGGTTTTGGTTCAGAGATTGCAGGATTACAAAAGGCATTGACTGGAAAAGAGTTAAATCCTTTAACAGCAAACCCTATGATTTCTGGCACAATGGCTGCTCAAAACTTAGGCAAAAAACTTGCTGATGTTGCAACAACAGATAAAACATTGTCCGATCTTTTTGGTGAATTAAAAAAAGATTATGTAGCCGAAAGAGATTTAATGGATGCTAAAAATAAAGCAGCAGAAGAAGCAAATCCTTTATCCTATATGGCTGGAGATATTGGAGCCTCAATCGGAACTGGTTTAATGGCCGGTGGTGCGGGATCTATAGCTGCCCTTAGCTCGGCTCTTGGTAAAAAAGGTCTGCAAACTGCAGCAACTACTGGTGTAAAAGAAGCCCTTAAAACTGGCAGTAAAGAAGCTATTAAAAAAGCAAAAAACGAAGCGCTTTTGGCACTTATGGGAATTGGCGGAATCGAAGGTTCACTTCATGGACTTGGTCGATCTGAAGCCGATTTAACTCAAGGTGAAGTTGGTGAAGCAGCATTTGACACGGCTGTTGGTGGTGGTATTGGATTACTAGCTCCCGTTGCACTTAAAGGTGTAGCTAAAACTGGTGGATTAATTGACGATCAACTAAGCAAAATTGATGCATATACCGATGTAAAAAAAGTCGCCAAGGAGGGTGCCGAGAATATTGGTACTTCATTTAAAGATGCTGCACAAAATGCTCTTAAAAAATTATCAGGTTCAGCAGAAGATCTTAAAAATAAAGCATTAGAGCAAGAAGCCAAGTATGCTGCCGATTTATTAAATGCTCAAAAATTAAAAGCAACAGATTTAGATCAAAAGGCTCTTGATTTTAGAAAAGATTTATACGAATCGATGAATATTGTTGGTGAAGATCTTAAAGCCAAAGATTTAGAAATTGATCGTTTTATTAATACAAACCCAGAAGCTCGAATTCGACCAAATAAAACTGGCCTAGGTATAAGCAGATTTGATTTTGATCCTTTAGATAAGGATTTTAAATTAATCCAAAGTCAATTAGACAAACCCAAGCCGTTACTTGATATTATTCAAAGCGATATTAAATCTGGCGGTTATTTACAAGTTACTGATGCAATTAGAGATTTGAACCGTCTTATGGAAGGCGCAAGTCCGAACGACATTCATTTTCTTAAACAACTCAAAAATAAAATACAAGGCGTAGTTGATTCTGAATTATCTAGCCTTCCCGGAGATGGGCGTAAATTATATCAAGATCGTATGAATATAGCCGGAAAATATGGAAAACTTGCTGATGTTCGAGATACTTTAGGTGCCGGTATTTGGCGCGACGATTCGGCATTATCTGAAGCGACCAAATTAATGGCCAATGAAGCCGAAAGTGCCGGAAAGCCTTTAAAAAGAACTCTAGAAAATGTTAAGGCGGCAGGAAACCAAAATGTCAATATTGGTTCTGATGAGTTACTTGAGGCTGGTTCGGAATTCAATAGATTTAAAATTAATCCGGAATTAGGCGAAATGGGATTGGGAGAAAATGAGCAATTGTTAAAACAATTTAAACAGGCTTTTGGCGCTCCCAAAGAATTCGGCATGACAGGTGGATTTGCTACTTCATTAGAAAACTTAAGTGAAGGCGCTACTGGATTAACTAGTGGAAACAAACAAGAACAAATTATTGACTGGATTAAAAAATCTTATCCAGAAAAAGCTGACGACCTTATTAAACAACTCAAAGATGAAGCTGCTAGATTAAAAACATTAGAATCTGGACTTGGTAAAAATTCGTATGCTGGTCAATCAAAAACAAACTTCTTAAAAGGTTTAATAGACCCATTGGCGTTTGGTACTGGTAAAGTAGTCGAAAAATTTGCTCCTAATGCAGCTAATACACAAAGAGCTTTAACACAGCCACAATACTATAAAAAAACAGTTCAAGAATTCAAAAATTCACAGAAGAATGAGGGGTTTTCGCCTGAAAACAAATAACAATGAGCAAAGAAGACAATCTGTTACTAAAACTAATCATAGAAAGCTTAAATAAATTAGAAGAAGCTAGTAAAGAAATTAAAGAAGATATCAATAATATCAATATAACCATGGCGAAAAATACCAATTCACTTGAAGAACATATGCGTAGAAGTGAAGCCGCCGAGGAAGCTCTAGAAATATTAAAAAATGAGATGAAGCCAGTTAAATCATTTTATGATGGTTTTGTTTTTATAGGTAAAATACTCGCACTATTGGCAATCTTAGCTACTATAGTAGGAGTTGTTTTTGAAAGTCTTAGCCTTTTAATGGGAAAAGTATAATATAAATAATATGAAAAAAGAAGAATTAGCCGAACTCCTTAAAACCATTCAATTAGATTCTAGCGATACTCGAAATAAGCTATTAGATGAAATGAAAGTCGATATGGATGTCGAAAAGCCAAATGGTCCTAACAGTATCTTTCATTATAGAGATAATCCCATTTTAAAAGCGGCTAAATTGCCAGAACCACAAGCTAGTCTAAACCCTTCTGACCAATTATCAGAACTGACTGGTAATGGGGACTTTCGCGAAGAACTGGCTCGTAAACTCAAGGAAATGGCACTCAGAACTAATGGATAATTACTCTAGACTGCTACAATTAAAAGCAGATCTCGATAGTGCTCCTGATAGAACTAGGCAACAACTCTTACCTTTGGTTAAAAAACCAAAAAGTAATTTAGATGTTTACAGTGAGCTTGCCCTAGAGGACCCCAATTTGGCAGCAATTGCCATGATTGAAACAAGTGGCGGGACTGATCCCAGACCGCATGATATAGACCTCAATAGTGGTATGACGGCTGGTGGAATGTTTGGAATGATGCCCGGAACGGCCAGCGATGTGGTTCGATTGGATAAATCAATAGCTCAAAAATACCCCGAGATTGTAGAATACACTAAAGATTTGAAAAACTTTCATCCAAAAATTACCGAGTTTTTTAATAACAACCCCGAAGCGGCTCTTGAGTTTGCAAAATCTCAGTATGCTAGAGCCAAAAAGCGTTTAGGTGATGATGAAAGTGTGGCATATAGCTGGCTCAATGGCATTACTGGCGCTTTAAAAACCCGCAAAGAAAATCCTGATACAATCAAGAATCACGACTACGTTCAAAAGTTCCGCAAATATCGCAATCCCAACAAGATCTCTAAAAAATAACACTCAGCGTTGTACAAAATCTAAAAAAGAATGGGTTTTATTCTTTTATTATGGCATAACTATATTTGACCTAAGTAGACGAAGTTAAAAAGTACCTGTCTCAATAATACTTTTCGAGCCTACTAGCTCATCGTTTGCTTGGGTCTTTTTTATTTTTATCGAGTATAGCGATTAGATTATCTTCAGTATGGTTATAGTTTGTTTCATCTGTATCAAGAAAATGTGCTAAATGTGCATCCGATTCAACGCGACTGATTAAACCCCTAACCTTGGCATTTATCAAAAGATCTCGATTTCGGCTATTATTGCGATTATAGCACTTTTTTCTATAAGCTTCCGATTTATCTAATAGTTTTGCTTTATCTTCTGGATTATCCTTTTTACCGAAGTTTGCACATACCCATTCTTCTTGGAATTGGTTTAAAAAGGCTTTCTCTGCATCATTGAGCTTGTCTAGGTAATCAACATCAAGTTCTTCTCGGCGATTGACTACAGCCCGTTTAACTTCAAATGTCGGGTATTTTAACTTTGATCGGGGTACTTTTTTATATGGTTTCTTTTTCTTGTGGGTCATTTTCACGCAACTTTCCTTGTTGTAGTAGGGTCAAAAGAACTGCATCTTCGAAGAATTCTTTTTTCTTAAAGTTAAATTTATTGTAGTCGGGCCCAAAGTAGAAATAGGCTAATTTATCCGCCATTCGAGCAGCTTTTGATTCACTCTTTAAAGCCTGAAAAAGTTTTCTTCCAGCGGGTAAATCTAGATAAATCATCCATCCATCTGGTGTATGTTTGATGTTGTGAAATTTAGATTTTTTAAACTTAAATTTATCGGCAGCTTGTTCTTTCCAGATAGTGTAGCCAGCGGGCATTTTAAATGGAGAGGGGTCTAGTCTAAAATAGACTCGGTGTGCCGCTGCTTTATGTGGAAAAAACTTTTTAAAATAATAGGCAAATCTTCGACGACGAATTACTGGCCTTTGTTGGTCACAATAAAGCATATAGATATATTTAATAGGAACTGCGGTAGCTCCTGCTTTAATGTCATTGTCTTTAATGAAGTTGAATATATAGTTTAGTTGTTTAATTGACGTTCCAGAACCCGTAGATTGACGATTTATCTCTGCTAAAGATTCATCAAGGGTCCTATCGATCATTTTACACCTAGATATTTATTTACTTTTGCAATGTTTTCTTCTTTGTCGGTCATTCGCATATATGTAACTGTAATAAATTTTCCATCTCGCTGTAGTTCTTCAACTCGTAAAGTAGGCATTACTCCTTTAGATAAAAAAGACCCACTTGAACTTGAATCATATCTCATTGTCGAGTGCATATCTTTCCAAAGTCTATAATATTCTTTAGCGGGTAATTTCTTAATCATTTAAACCTTTCGACAGTCCAATAGCCAGTGCCGAGGTCGCGACTACACCTAAAGTAAAGAATAGTGCATTCTGCCAAAAGGTATTTCTTTCCAGCTTAACTAATTTTTCAGTATTTTCAGTCGCTACCTTTTGCCACATAATGCTATTAGCTTCATAAATCTTTTCATTTTCTTTGTAGAGTCCGATTTGCTTCTCGAATGAGTCTCTTTCTAGTAAACGAAACTGGTTCTTTTGCTCTGCTTCAATATCAAATATGTAACCTTCGTATGGAGCAGATTCGCCTTTATTAATATGCTTAACCGAGTCAGCAATAGCCATCGAAGAAATAAGCCAAAATATAAGTAATTGTTTCATTTAACTCCTAAATACCGATTAACTCGGCGAACATTCCATTTTTTAAGTATCCTAGTGCGTCTTTGTTCTGGGGTTTCAAGGTCGAACATATTGGTAATTAAAGGCCCATATACAGCTTTAAACATATCGCTTAAAGTTGGAAGTGTATATTCGGACATTATTTTACACCTAAGTATTCATTAACTTTTTGAATATTGTTAAATTTGTTTGCTTTTTCAGTTAAAAACATCATAAGTTTTTCCGAGTCTGTACATACGAAATGAGGAACTAATATTTTTAGCCCACTTTCAAAATGAATTTCATACGCAGCATAATTATCAGCATGCGCAATAAATATAAATTTTTCATTGTTAAATCCGATTCGTTCTATTGTAGTTATCAGATCATAGCCCATTAAATTTTTCCTTGTAGCCTCAAAAACCAATAGCGGACAAATCCCAATACCTGTCTTTGTATCATTCTTTGTAGTTTTATATCGTTTACAATATCTTTTTGGTCTTTACTCCAAAGGACGCCAATTTCTTGACCATTATAAAATTTCCATTTATCAAAATGTCTGTAGCCCATGCAAATAGAATTTATGGGTTTGGGTGCAGGTTTACGACCTAGCGATAAATTCCATGCATCATTATATTCACTTTCGAACAAAACTAAGTAACCATTTATTTGCGTTCCATTTGCTAAAATAAAAGGAGCCAATGATGTAGACTTATAGAAAGATTTAATCTCTAATTTCTCAACATCAATATTTAGATCTACAAGAAAATCTAAAGATAGATAAACCCGTTTCATATAGGGTCTGGCTATTTCTGTATTCTCTTTCTTAAACTTTCTTTTCAGCTTTTGAAAAGGAGATAAGCAAAATGGGAGTCGGTAAAGGTCAGCCATTAGTAATATAATTTCTCTTTACAAATAACAGCAGAGTCGTTTTCTTCAACAAACCAATTATTTTTTCCAATTTTAATCGGGGTATATCCGGTATCCTTTTTTAATAAATCCAATGTTGAATATACCATTGAAAAACTTTCAATTGATCTTTTTTTGCTATTCCCTATATTTTTAAAATAGATAATTTGATAACAATTTTTCTTTTTCATTTATTTCCTATTCTTATAAAAATCTTCGATTTCTTTAGGGTCTTTCTTTAAATCTTCTTTTTTGGGTTCCAGATCTTTAATCTTCTCTTTGTTTTGTTGTAGTTTAAGTTTGTCGATAGCATCTTGGATGATTACAGAAAGGTTCATTTCCTTGGCATTTAGGATAGCCGCGCTGGCTAAAAACTTAAGTAGTATAACAGCTACAGTAATTACAATGAGGGTCCAGAGTACAACATTCCGTGGTATACTCTGTATATAATTTAATACACTTTTCATTACCAACTCACTTTAACGACATTGTCCTGTTCAGCGGGTTCCAGTTTATATCCAAGTTGTTTAAGTTCAAGAAGTAAATTATTTATTGTTTCTTGTTTTAAACCCATATATTCTTTATATTGGTTAGGATCTTGATATATGTATGCAGTATTATGCCCCAAGTTTGCCGATTTCAGTATTCCTTTTCTAAAATCCTCAAGGAAAAGATAGTTCATAGTCTCGCGACCAACTTTCGTTTTCTCTTGGGCTTGTGCTAATGGGGGCATCTTTGTCATATTAATATCCTTTAATTACTTCTTTAGTTTGGTATTTTTTAATAGAATCATTTACTTTTTTAGTGATTTCAAAAATCATTTCATTGCTAATTACTGTTGGCCTAGGGTCAGTTATGGACCAATCAAACCAAGTGCTTTTAGTCTTGGCACTTTTAAACAAAGGTTCCCCATCAACAAAAATTTCATATTTCAATGCGTTTGTATTTAATGGACATTTATCCATAACTGCAATGATTTCAATTGATTTGCCCATAAGAAAAAATTTATCAACAGATACACTTTCAGTGCCAGTAAGAGTGGCATTGCAACTAGCAACAACAACTCGGTCAGCAAATCCTTCTTTAACGCAATCTTGACCATCGCACCAGTATTCGTTTTCGGTCAAATTTCTATAACTATCGAAAGTATGTTTTCCACTAGTTCTAGCAACTACTCTTTCATCTAATCTCGCAATACGTTTGAGGTAGTATGAATATCTAGAATCCAATTGGCCCGGAAATTCACCAGAAAACCCCCCACTAGCTTTATGTGACATCAGAGTTCCATCTTTAGTAAGAAGTCTTTCTCCAAGGCCTTAGGCTGTATGAAACCCCATACTAGCCGACCAAAGATTAATTGTTTTAACTTCTCGATTAAGACTACTCAAATTTTCAATGAGTTCAATTCCCGCATCAATGGAGCCACCGGGGCTATTAATAACAAGATAAATGGGGTCAGCGGAAGGTGCGGAAGCGTCAAGATTTTTTGCTTGGTTGGCCAAATTAGCAACAGATGCTCCGGTAAATACTTTATTCATTACAATAGTATTATCTTTTGTCAAGATAACCTTATTGTTGGCAAATAGTGTTAAGGGTAGAGTTAATAGAACGGCTTTAATTAATTTCATTTATTTCCTTTTAATATATTAAATTTTAGACCTATATCTATAGTATATCAAACTTTTAGACGGTTGTCAATAGTTTGGCCAGTATTATTTATACTATTTTAATATAAATATAGCTTTTACTACATTTATGGTGTCAGAATTGGTAAAAATGTCAGCAGAAGCTTTAATAATGGGGTAATTTAGGCTCATTCCATAGGCAATAGCGATGCCAAGGCTATCACTGACATCATCTTTGAGTGCAGATTGGCGCAAATTGCGATTATCCAATATAAGTTCAGGTAAATCTATTTTAAGTATTTCTTTAACTTTTTGGGCACACGGCTCTTTAAAGTCTTTTTTGGGCTTTCCTCGCTTGTTTAGTACTAATTGGCCTCTTTTATCTACTTTGGGTATCCCCGAGATTCCCAATTGCTTTCTCCAAGAATCGACATGGAGTAGAACTAAATCGAGTTCTAGAAGCTCATAGGCAAGCATTTTGATGATATTAACGATGGTGGGCACCACGGCAGCCCCGGCCATGCCTCTAGCGATTATAGCTTCTTCTGAGACTATTGTAGTGACCTTAAAGTGGTTACAGAGTAATTTAATTGATCGGTACATATAGAACAGTCGGCGACCCAAGGACCAGCTAGAAGTAGCTCTAAGGGCGCCAGAATTAGTAATAACAAATTGGTCCTTTGACAGTTTAGCTATACTCCAACCTATCGAGTCGCTGGAAGGATCTATAATGAGTACTGTCTCGCCATCTTTAGGATATTTCATTTTACTCCCAAAAACTTATTTACTTTTTTAACATTCCGCATTTTTGGCCCGTCTTTAAGTTCCCGTTGCATTACAGGGCTGTGCGATATATAATAATCATACACATCTAAGTCAATATGAGTAATTTCTACTTCTTTACCAATCAAATCAATATATGTAAAATTATCTTTAGGATGTCCGACATAGATAACCTTATCGCCGACTTTGTACTTTAATTTTTTACTCATTCTTTAGATAAAATTTAAGCTGCCCGGTAGGCGTACTAAATTTAAACTCCAATGCTGTTTTATCTCTTTCATCGGGCCATTTTTCTCTTATGGCTAAAGTTTCGGCTCTAACCATTTCAAATAGACTTTTAGTCAGCCCGATTTCGACATCGCCTTTTACATCGGTAGTGGTGTTTATATCATTCATCATTTTGTAGAAGGGCAGGATAAAAGAACTCATTTCACACCTAAGTATTTATTAACAGTTTTGATATTTTCATGTTTATAGTCAAAAACTAATGCACTTTCGGGATAAACGCATACATATATTACAGTAATGCCATCAGATTTTTCAACTCTATATTGCCCATCACTGTCAATATGTGTGATTATGCAAACTTCATGGGCTTCAATTCCCATACCGTTGAGAACTCTGACATGATCCCCTACTTTAAATTTAGCCACCTGTCTTTGCCCCCGGAGCCAATGGGGCTTTGCCCAACTTCTCATGCAACTCTTGTGAAAATGCCAAGGCTCGCCAAGCAAGCTGACTCGCTTCATCTAGAATCTGTTGGTCTGTGACTGCACTACCTCGCTCTTTAGCTGTTATAAGGTCTTGAGTATCCATCAAATGTCGTAGAATGCAATCCGGATGGTCCGAGCTTTTGGCTCTAGCGTGATGTAAATCTTCGCCGGGGTTATGCTTTTGATTGCCTAAATTTGAAATTCTAGCAACTCCAGCTAAGGCTGCTGGAAAGTATTTAAGGCAACCTCGAAATAAAGGATAGCCTTTACGTTCCTGAGAGTCTGTCGGAAGGGTTAAAATTCGTTCCTGTCTAGTATCCGTTGATTGAACATTTTGGTTAGAAAAATCCTGATGATGGGTTAATTTGCCATTTTTGGCATCTAACAGACCTTTATGTAATAGCTGCTCTTTGTTATGTTTTGACCATCCGCCAGTCAGATATTTATCTTCAATTTCTTTGTTAGCACAATCCCAACAACATTCGCCTAAAATTAATTTTTGACATTTATCGCACTTCATTTTACTCCTAAATATTCATTAACTTTGTTGATGTTAATTGATTTATTATCTAATTCAAAAAATTCAAATATTGTAGATCTTACTTTATCCACAAGTTCATTGCCCTTATAGCAATTATACTCAATGTGAAATGGATCGTATTTAACTTCTGTTACTATTCTTTTTGTATACGCTGTTGGATAGTTTAAATGAATAATGTAATCACCAACTTTAAACTTTCTCATTTTCTGGCCTTCCATTTGGCTTTAAACGCTTTCAAAGTATCTGCTTTAAACTTCCCTTTTGGGTATTCGCCAGTTTTATAGTAAACTTCATATATCCACAAATCTATTTCCTTTTGTAGCTCAACTCTCCATTTGGGTATCTTAACATTCGTGTCTTGAATAATAGAATCCCAAAATGAAACTCCTGCAATTTCATCTTCGTATATCAATTTTCGTTCAGATTCCGATAATTTTTCTTGGTCATTTTCTCTACTCCAAGCTTTTTCTAGTCTTTGGGGAGTCTTTCGTTTCTTTTTTCGAATGTAACTTAAAGCATGACCAAGCTCGTGTATGATAGTGAGATTTAAATCTGTTTTATTGGGTTTAAGGCCACAGTAGATGCCTAATTCTTTACCGTCTGTGGTCCAGTAGGCTTGCATGTGTGGATTGTTGCGATTGAATACAGTGACTTTGAGTCCCAAGCCCTTGGCGTATAGCACTAAGCGTTTGAACTCGGCATCCCTAATCATTACTTAACTCCTAAATATTTATTGACTTTTTTAATATTTTTATGTTTGAAACTAGGCTTTAATTCATCCTCATAATATGGCCAGCAATATCCATTCAAATCGAGTATTCCGTATGTTTTTTTTATATTTCGTGATGGAACGGCTTTATTTGTGTTTGCAATTTGATGTACTGAATTTATTGGAATTTGTTCAAAATCATCGGACAAAACTTCAACCCAGTCACCTATTTTAAACTTAGGACGTTTCTTGGCCATTTATATTATTATAGCATAAAAGTTAGACAATTCCTAGGTATTTATTTACTTTTTTGATGTTTTCATATTTATGACAATAGCCTGATATTTCTCTTTGAAAGAAGGCCAAAGTTAAATTTTGATTATTTACATCTATCATATAACATTCACCAATAATTCTTGTTATTATTCCCCAACTTCGAACATTAATGCCATAATAGGGATCTTTGCAAAAAACACAGTCGCCAACCTTGTATTTAAATTTCTTCATTTTTTTTTACTCATCTAGCGTTATACTCACTTCCGATGTTTGATAAGCCGTTATACCTATTTTTTCAACTTTTCCCCTGACTTTATAAACATTAATATAGTCAACTTCATTTTCATCCATAAGTTCATCATACAGATAATTTTCAACGTCTTCGCGAGAATTTAGTAAACAACTTAAATGTGCGCAATGTTCGGTCCCTATTACTATATAGGAACTTGTTGATTTAGTTTTTCTTTTCATTTTTTATAACAACAACCCCGCCATTTCCATGTGGAATTGCTGCCCCATTTTCATCAACTTTGACAGTATATACTTGACTTTTAGAACCGACTCTAAATTTGTTCTTTTTTAGTCCTTTGCGGAAGTCCCGAGCCACTTGTTCGAAAAGATAGGGTAAACGATCTTCTTTCTTTTTTTCCTCTGGATGCGGTGTAGCCATAGCTTTTTCTACAGCTTCTTGTAAAAGTTCATCGGTTTCTGGTTTTTTTTCTTCAGTCATTTTACTCCTAAATATTTATTTATTTTATTCATGTTTTTGGTTTTCTTTTCAAATTCTAAATTTTTTCCATCGAAAAATTCAAAGTCCGTGTTTGGATTGAAATCATCCAATAATACTTTATAGTGGTCTAAACCATTTGGTAATTCCGTTATGATCGCTGCCCTATTTATGGCACAACCGCAGCTACAATTCACAACCACTCGATCCCCAACCTTAAATTTGGTCATACTTTTTTATTGCCATGCCTGTAACTTCTACTGCTGTTATACCTATGCTTTTCCTTTAAAAGTTCTTCCAAAGACCAGCCACGAAATTCACAGTAGTCCATGACTCTCAGTACAATATCTGCCATTTCAATAGCTTCGCCACAAGGTTTATCGCCTTCGTAATACTTACTTGGCTTTCCTTCCCTGTATTCATTTATAGCCTCAAATGCTTCTCCAGCAATCATGGTATAAGTTTCTACAGTAGTTCGCTTGTTCCCATCGTGCCAACCTTTTTCTTTGGCTAAGGCGTGGGCTTCTTGTTGCCACTCTGTAATAGATTTATCTTTATTTTCTACAGCTTCTTGGGCCTTTTCTTTCGCAGCTTGGGCGATTCGGGTCAATCCTTCGACAACTCTTTTTACATCTTCTTCTTTTTTTCTTTGTTCCAAATCTTGCATTTGCTGTTTGAAAGCTTCTAATTGTTCGTCAGACCAAACATATTTAGAATTTTGTTCAGTTGGACCATCTACGATATCATCACTCATGCTTTAAGTTCCTTATTATAAACAGGGATAATTGCATCTAAGCTAGAATCACTATCTGCATCTTGAAGTCGAACTAGTCGCGAGTCGCCCAGAATAAATTTAGGAGTGCTTTCAAATACTACTTGAGCGCACATGTTATTGTTGATTGTGAGCGAGTGGGCAAACATATCAATTCCTGAAAGACTTGGCGCCACATAAACTTCAACTCCATCGACTGTGATAAAGTGAGCAAAGCAGTGAACATGTGCCAAAATTAATAATTTGATAGGCTTGTTGCCTTTAGCAATTTCTCCGTTGTTGAAATCTCGGATTGCATTAGTCAGTCCGGCCACGTTAATCGATTTGCCGACATTTCCTAGAGCCTTCGAGAAGACGTGGTCGCCGTGGGCCATCATGGCTCTACCTGCGGGAAGTTCCATAAATGCATACGGCGTCTTGGGAAAATCAAAAGTTACGTCTTTGTTGTTTTTAAATATTGCAGACAGTGCGTAAAACGCTATGTTCGCGTATGAGTCGTAAACTTCGTTAATCGCTCTTTTACCATGCTCTTTATGAATCATTCGATCATGATTACCAGCAATACCGTAGACTTTAATTTTATCGAAGTCCTGTCTCAAATACTCCAAAGCATTTGAAAGAATATGAAGTAAAGCATTCATTTGATGAACCATTAAATGCTGAGAGTGTGTGGTGACTCCGTGGATAATTCCGGCAGCAAGATCGCCGTTCAGTCCCAAATGTAAAGTATCAACTTGATCTCTTTTATAATCTTTATATGAAGCAACTTCTTTAACAAACATAGCGACTCTTCTAGCTGCTTCTTGAAGATCGAATTTATTCAGGCCGCCAATTTCCTCTGGATCAATTTTTTGACCAATGTGCAAGTCGTTTAAAATAGCAACTAAGTCAACTTTTTCGCCATACGACTTTTTTCGTTTAACTGGCTTCTTTTTATTGACTTTAACATCCAGTTTAGCAATAACATCTTTAACCAAAGCTTCAATATTTAACTTTTCACCGACTACATTTTCCAGTTTAGATACATAAGATCCAGTTTTTTTCAGGTTGTGAATAGTTTTAAGATCCTTTTCCTGTTCGGGGAAATATGTATTTTTAATCTTAGACCATCCGCCCTTACGACGAATTGTAGTTTCGCCAAACTGTCCACCAAGATTGGTATATTTATTTAAACTAAGTTCTTGTGGAAGAATTCCAGATTGATTACTGACCTTTTCAATATCCTGTGCAATTTCTTCAATTGTAATTGGATTTAAGTTATAATTACGACTCACTAGATTCTCCTGCAGAAAGTTCGGCCTGTTGGGCAGCCAAAGCTTGCTCCAATTTGCCTTCAAGTTCGAAGATAGATTTAGCCAGTTCTGAGAAGTTATTGGTTACAATACCAACATTGACTCGGTTAAAAAAACGAAATGGAATTGTTTGGCCATCAACCAAGATTTCAGTAGCTTTTACATATTTATCTAAATCAGATTGCAATTGTAAAAGACTGGTTTTAAGGGCTTCAGATTGGGATTTAAGTTGTTCCATTTTATTTGACTCCTAAATAGTTATTAACTTTTTCAATATTTTTGTATTTATGTGATAATTCTAGATCATACCATTCTGTATATCTAGCCATCTTTTCATCACCCGTTGGGTGAAACCAAACCGAATCGTCAATTATCTTTGTAATAATGCCTTCACGATAAAATCCATCAATACCGGGCTTAACGATTACTTGATCTCCAACTTTAAATTTCATTTGATTCCTTAATTGTACCATTTTTTGTAACTGATGTCAATTTCTTTGCCACTCTTTTTGGCTTTTCTTCGCCAATAAATGGATAATAATTGGTTTGTAGTGAATAGTTTATAAATAGCTCTTTAGGTAAAATAGTCCAAAAAATCTTAGCGGTATTAAACAACTGTTCAAGTAACTTATTTCGACAATATTCGCCTTTAAAATTCTTATCTAGGCATAAATTGCCATTTTCTAAGTAAAACATCCAAAATTTATCTCCCTGTTGAACGCCTATTTCGTTTTTAATGGCCAGTCGGACTCTAA
>JACCDP011497777.1_pt1 | contig 23346 bp, 25 predicted proteins | sample 7445841 | NCBI WGS metagenome assembly JACCDP01 (sample SAMN15323441, study PRJNA562643) | freshwater metagenome | isolation source: river surface water | place: USA:Blue River Watershed | collected 2017-08-17
GACGAGGCAATTCAGCCAGGCGCTAAGAACTTTGACTTTAACCTTCAGCAGTATTCAATTACTGAAGAGAGAAAAGCAAACGTTGATTTTTCATCGCCTTACTACCTGACCACACAGACAGTAATCACTGTTGCTGGATCTGCAGCTGAGGGAGTCACTGACCTAGCAGGCCTGAAGGGTCTTCTAATTGGTGCCGCTACAGGAACCACATCTCTGGCAGCAATCGAGGACATCATTCAGCCAACCGCTGGTGCTCAGGCGTTCAACTCGAACGATGATGCAAAGGCAGCCCTGGCAAATGGACAGGTCGATGCCATTGTGGTTGACCTTCCAACAGCTTTCTACCTCACAGCAGTTGAACTTGAGGGTGGAAAGATTCTCGGCCAAATTGAAGGTGCTGAGTCTGGTGACAGCTTCGGTCTAGTCCTAGACAAGGGTTCACCTTTGACTGCAGCGGTATCGGCTGCAATCGACAGACTGCGTGAGAGCGGAAAGCTTGCGGAGATCGAAGCCAAGTGGCTCGCTGACTACGCTGGCGCTCCTGTGCTTAAGTAGCAGTTCTAAGACACAATAGGTGGGGTGAGAAAATCGCCCCACCTATTTCTCTAAGCAAGGCAAAAGCATGGCGCTAGAAGATAAGCAAGTTTCACAAGCTGAGCTTGCGCGCCGTGAGTATAGGAAAACCAAGCAGCGAAGAAGTGTCTGGGTGGCATTTCTCAGCACGATTGTTTTTGCTCTAATCGTTTGGTTTGGTCTAATTGCCACTCCTGGCTGGTCCAGGGTTGAGTCTTCCTTTTTCACCTGGGAAGTCGCAGCTGAGGCCTTTCCGAGAGTTTTTGACGGCCTTCTTCTAAACCTGCGAGTGCTGGCAGCTGCTTCAATTCTGGTTTTAGTTTTTGGATTACTTCTAGCAATTCTTCGAACACTAAAGTCACCCGTGTTCTTTCCAATCAGAGTTTTATCGAAGGGCTACGTAGATCTGTTCCGAGGACTGCCACTAATCATCGTTTTGTATCTAGTGGGTTTTGGAATCCCTGGGTTGCGACTGGAATTTGTTGGTCGAATTCCAGCTGAAGTGCTTGGAACAATTGCCCTAACGCTCACATATAGCGCCTATGTCTCAGAGGTCTTTAGAGCGGGCATTGAATCTATTCATCCTTCCCAAAGACTGGCTGCCAGATCGCTTGGCCTCAGTTACGGTCAATCGATGCGCCTGGTTGTTCTTCCGCAGGCGGTTAGAAGGGTAGTTCCTCCGCTGATGAATGACTTTGTTGCACTGCAAAAAGACGTTGGTCTAATCTCTGTCCTTGGGGCAATTGATGCTGTTCGGGGAGCGCAGATAGAAGTTGCAAAGTTTGCCAATTTCACACCATATGTATTGGCCGGCTTGCTATTCGTTCTCTTAGCTATACCGACCATCCGAATTGCCGATGCGGTTGCTAAACGATATGCCGAACGTGAACAAAACGGGGTGACCCTGTGATTGATTGGTCAAAGCCTCGGCTGAAAGTTGTAGGCCTGAAGAAGCACTATGGCGATCGTGTGGTAATTGATGGAGTAAACCTGGAGGTTTTTCCGGGTCAGATTGTTGCGCTGATTGGCTCATCGGGATCAGGTAAATCCACGCTACTCAGATGTGTGAATTTGATTGATGAACTAACCGACGGGCAGATCTTCTTGGATGGTGTGGAAATCTCAGCACCAGGTTTAGATGAGGACAAGATAAGAGCCCAGATAGGACTGGTCTTTCAGTCATTTAATCTTTTCTCTCACCTAAGCATTAGGCAAAACATAACCTTGGCCCTTAGGCACGTTAAGAAACTTCCTGACGCCGAGGCTTCCGAAATTGCCAATCGCTGGCTCGAGAGGATTGGCCTTGGAGATCGAGGGGACTCTTACCCCGACAAGATTTCCGGGGGTCAGCAGCAGCGAACCGCAATCGTAAGAGCTGTATCTATGGATCCCAAGGTTCTGCTTCTGGATGAGGTGACCAGTGCACTTGATCCAGAGCTGGTCGGGGGAGTGCTTGATCTGATTCGAGAGCTCAAGCAGAACGGAACGACCATACTCATGGCCACCCATGAGCTGTCCTTCGCAAGAGAAGTTGCCGACTGGGTTATCTTCTTGGAGCAGGGGAAGATCTATGAAGAAAATGAGGCAGGTGAGTTCTTTGCAAATCCAAGAATGCCAAGAACTAAGGAATTTCTATCGCGAATGGGTTCATAAAAAGTGAAGCTAGATAGTGTTTTCTTGTGATTGAGTTTGCCGTTGATGTAATCAACCAAATTGGACTGTTTGGCGCTGGCCTACTTGTAGCTCTCGAAGTTATAGTTCCGCCGATTCCTAGCGAAGCAATTCTCTTGCTCACTGGCTTCAATATTTCACTTGAAAGATTTGGATTTGCAGAAGCCCTGATAGCAACCACACTCGGCTCGCTCCTCGGAGCAACACTTCTTTACTTCCTAGGATTTGCATTCACCGAGGAGAGACTCGAAAAGATTGTTGCTAAGTACGGAAAGTTTGTGGGCTTGCCTCTGAAGGATTTCAAGAAGACCATGGCTTGGTTTGAAAGACACGGGAGCGCACTTGTTTTATTTGGCCGAATGATTCCGATCATTAGATCTTTGGTTAGCATTCCCGCTGGTCTGGTGAGGATGCACCTGGGAAAGTTCTACATTTTCACAGGACTGGGGGCCCTGGCCTGGAATTCAATCTGGATTTCTATCGGGTTCAACCTTGGAGAAAACTGGCAGGTCGGTGAGGAGTTTGCGCAATATCTGGAATGGATTGCATACATAATCCTCGGGGCCGTGGCTGTCTATCTAGCCCTCAACCTCGTGCGGTATCTAATTTCTCGTCGCAGCAACTGAGGCCCAAATGCGGGGGAGTGCCCAGCCGGGGACAGTAACCAAATTGCAACATTCATCTGCGTTCAGCCTCTAGGGCAGGCAAAAGCCAGCCATTAGGCTTCTGATAGGAGCTCGCCTAGCGGTGCTCGCATGGAAAAAGCCAGGTATCAAAGGTGGCCAAAGCTTGGTAAAAGCGCAATCACAACCTCTAGCTAGTGGTGTCTCACTCAGAGGGCTCAGTAAAACTTTCGGGGCAGTGGATGCGGTTGTAGATGTGGATCTAGACATTCCGCAGGGGGAGTTCTTTTCAATGCTCGGCCCATCGGGTTCTGGCAAGACCACAGTGCTTCGAATGATCGCAGGTTTTGAACCAGCCACCACGGGACAGATATATCTGGATGGCCAAGACGTGACTGACCTCGCCCCGTTTGATAGAGAAGTGAACACTGTCTTTCAGGACTATGCCCTGTTTCCTCACATGACCATCCAAGAGAACGTCGAGTTTGGACTTCGAGCTAAGAAGCTCAGCAAGAGCGATAGAACCATCAAAGCTAACGAGGCCATTGACCGCGTCAAGCTATCTCACCTCTCGGATCGTTTGCCACACCAGCTATCGGGTGGCCAACGACAAAGAATTGCTTTGGCTCGAGCGCTCGTGCTACGCCCAAAGCTGCTTGTTTTGGATGAGCCGCTTGGAGCTTTGGATAAGCAGCTGAGAGAAGAAATGCAGGTTGAGCTCAAAGCTATTCAGCGCGAGTCGCAAATCACTTTCATCTTTGTTACTCATGACCAAGAAGAAGCTATGAGAATGAGTGATCGGATTGCTGTGTTCAATGCGGGAAAAATTGAGCAAATTGGAACTCCCCGTGAAATTTACGAGCAACCAGCAACTGCTTTCGTATCTGGTTTCATTGGTGGATCTAATCTGCTAGGCGCTTCAGATGCAGCAAGCATTGTTAATAGAAATCAGTTGGTGAACATTCGGCCAGAAAAGATAAAAATTTCCCGACCAGGAACTCCAGTTGCTGGAGATGAACAGTCGGTCGAAGCAACGATTCTGGAAACCGCGTTCCTCGGGGCGAACACCCTATATGTTTTAGAGGCAAACGGGGGCATCCGCATGCTTGCCACCAAAGTGAATGAAGAGTTACCCGGTCAGACCGAAGGGTTTGCCGCAGGTGATCGAGTGCTAGCGAAGTGGAAAAAAGACCACGTGACTAGCATTCCCGAATAATGAGAGGAAAAAAATTGAAGCGTAGAAAACTAGCATTTGGTGCTCTGCTGGCTTCTTCATCGCTGTTCCTAGCCAGCTGTGCAGCTGACAGTGGAAGTTTGACACTAACCGTGCCAGACGTACCAATGCAGGCGGAACTCGGTGAGTACGAAGGAGAGTTGAACATTGTTAACTGGTCTGGCTTCGTCGAGCCTGCCTGGACTGACAAGTTCACCGCTGACACTGGCTGCAAGGTAAACCCTCGCGTCGCTGGTACAAGTGATGAGATGGTTACCCTAATGCGAACCGGAGAGTACGACATTGTCTCGGCCTCTGGAGACGCAGCGCTGCGTCTTATCGTGGGTGGAGACGTTGCACCACTAAACCTGGAGCTGATTCCTAACTTCTCCGATGACATCGCAGAGGGTATGAAGGGTCAGATTTACGACACAGTAAACGGCAAGGCCTACGGTGTGCCAATTGGTCGCGGTGCCAACCTGCTGCAGTACAACGAGACTGTGACCGGTGGTGCTCCTGAGAGCTGGGACGTTGTATGGGAAACAGACAGCCCATACGCAGGCAAGATTACGGCTTACGATGCACCTATTTACATCGCTGACGCCGCTGTCTACCTGATGTACCACAAGCCAGAGCTAAACATCAAGAACCCATACGCTCTTGACGAGACTCAGCTTGCTGCTGCAATCGATCTGCTAAAGCAGCAGAACACAATCATCGGTGAGTACTGGGCAGACCCAGTTGCACAGATCACTTCCTTCGTAGGTGGCAACGTAGTTGTTGGTACCTCATGGGAAGTGCTGCGCAAGTTTGCAGCTCAGGACAACATCAAGACCACACTGCCAGTTGAAGGTTCAACTGGCTGGTTTGATGCTTGGCTATTGTCTTCAACAGCCAAGAACCCTAACTGCGCCTACGCATGGATGAACTACACCAGCACACCAGAAGTTAATGGTGCTATTGCCATGAACTTCGGTATGGCTCCAGCCAACATCGCTTTCTGCAAGTCAAGTCCAGAAGCTCAAGCTCACTGTGATGAATTCTTTGCTGAAGACGAGGAGTTCTTCTCCAGAATCTGGCCATGGACCACCCCAATCGAGGAGTGTGTGGACGGACGTACTGACGTCAAGTGCACGAGCTTCCAAGATTGGACTAACGCCTGGGCTACGGTCAAGGGATAATCCAAATTACTGGGTGGGGGAAACCCCACCCAGTAATCCTCATTTTTTTAGGAGGTGAAAAGTGACTTCAGCAATCGCAAAAGTAAAAACTGAAATGCCGATTTCCTCCTATTTGCACCTTCATCCAAAAGTTCGGCTAAGAGCACTATTGGCTCTGCCAATGACTTGGATTGTTGGTGTTTACATCATTTCACTGTTTCTTCTTTTGATTACTGCTTTCTGGTACGTCGATCCATTCACCTCTTTGGTTCGTCCAGGATTTACGCTTGAAAACTTTGTTGCAATTTTTACTACCCCCGCCTACATCGCAACTTCAATTCGAACGCTACTAATAGCTCTTGGCGTTACCGCCCTATGCATAGTCTTTTCAATTCCGCTGGGTATTTACATGGCAAAGATTGCCCGCCCTTGGGTGAGAAACCTGTTGGCAGTTTTCATAACCTTGCCACTATGGGCTGGCTATTTGGTCAAGCTTTTGGCAATGAGACTCACTTTTACTGAGAACGGTTTTGTGAATTGGCTGCTGAATCCATTAGGAATTTCCGGTCCTGGTTTTGGAATTCCGGTGGTGATTCTCGCGCTGGCCTATCTATGGTTCCCCTACATGGCACTGCCCGTATTCACTGCAATCAGGCAGCTGCCCACCAATCTTTTTGATGCTTCTGCCGATCTTGGCCATAAAGCCTGGCCGACAATCTTTCGGGTAGTACTTCCCCTCATTACTCCGGCCATAATCGCCGGTTCAGTATTTACCTTCTCCCTAAGCTTGGGTGATTATTTAGCTGCCCGATTTGTTGGTGGGTCAACGCAAATGATTGGTTCGATTATTGCTTCAAACATCAACCTTAATCCTCCTGTCGCCGCAGCGTTTTCTATGGTTCCAATCGCATTCATCGTTATGTATTTAATGGTGGCAAGAAAAACCGGATCATTGGAGCGCATGTAATGCTTAGGTTTTCTCGTTTATCCAAAGCGGTAATGCTAGCAATCATTGGCCTGATTTTGGCATTTATGTATGTGCCGCTTTTCATCCTCATTTTGAATTCTCTAAACGAGGCCCAGGTTAGCTCCTGGCCAATTGAAAGTTATTCGCTGAAGTGGTGGGAGACCGCCGCTGAATTAGAAGCAATTCGCAATGCACTATTGAACTCAGTACTAGTGGCTTTTGGGGCCATGGTTGTGGCCTCGATTCTCGGAACGCTAGCTGCTTTTGCGCTATCCAGATTTAGCTTCTTCGGTAAGAGCACAGTCAATTTGTTGATTGTCTTGCCGATTGCCTTGCCGGGTGTAGTCACAGGAGTTGCCTTTAGCAATACCTACAGCAACTTTCTCACGCCCGCTGGCTTTCAAATTGGCTACTTCGGAATGATTGTCGCCCACGCCACATTCTGCATAGTCATGGTTTTCAACAACGTCATTGCTCGCCTTAGGCGAATGAATCCAAATCTCCAGGAAGCGTCGATGGATCTGGGGCAGGGCGTTTGGGGAACCTTTAGGTTGGTCACTTTTCCACAGTTCAGAGCAGCTTTTGGTGCTGGGGCATTGCTTGCATTTGCGCTGAGCTTTGACGAAGTTGTTGTCACAATCTTCACAGCGCCACCTGGGGTTGACACCATTCCACTATGGATATTGAAGGAAATGGCTAGGCCAACTCAGGCGAGCGTCGTGAATGTGGTGGCAACTGTCATTATTGTTTTGTCGCTGATTCCCGTTTATGTTTCCCAGAGGCTGTCCCGGGCCGCTGACGATTCAAAATAATGATTAGCTAAACAGATCCAAACGTGATCTAACTAGCTTTTCAAAGGACCTGACACTGCCGTCCAATACCTTCAGTTCGACGAAGTCAAGAAACATGGACAAGGACCCGTCATCATTTTGCAGGAGAACACAAGGCTCTCTTCCTGCCGAAGCCTTGAGCTCTGCCTCAGTTCTCTCATTCATGTGGACCAGTCGAACAGAGATATCAAAGTCGGCAAGCAGTCTCTTTTCGAAGGCTTTGAACTCACTTTTCTTCTTCACGGGGGAGTGGGTTATATCGCACAAACTGCATTCGCGAGTGCCTATGAGGTGTCCCAGGAAATAGCTCAGTTCCCCTAGGAAACCCCCATCGGCCTTGTACACACCTATGAGTTTTCGAGAGTAGCTGGTCACTTCTGGTGCAACCTAAAAACAATGCACATTCTTCCCGCCAGTGGCGTGTAAGTCCATTCAGGGATTTAAGAGGATTCTTGGGTAGTTTGAACTCAACCTATAGAGAGAAACGCAATGGACTTTCCTATCAATGAAAGCTCGGTCATGCTTGTAGTGGCCACTATCCCAACAACCTTTTGATTGGCATGATGCTTTACTTTGCCATCTCTGGGATTTTAGGCAAGTCCTCGAAGCAACCTGATGCAAATCACTTCAGCCGCGGGTAACTCGCCTGATAAACATCGACAGTTACCCTTTCACCCTTGAAGTCTTCTTCCCAGCTTCTTTCAGGCTGGATTTCAAAACCTAATGCAATGAGCAATTTGCTCGCTTGAATATTTCGCCTGTCGGTGCTGGCCTCGAGGCTAGTTGCGCCAACTTCATCAACCAAATACTCGACGACCCTGCCTACCGCTTCTCGCCCAAAGCCTTTACCTTGAAATTCAGGTGCCAGGGTGAATCCGAGCTCAAAGCTGACTTTCATTGCATCAAGCGAATGCAATGCCACATCGCCGACTAGCAAATTGGTTTTAAGTTCGTGAATGGCTAGTTGCAGCCACTCGCCTTCGGCAGGAAGATCGATGCCAGCCTGTGCTTCTACCAACTTCATTCCATCCCCTGCCGAGTAGCCAACGTCCCAGCTTTGGTACTGTGCAACTTCAGGATTCTGTCGATAGCGCACAAAGGCCAGAACATCTTCGGAGGTCAAAGGCCGGAGGGACAACCGTTCAGTTTTTAGGGGAAAGCGCACCATGGAAGCCTATTGTTTCGTTCAATCAGTCTGCTTCAGAGAAATAGCGGTTTGGTAGGCCCCGTCGGGATCGAACCGACGACCCACGGATTAAAAGTCCGTTGCTCTACCGACTGAGCTAGAGGCCCCTGCAGCCTAGAAGTCTAACAGGGCAACAAAATTCACCAGATAGCAAAAGACCGAGGCAAGTCGCCTCGGTCCTCACCATAGGTTTAATTTGACTAGTCTTCCCAGTCGTCATCAATGACGCTTGGGTTTTCAGGGTTTCTATCCTGCATACCCCAGGGCTGCTTGTAGGCGGTAGACATCAAGTCGAGAAATGCTTTCGGCTCGAATTCCTCTGGCGCCATCACGCCCTTGCCTGCCCACTCACCCTTCTCCAAGAGCTCTAGCGCAACAACAGGAACAAGTGCTGTTTGCCAAACGACGGCCTGAGCATCGAACTCGGCAGCTGTCCAAGCAGTGTCAGCTACGTGATACAGGAAGGTAGCTCTGTCATTACCGTCCTTACCTTTTCCAGTAACAAGTGTCCCGGCGCAGGTTTTTCCAGTCATGCGATCTACCAGTGATGCAGGATCTGGTAGAACTGCCGCAACCACATCTCTCGGCGAAACTTCTGCTCTACCCGAGCGGGAGCGAACCCAAACAGGGTTTACCTTGTCTAGCCCAAGTGCGTTTAGAGTCTTTAGAACGCTAATGAATTCTGAACCCAGTCCGTACTTGAATGTGACGCGCTTGGCATCGATAGATCTGGGAAGCATGTTTACTTCCTCGTGCTCAACGTTGACACACTTAATCGGTCCAATTTCTTCAGGGAACTCGAATAGTTCTGGTTCACTAAATGGTTTGGTGGTATACCATCCACGTTCCTTTTCCCAGATCAGCGGGGGATTCAGGCACTCTTCAATGACTGTCCAGATTGAAAACGATGGAGCAAAAATCTCCTCGCCTTCATCGTTAGTCACAACTAGGTTTCCACCATCAAGAATTGAAATCTCATCAATCTCGCTAAACAAATAATCAGCGGCATACTTAGCAAAAATGTTTGAGATTCCAGGCTCCGCACCAACACCAATCAGCGCAAGTAGGCCTGCTTTTTCCCACTCATCGTGTTTTGAGTATTGCCAGTCACCAAGTTTTTCAGCCGGCTTGTTGTACGGATCCTCTGGATGAGGGTGGCTCAGGCTTAGAGCCATGTCCATGTAGTTCGCCCCTGCCATCAGGGATGCCTGAAAGACAGATTGAACGAATTTTGGCTCCACGGCGTTCAGAACGTGGGTTGCAGCATGCTTGATGGCAAGGTCTGCCACCAAACTTGGATCACTGGCATCAATCTGGGCTGCCTCAAATTTGTTTGAGATTTCCGCAGGATGCCATTTCTTGACCCAGTCGACTGTCCGTTGGGCTCGCTCGAGCGAGTAGTCAGAGACAATCATTTTTTCGAAGAAGTTACGCTCAGCAGCAATTTTGACGATAGCGTCGCCAACGCCGCCTGCTCCAATGAGCAAGATACGCATTGATTTTCACAACCAAACAAGTTGACCGAATTTTTTGACGGGCCCAGTCTCTGCCCTCATCCACCGATAGGCACAAGCCTCTTTGGCGTCACAGCTAGTAACCGTGCCTTCACCTGGTGAACTACGCCTCCATTATGGCTCAGAGCCCATGAAACCGCTAGTCAACAAGCTGGCGAATCGGCACAACAACAGGGGTTTTAGCTACGGGATCTTCGATAACCCTGGCCAAAATGTTGAATCCTTCACCCAGATTTGTAGGGGTGATCACGTCTTTGGGAGTTCCCTGAGAAATTATCTTTCCGTTCTTCAAGACTATGATTCGATCCGCAAATCGCGCTGCCAAATTTAAATCATGAATTACCGCGATGATTGTCATGCTGCGTTCACGTTTCAGCGATGACAGAAGATTTATTACCTGTAGCTGGTGAGAATAATCGAGTGAGTTGGTTGGTTCATCTAGAAGCAAGACCTGCGGATCTTTGACCAACGCCGCAGCAATCACAGCTATTTGGCGCCAGCCTGAAGAAAGCTCACCAATTCTTTTCTTTTGCAGCGCTTGAAGTCCAGTTCTTTGCAAGATGTCATCGATTTGCTGTTTTATGCGAGGGCTAATCCTCGATATTTGGTTAGCCAAAAGGGCACTGCGGGATATCAGCTCATAAACACTATCGGTGTTGCGTGTCGCCGGAATAGTACCTAGAAAGCCAATCGCATCATGTAGCTCGGCTTTACTTAGAGTGCTGATTGAAATTCCATCCAGCAGTACCGCACCTTTCGATACTTTTATCTTCCTTGCCAAAGCCTTTAGAAGTGCACTTTTGCCGGCACCGTTAGCACCAACCACTGCGGTGATAGAACCTTTCGAGAACTCGAGGTCTAAATTCTTTATAACTGACTCAGCTGAGTAGCCGGCATTAAGAGCTTGGGCAGCCAATTTTGACGCTGAGTCGTACACATCTGAAAGCTTAGAACTTCACTTTTCTCGAAACACCAAATCAGAGGGTTTTTGCTCTTATTAGTGAGCTACTCATGTAGCTGCGATGGGGGATGGAATCTCTGTTTTCTGGAGGGCCATTCGACCAGAAGCATCGCCGAAAATAGAAGGCCGCCGCCAAAAATCATGGCAAATGTCACCGGTTCTTGCCCTACCGCAACGGCAACGATAGCCGTGAAGACAACTTCGGAAGTGATTATCAATGCGACACGAGCGGGATCAATCAGGGTCTGAGCCCAAGTCTGGACCCAAAAAGCAATTACCGTCGAAAGTAGAGCTGTGAAAAACAGGGCAAACCAAACCTCATAGTTAGGTGGCGATTGATAGCCATCTAATAGAGCGAACCCCCAGGTAACAACCGCCACCCAACCGATTTGGGTCATTGCGAAACGATAGGAGTTTCTACCTTTGCCGTGATGGCCTAGCAAGAGAATGTGAATGGCATAGAAAAGCGCGCACACGACAAGCCAAACCTGACCTAGCTGAAACTCAATGTCTGTGGCAGCTCCTGAAAAAATGGCAAGACCGGTGAGGGCAATAAAAATACCAAGGGCTACTTTTTTGGATACTTTTTCTCTCCAAACAAGCCAGGCAATTAGGGGAGTGAAGATTACATAGAGACCGGTCAGAAAGCCGCTGGTTGCAGCTGACGTTAAATCAAGTCCGATGGTTTGGGTTATGTATCCAAGGGCCAAGAATATCCCGAGGACAGCTCCGTACTTTATGTCACCCTTCTCAAAGGCAATTGCAGTGCGAGGCCGCAAGATGAGCATTGCAATTAAGGCAATAGAAAATCTGGTTGCTAGAAAATCCATGTAGGGCTGCTGCTGAATTGCGTCTTTCATTAAGACGAAGGCAGCGCCCCAAACAAAACCGACGCCAAACAGAGCAAGTACGGCAAGTCGAATTTTGGTCATCGGGAAAGACTAGCTCAGGCCTTAGTGGCAGATTGTCTAGCTAGCTTTTTTGCCATTGATGGAAACACAATTCCATGCATTGGGAAAACTGCCCACCAATAGAGATGTCCGAATAGGCCTCTCGGGTGATACAGGGCACGCTGTGTGAGTAAGGTCTTTCCATCTGCATTTTTTTCAACACGGAACTCGAGCCAGGCAAGACCGGGAAGCTTCATTTCTGCCCTCAATCTCAAGAGCCTTGGCCTATCAATGGACTCGACGCGCCAAAAGTCCAAGGACTCGCCTTCTCTGAGTTTGAGCGGATCTCTCCGTCCCCTTCTTAGACCAACTCCACCAACAAATCGGTCCATTAACCCCCGCAGTTCCCACGCCCAGGTGGCGGTTGAATAGCCGTTGTCTCCGCCAATAGCCTCAACCCTTTCCCAAACTTGATCGATCGAGTCATTTGAGACAAACCTTCGCTCATCTTTATAGAGCGAACCCCCTGCCCAGGATGGGTCAGTGGGCAGTGGCTCCGAGTGGGTTCCTGGGGTTTGCGCAGATGACCAGCGCGTCTCAACTTCCAAATCCCGGACTCTGGTCAGCGCCAAGGAAACCGCTTTACGAAAGTCGGTGAGACCACCGGGAGCATCTGGAACGTACTTTCTTATTTCGTCGTTTCTGGCTACTACCTCGTGCTTGAGCGAGGCAACTAGTCGCTTAGCAAGAGTGACAGGAACCGGTGTAACCAAACCAATCCATCCAGAGGCAAGCTTGGGGGTCAGCACAGGTAGGGGAAAAATGATTCTTTTTCTCAGTCCAGCAACAGAGGCGTAAATCTGCATCATTTCCATGTAGGTGAAAACTTCTGGACCGCCAATATCAAAATCGCGATTTACTTTTTCATCAATAGTTGCGCTACCAACTAGGTAACGCAAAACATCCCTAATTGCAATTGGCTGGATCCTATTTTTGAGCCACTTCGGAGTGACCATGATTGGTAGACGCTCCGTCAGGTGGCGGAGCATCTCGAACGATGCAGAACCGGAACCGATTACAACGCCTGCCCTGAGCTCTATTGTTGGCACACCGCTTGCTCTGAGAATTTCTCCCGTGATGGCTCTTGCAGACATGTGAGGGGAGAGATTCTCGTCACCCGTGGTTATGCCACCTAAATAAACAATTCTTTTCACATTGTTATTTTTCGCAGCTATGCCAAAGTCTCTAGCGAGCTGCTCCTCAACTTTTTCAAAGTCTTCCGAAACCATCAGGGCGTGAAGAAGATAGTAGGCAAGATCGATATCCGCCAGCGCCTCATCCAGAACACCTGTTTTGGTCGCATCACCCTCGAAGATTTCTACCGATTCACGCCAGGGGTAATCCTGAAGGCGATGAGCATCTCGAACTAAAACCCTGACTCGATATCCGTGAGTTAGGAGCTCACGAACCAGCCGCCCGCCGATGTAGCCGGTGGCACCGGTTACCAGCACCCTGGCTGGCTTTCCATCTCGACCCGAGAGGGTGGCAAGGTCAGCAGTTACGGTCTCAATCACCTTTAGGACAACCTCAATTCAGACTGAAATCATCCGGCGGTCTTTAGACACCCCAGCGCTCAACAGCCACGAACTTTGGGTTTTTTCCCATCGTCATCCTTAGAACGACAAACTCAGCAGGACTGAGTGTTGTGGCGGCCAGGATCTCTTCCTTGAGGGCGGCTTTGGCATTGGCGGCCAGTGTTTGTGTAATCGTCGGCAAAGCAGGTCTATGCGAGCAAAGGAGAGCAGATTTTGACTGATCAAAAAGGGCCTCGACTGCTTGCTTGGTCTTTCTCGGGCTAAGGGTCGAACTCAGCTCAGTTAATTGCGAACGCTCAATGATCTTCTTTTTTCCTGCCTTTGCAAAGGGCTCAATCGTTTGCTCGCATCTTCTCCACGGGCTGGTTACAAGTCGTTTCGGACCGAATGCACTCAGGAGGCTTACCAGACGTTTTGCTTGTTGACGCCCCTGCGGAAGTAGCGGTCGCTTAGCTTCTTGACCTTTCCACTCACTCCTCGGTGTGGCAAGCGCATGTCTCAAAAGCACCAGTGCGCGGGTTTCCAGCTCACCTGCTTCGTATATCTTTACTACTTCCTTAAGAAGTTTCTGGTCATGTTTATATGACAGCTTTGAGTGTGCTGCATCAACTTTTTCCCAACGAATCTCAGAAATTTCATCATTTGCACGAAACTTCTTTTTCTTCCATGCTCTCTCGGTTGCTTTTGCAGCCCAGTAGTGCACTATTTTTTCTTCGTTCTTTTCAATTTTGTAAGATATTTCAGCCACCGGGCGTCCAAGCTTTATTCGAATCCCAGTTTCCTCCTGCATTTCCCTGACAGCCGTCTCAGGGAGAAACTCTCCAGGGTCTTGCTTTCCTTTAGGAAACGTCCAGTCCGAATACTTTGGTCGATGAACTAGGAGCACTTCTAGAGAATCTTTATTCTCTCTCCAGTAAATGACTCCGGCGGCGTAAACGGTCATCAGTGGTTCTTCTTGTTTTCCAAAGTCAAACTCATGATTTGATCCTGGTAGTCAAGATATTTGTTTCCAGAATCTGAAGAAGATTTCTTGCGCCATTCTCCGCTAGCAGCCAGGCTCCAGACGTCAACCTCTTCGCTCATGCCGATGTCTATTACTTTTCTTAGTAGTTCGATTTGGTCGGCCTGTGCAATCCTGACCAGCGCCTCAACTCTTCTGTCAAGGTTTCTGTGCATCATGTCTGCAGATCCAATGAATACATCTGGCTCTCCGCCATTTTCGAAATAGAAGATTCTGGAGTGTTCTAAATAGCGGCCAAGCACCGAGTTCACACGAATTGTCTCACTAAGCCCCGGGATACCTGGTCGTAAAGAGCACATTCCTCGAACCAGAATGTCGATTGGCACACCTGCCTTTGATGCCAAATAAAGTTCGTCGATAATTCGCTCATCAACCAAAGAGTTGAGTTTGAATGCAACCCTCGCAATCTTTCCCGACTTGTGATTGTCAATCTCTCGTCTAATTCGAGCGGTCAACCCCTCCCGAACTCCCACAGGGGAAGTGAGCATGGCCTTGTAGTGGGGCTCCGATGCATAACCCGACAAGAGGTTAAAGAGCTTGGTAAGGTCCTCTCCAACCTCAGGGCGAGAGGTGAGTAATCCTAAATCCTCATAGAATCTGGCAGTTTTTGGGTTGTAGTTGCCTGTTCCAATGTGGCAGTAGCGGCGTAGTTGGCTCGCCTCTTGGCGAATAACTAGCGAGAGCTTGCAGTGGGTCTTCAGACCAACGAGGCCGTAGACGACATGAACACCTGCACTCTCTAGCTTTCTTGCCCAACCTATGTTGTTCTGCTCATCAAAGCGCGCCTTTATTTCCACCAGCGCCAAAACCTGCTTGCCTGCCTCTGCGGCATCAATTAGGGCATCCATGATCGGCGAATCTCCGGATGTTCGGTAAAGGGTTTGCTTGATCGCTAAAACCTGTGGGTCCCGGGCGGCCTGCTCCAAAAATGCCTGCACGCTTGTCGCAAAGGACTCGTAGGGGTGATGAACCAGAATTTCTCGCTCCCTCAGAGCGGCGAAAACGTCAGCACCGTCTTCTTCCTCGGCTTCGAGATACTTATTCGTGGTGATTGGGTGCGGCTCAAACTTGAGCTCGGGACGCTTCAGGGAGAAAAACGCGCCAAGACTTCTGAGATCCAGCGGCTCCGGAAGTTCGAACACGTCACTGCCATCAATATCTAACTCTCGCTGAAGCAGACTTAGAACTTTGGAATCTATGTCATGGGCAACCTCTAGGCGAACCGGAGGTCCAAATCGCCTGCGTAGTAGTTCCTTTTCCAGTTGAATCAGAAGATTTTCACTCTCCTCATCATCTACCTCAAGGTCTTCGTTTCTGGTTACCCGGAATGTGTGATGCTCGAGTACTTCCATCCCAGGAAAAAGCTCGTCGAGGAATTCACCCATCACATCTTCCAGTGGAACGTATCTGGAGCTAGATCCTGGAACCTGCACAAATCGAGGCAGTAACGGCGGGACCTTGACTCTTGCAAAGTGTTCGGCTTTGGTCTTTGGATTGCGAAGCACCACTGCTAAGTTCAGCGACAGTCCAGAAATATATGGGAACGGGTGAGCGGGATCGACCGCTAGTGGAGTTAGAACTGGAAAGACCTGGGACTGGAAGTATTCGTGAAGTGTGTCTTGCTCTTCGCGAGAGAGTGTCGACCAATGAACAATGTTGATTTTTGCCTCAGCTAAGGCTGGGGCAAGATCGGAGGTGAAAAGCTGAGCATGCCTCAGCTGCAGTTCACGGGTTCTTTCGGAAATTCTTTGCAGGACTTCCTGTGGGCTGAGGCCCGAGGGAGAGGGCGCTGCGATGCCAGTTGCAATTCTTCGCTTCAAAGAGGCGACCCGAACCATGAAGAACTCATCCAAGTTTGAAGCAAAAATGGCTGCGAAATTAGCTCGTTCGAGCAGCGGCAGAGATTTATCTTCAGCCATCTCCAGCACGCGCTGATTGAAGTCGAGCCAGCTCAGCTCTCTTTCAATGAACCGCTCTTCAGGCAGATCAGGAGAGGTTTGCTGGGTAAATACGACTGTCGTCTCATCGGACATAGGGAATATCTTGTCAGGATTCTCTGAATCCAAGGTAAATAGTTAACTACCTAAACTTCCAGGATCTAGGCGATATCCCACGTTCCGCACCGTTCCAATGAGCCCCTCGTGTTCACCTAGCTTGGCCCTGAGGCGCCGGATATGGACATCCACGGTTCGAGTGCCACCAAAGTAGTCATATCCCCAAACCTCACTCAGCAGCTGCTCCCTGGTGAATACCTGACTCGGGTGATCGTTTAGATAGCGAAGGAGTTCAAATTCTTTATACGTCAGATCCAAAGTCTGTCCGCTGACTTTCGCTGTATAAGTAGATGTGTCAATTACCAGACCGCTACTCTGACCTCCAGTAATTCTTTGCACCTTTTGCCCCTGAACCATTCGGATGCGCGCATCTACCTCAGCTAGGGAAGCACTTTCCAGAATGAAGTCTCTTCCGCCCCAGTCCGAGTTGATTGCTGGAAGACCACCTTCGCTAACCAGAAGAATGGTCGGTGACTGCCAGCTGGCAGCCTGAACGATTCGAGAAACCAATTTCGCACCCGCCAAATCTCGCCGGCAATCCAAAAGGATGAGATCGTGTCTAGGGGCTGTGACTAAAGATTGGGGGTCAAAGTCTCGCAGATGAACCTGGTGACCTAAGACTTCAAGGGGCGGAAACGGGTTTTCGCGCTCAGGCGAGATACACAGAATGATTGCCATTTACCCGCCCTTTACTTGCCCAAAATGATACTGGCAGACCAACCGCCTTTGGATAGAGTCTTTTTCATGAGCAAGCAGTGGCTACAGATTTCGCTTATTTGGGCAGGAGTCTTGGTGGCGGCACTGCTGTCGTTTATCTGGCTTGAAGGCGAAGCCAGGTATGCAGCTTTTGGTGCAATTGCAGCAAGTTCAATTGCTGTAGTCAGTCTGGAACATCTGATTTCTTCAAAATCTAAGGACACTGTAAGACAGCAGGTCTATGTCTCGGCCGGCACCCTCACACTCCTAGGGCTGTTCACCCTTCTCTCTCTAATTGGTTAGAATTAGCTCATGCTCCTAGCAATCGAATTTGTCTTCACTGGACTTTTGATTCTCGCCTCACTGGCGATTGCTGCAGTTTCTGTCCTCGTCATCTACAAACTCTTCAAGGGCCAGCAGTAATTTGTTTGTCCTTCCCGAGGATCTCCCGATTGAGCTAACCCCATTTGCATTCCTTGTTGGCATTTGGCAAGGCACAGGCGTTGTTTCCTTTGGTAAAACTGAGACTGAGTTTCGGCAAAACTTAAGTTTCGAGCCAATCTCAGGTGGAAAGCTCGATTACCAATCAATCGTCACCGATCTATCGGGTAAACCAATATCTTCTGAGCGCGGCTACTGGATGCTCTCTCGGCCAAGCGATGAGTCCGATGCCGGTCCGGGCCTTATTCCTGGAAGCGGAGTAAGCGCAATTACAGTCCGTGAGGACCTAGAGCTTTGGCGCAACAGCGATGGAGGCTTCGACATTGAAGCACTGATTGTTCAGCCGAGCGGTGTTGCGGAGCTTTACTTTGGACATATAAAAGGTGCGCGCATTGATATGGCTACTGATGCTGTTCTGCGCTCACCCAATGCCAAGGAGTACGCATCTGGTAAGAGGATGTGGGGACTGGTTGAAGGAGCTTTGCTCTGGGCTTGGGATATGGCGGCACTTGGACAACCACTGAAGTCTCATGCATCGGCGAGGCTGGTTAGAAAGTGACAGATCACTTTGGAAATCCGCTGCTCGAGCAAAGAATGCTCGAAGAGGGAAGTGCCTACGTGGAGCGCACTGACCAGGAGGTTCTCAAACTCTCCGGCGAGGATGCAAGAACTTGGCTTCACGCTCTCGTGAGTCAAGACATATTGAACCTAGGGGATGGCGACTCGACTGAAGCGCTCCTACTCGACCCGCAAGGTCACATCGAACAGCAGCTCAAGGTTGTTCGTAATCAAGAAGATTTGCTAGTAATCGTGAGCAAAGAGAAGATGCAATCGCTTATCGATTGGCTTTCAAAAATGCGCTTTCGCAGCAAGGTTCAGATTGAGAAGACTGACCTTCGAGTTTTTGGTCTATTCACCAAGGCCAGTGGCAGTGTTTGGAGAGATTCCTTTTCTAGCGAAAACTCTTTCTCAGTGAGCTACAACTCTCACAGGAAGAGCTTTCTCTACCGCGAGCTAATCTCGCACAATCCTCCTGCGTTAGTCAAAGCGGGACTGAGCGCATATGCAGCGCTAAGGATCTTTGCTGGTAGACCAGAGATTGCCGATGTTGATGAAAAGTCCTTGCCGCATGAATATGACTGGTTGTCAACCGCAGTTCACTTAGCCAAGGGATGCTACCGAGGTCAAGAGTCCGTTGCCAAAGTCCATAATCTTGGCCACCCACCCAGAAGATTGGCGATCTTGTACCTATCCTCCGGAGACGACCTGGCCCAGCAGTTAGACAAGGTTTTCTATCAAGACAAAGAGGTGGGTAAGGTCCTTGCCGGGGCAATTCACTATGAGGCAGGTTCGATTGCTCTTGTTCTGGTAAATCGGAATACGCCCTATCTTGACCTAGCCGTTGAGATTTCAAATCGCAGGGTTCCGGCTACTCAAGAGGTGCTGGTTCCTGCAGATGCGGGCAAAGCTGCCAATCTTCCAAGGCCCTCTAGCTTCAAGCTCTCAAATAGGCGTTAGCTAAACTGCAGATATGACCTACACGCTGATTCTGCTCCGACACGGAAACTCCACTTGGAATCAAAAGAACCTTTTCACAGGCTGGGTGGATGTGGATCTATCAGACCAGGGTAGACAGGAAGCTAAGCGAGCAGGAGAGCTACTACAGCAGGCCAACCTAAAGCCAAAAGTCCTATTCACCTCAGTGCTAAAAAGAGCCATCAACACCGCACACATCGCTCTTGATCAAATGGATAGAAACTGGATTCCCACCTACAGATCCTGGCGATTAAACGAAAGACACTACGGAGCACTACAGGGCCTGGACAAGGCCGAGACCTTGGAAAAATACGGCCCAGAGCAGTTTCAACTTTGGCGACGCAGCTATGACGTTCCACCCCCTGAACTTTCCGACACTGCAGAGTTCTCTCAAGCGAGTGACGAGCGCTACCAGTCCTTAGGCAAAGATCTTCCACGGACTGAGTGCTTGAAAGATGTACTCAATCGAATGCTCCCCTATTGGGAAAACGAGATCTCAAAGACTTTGCTGCAGGCCAACTCGGTTCTAATTACCGCTCATGGAAACTCACTGCGAGCACTGGTGAAGCACCTGGACGGAATTAGTGATGCCGACATTGCTGAGTTGAATATTCCGACAGGAATCCCACTGGTATATCGCCTAAATGAAAAACTGCAGCCAGAGAATCTAGGCGGAGACTACCTAGATCCCGAGGCTGCAGCTAGTGGCGCAGCGGCCGTTGCGAATCAGGGAAAAAACTAATTACCACTCGCCGGTCTGCAGGAAGCTGACCTTAGAGCTGATATCAACAACGTGATCGGCAAAGCGTTCGAAATAGCGCGAAGCCAAAGTGACATCAACAGTGAACATTGCGTTCTCTGACCAAGTTGGTGCCAGAACGATGTCAAAGACTTTGCGGTGTAAAAGATCGACCGCCTCATCTCTCGCCTGAATCTCGCGAGCTAAATCAACGTCCGTATTTTTCAGCAGCTGAATGGCCTTCTCGGCTAATTCAATGTCTATTTTCGACATCTCAGTGAAGGTCTCTCGCAAACCCTGTGGAATTGCGCTTCCCGGGTAGCGGTAACGAGCGATTGCAGCGATGTGTGAGGCAAGAGACCCCATTCTCTCCAGCGAAGCGCTCATCCTGAGGGCGGACACCAGGATTCTAAGATCTCTTGCAACGGGAGACTGGGTGCCCAAGATTTTGATTACAAGTTCGTCTAGGTCAAGTGCCTTACGTTCGTTGCTATCAGAAAGAGCCAGAGCCTCATCCGCCAAGGCTACGTCTGAATTCAGAAAGGCACTGGATGCCTTTTGCATAATGATTTGTGCACCTTGGGCCAAAACCACTAGCCGTGATTGAACCTCTTCGAGTTCTTTGTCGAATATTCCAGGCATGTGTCCTTCTCTCACTTAGAGCCGCCAGCAAAGCAATCAATTTCAAATATTGGCTTAATTTCAAACAAACCAGCGGCTAACTGACCCACAATACCTCTCTCTACCTCCTAACCTAGTGGCAGTTCGTTAACCAAGTGAACCGCTGGAGGCACAAGTGGGATTTTTAGCCCGCAGGGCAGCGCAAACCCAAGAGCCCCAGTTTGACGCGTTCGAGCAAGTCGCCGCTCAGGTGGTTGACGTTATTGCAACCGCCGGTGTGGTTCTTGACCAAAGCGACATGGTTCTCAGAGCATCTCCAGGTGCAATTCAGTTTGGTCTGATTAACGGCAGAAGACTCGTTCACAAACCACTGATTGAACTTGTGGATCGAGCGCGGAAAACATCCGGTGCCGTATCAATTGATGTTGAACTCGAAGCTGGACTAAACAAGGACCCGGTTTGGGTGCATGCCAGAGCTGCCAAGTTCAGTGAGCGTTACGTGATGCTTCTGATTGATGATCTAACGGAAGCCAAGAAGCTCGAAGAAACCAGAAGAGACTTCGTAGCTAACGTGTCTCACGAACTTAAAACCCCGATTGGTGCAATCAGTCTTCTTTCTGAAGCAATCGCTGGGGCAAAAGGGGATCCAGTGGCGATAGAGAAGTTCGCGGAATCCTTGCAGAAGGAATCGCAAAGGTTAGCCAACATCGTGCAGGAACTCATTCAGCTTTCGAGGGTGCAAGGTGCAAACCTGTCTGAAACCATCGAAGAAATCGATCTTGCGACGGTTATCGCTGACGCAGTTGATAGAAATCAAACTCTTGCCAATCGTCGCGGTGTAAAGCTTGCCAGCACTGCCGACGTTTCAGTAAAGATTCAAGGCGACTACGAGATGCTTGTAACTGCAGTTAGAAACCTGATTGAAAATGCAATTGTTTACTCCGAACCAAACAGTCAGGTCGGTGTTGGCCTCAGGGTTGTCGATGATGTGGCGGAAATTTCAGTTACCGATTCCGGACTTGGAATTCCAGAGAGCGAACAGGAAAGAATCTTTGAGCGTTTCTATCGGGTAGATCCCTCTCGTTCAAGAGAAACGGGAGGAACGGGACTGGGCCTTTCCATCGTCAAGCACGCTGCATACCACCACCGCGGCGAAATAAAGCTTTTTTCAAAACCAGGAGTGGGCTCAACCTTCACTCTGCGACTACCAATCAATAAGAAAGAGGAACTCCAATGACTCGTGTTCTAGTGGTTGAGGATGAGCCAAACCTTAGGGAACCACTTGTCTATTTGCTTCAGAAAGAAGGCTATGAAGTCAGCGAAGCAGAGGATGGAAACAAAGCCATAAGCGAGTTTCGCTCCTCCAGCATCGATCTGATTTTGCTCGATCTGATGCTTCCTGGAATTTCCGGAAATGAAGTGTGTCGAATAATTCGAGCCGAGAGCCAAGTTCCAATCATCATGATTACCGCCAAAGACACCGAGATTGACAAGGTGGTGGGACTTGAAATCGGAGCCGATGACTATGTAACTAAGCCCTACTCAACCAGAGAGCTACTCGCACGCATGAAAGCAGTACTGCGCAGGGGAGCGGAACCAAACGCTTCAACTGACTCTGGAATTCTCAGAGCCGGACCAGTTGTCATGGATCTGGACCGTCACACCGTGAGTGTCAATGGCGAGCAAATTCAGATGCCGCTGAAGGAATTTGAGCTGCTTGAGTTGCTAATTGAAAATGTGAATCGAGTTCTAACCCGAGGTCAAATTATTGACCGGGTTTGGGGAAGTAACTACTTCGGTGACACAAAGACCCTGGATGTTCACGTGAAGAGAGTCCGATCAAAAATCGAAGAGGACCCATCAAGACCAAAGCACCTACTGACCGTAAGAGGCCTAGGCTACAAATTCGAGGCTTAGTCGATGAAAGGACGGTATTCCTCTAGGGTTCCGTCCAAAATCGGCACCAGCATTTGTGCTGGATCACCAGTAACTCTCAGATAGACCGGGTGCATTGAGCCAGGTAGTTCGGTCAAAGTGAGTTCTTTTCCTTCGGTTCCGTTATAACCAAGATCAAACTTGCTTCCGCCCTCAATGCTCACCTCGGTAATTACCACTTCACCATTTGAATCCATGGTCTCAAGCTGGGCATTTACCGTTTCCCCGGTTGCATTAATAAAGGAACCAATCAAGACTGCTTTGCCCTTGCCATCGGAGACAAACAAAACGTTACGAGCTTTGATCTCTGGCAGATCTATCTGCACTCCATCACTGGGGGAGTAGGGGTCGAGCGAGGCGACCTCTCTGGATAGGGAGCACCCAGTTAGAGCAAAAATAGTCAAAACGGCAGCCATTGCTGCGAGAAGCTTCTTGGATTTCAACGGTCCTCCGGGGCCTTACACCCCCTAGTTTAGCTAGGAAGATAAGTGGCCCTGTGGTAAAATTGGGGGTTTGGAGCTGAGAGAATCCCATGAAGTTTGAAGTTGGCGAGACCGTCGTCTATCCCCACCACGGAGCCGCAGAAATTATCGAAGTTTCTGAAAAGAAAATCCGCGGTGTCAAGCAAAAGTATCTCAAGCTCAAAGTTGCCCAGGGCGATCTAATCATTCAGGTGCCAGCCGCGAATGTCGAGATGGTTGGTGTGCGTGATGTCATCGATAAGAAGGGCGTCAAGCAGGTCTTTGATGTTTTGCGTGCTGAGTTCGTTGAAGAGCCAACCAACTGGTCCCGCCGCTACAAGGCAAATCTGGAAAAGCTAGCAAGTGGTGACGTGGTCAAGGTTTCGGAAGTGGTGAGGGATCTCTGGAGACGCGACCAGGACAGAGGCCTTTCAGCCGGTGAAAAGCGCATGCTTGCCAAGGCCCGTCAAATACTTATTTCCGAGCTGGCCCTTGCTAGAAAAGTGGATGAGGAAAAAGCCTCAGCCGAGCTCGACAAGGTATTGGCCAGCTAGCTCATGTCAGTTGCGGTGGTATTAGTTGCCGCCGGTAAAGGGACAAGACTCGGTGCCGGTCAGCCAAAGGCTGCAACTACGGTTGCGGGTAAATCACTTCTCGAA
>JACCDP010442363.1_pt1 | contig 23344 bp, 18 predicted proteins | sample 7445841 | NCBI WGS metagenome assembly JACCDP01 (sample SAMN15323441, study PRJNA562643) | freshwater metagenome | isolation source: river surface water | place: USA:Blue River Watershed | collected 2017-08-17
ACGAAGTTTCCCTTCCCAGTTGACTGATTCCTCTGGCAGGCTTGCCTTTTAAATTTCCTGGCAACCAACGCTGGGAGATGACCATGGTAAACCATTCATTGAACTGTGTGGAAAACAGTTTACCATGTCCCTGGTGAAAATTGATGGCATTGGGGTTTTTCTGTGTGAGGGATGGATTGTAAGGTGAATTCTGATAAGGTCCATAAATATTTTTCGATCTCGCCACCAGCATGTGGTGTCCACTGAACAAGCCGCCAGAAGCAGCCATTGTCAGGTAATAATATCCATCTTTTTTGATGAGGTGTGGGCCTTCAGGTGCTGCTTTCTTGCCCTCCGTCTCAATCCAAAATGGGCCTTCAACTATTTGATTACATTCCTTGTTCAACTTCACAATCTTGGTACCATTGCCCTGGGGAATACCCGCGGCAAAGAGCATGTAATGGTCTCCATTCTCATCAACAAAATGCGAAGGATCATTACCATTGTCCGTCAGTTGAACTGGCTTGCTCCAAGGGCCATTGATGCTTTTGGACTTGACCATGTAGTTGCCCCGTACATTGTAACTCCTGTCTTTCTTCAACTGAACAGTGCAATAGAAAACATAAAACTCGCCATTGTAATAAGAGATGTCTGGTGCCCAGATGCCCATCCCATCCCAGAATTGGGTGAGGTCAAGATCTTCTGTTTTAGAAAATACATGACCAATTTGTTTCCAGTTCACGAGGTCTTTGGAATGAGAAATGATGATACCAGGAAAATATTCAAAGGTTGAGTTGACACAATAATAATCTTCCCCCACCCTTACTACGGATGGATCAGGAAAAAATCCTGTAATCACGGGATTGACATATTCGTTTTTTTCCAAATGGGGATACCAGCGTTTGTCTGTGCTGTCTTGAGCGAATGCTTGAGAAGAAAATATCAACATAACCAATCCAAAAGCGACAATCGTTTTGATCTGATTCAAGCATATGGATGCAGGAAGAATTCGTTTCTGATGAAATGACAGCATGGTGAAGTATTTACTTTTTATGCTTGACTTTACCGGTATTCAATACAGGTAAACCAAACAAAGTAAATATATCAAGATTGCCAACGCGCAAGAATAATTGAGATTGACAGAAACGATATAAGCTATCGAATACAATTGCGGTAACGTTTTCGATAGATATAAAAAAAAGGAACTGGGGATTGCCCAGTTCCGCGATACAGCAGATTGTTCATGATGACTTCAATCATATTTGACAAACATGCCCATCATTCATAAACACTTATGAGGAATCTAGATTGCATCCATTCAACATCATTAAAACAAAAGCCATGGCCATCATTAAAGTCATTGAAATTTTGAGCAACTCCGAAAAAAGTTGGGAGGATGCTGCACAAAAAGCCATCCTAGAAGCCTCTAAAACAATCAAGAACCTGAGATCAATCTATATCAAGGATCATAGTGCCACCATTGACAAGAACAACAAGATTGAAGAGTACAGGATCACAGCCAACCTAAGCTTCGAAATTGAAGGCCCTGAAAAATCTGTTTCCAAAAAATAGGCATGGACATCAAAAACAATATTCTCGAAACAATTGGGAATACCCCGCTGATCCGAATCAACAGGATTACCAAATCCCTCCCTTGCCAGGTATTGGCCAAGGTGGATTATTTCAATCCAGGAAACTCCATCAAAGACAGGATGGCTGTAAAAATGATTGAGGTGGCGGAAAGAGAGGGGAAATTAAAACCTGGTGGAACCATCATTGAATGCACATCAGGCAATACAGGAATGGGGCTGGCATTAGCAGCAATTGTCAAGGGATACAAATGCATTTTCACCACTACAGACAAACAGTCCAAAGAAAAAGTAGACATCCTCCGTGCTGTGGGAGCAGAAGTAATTATTTGCCCAACCAATTTTGCACCGGAAGATCCCAGGAGTTATTATTCCATTGCAGAAAGATTAGCCAAAGAGATTCCCAATGCATTTCATGCCAACCAATACGACAACCTTGCCAATCGATTGGCACATTATGAATCAACTGGACCAGAGCTTTGGGAACAAACAGATGGAAAAATCACCCATCTTGTTTCCACTGCAGGTACGGGTGGAACCATCACTGGAACCGCCATGTTCCTGAAGGAGATGAACCCCAACATCAAAATATGGGCGATTGATGCCTTTGGATCCTTACTGACCCATTATTATAAAACCGGATTGATTGACATGACCAAGGTTCATGCCTACGCATCAGAAGGTTTTGGAGAAGACTTTGTACCAGAAAACTTTGACATGTCTTTGATTGACCATTTTGAACAAGTCACAGACAAGGATGGTGCCATCATGGCAAGAAGGATCGCAAGAGAAGAAGGAATCTTTTGCGGATACAGTGCTGGCAGCTGTTTGCAAGGATTGATGCAACTAAAAGATCAATTAAAAAAAGATGATATGGTGGTATGCATTTTTCATGACCACGGCAGCAGATACGTTGGTAAAATATACAATGACCAATGGATGACTGAACAGGGATTCATGGATAAATCAATCAATATTTCCACCGAATTCAAAAAAGTATCGTAGATCTACGATACATTCCTCACGTAGATTCACAGGATTAGGAGTAATTAATGAACACCAATAAAAGGGTTGTTTTGCTCTTGTGTAAAGACAAGAGGCAAGGTATCTTTGTATTGTTGATCGAAAGAGCAACATATCCAGAAAAACCAAACCAAATCCAATTTCCTAAGTAAAACCTCCAAATCCTAAAACCAAAAATCCAATTTCCAAAAGAAAAACCTCCAAATCCAAAAAACCAAATCAAATCCAATTTTCCTGCACAAAAACCAAACTATCCAACTGTCCGAAAGCCGCGTCCAACATCCGAAAAACCAAAAACCACTCATTGAACCATCAAAAGGCTTTAGACATAAAAACCCGGTGTTCTCACCGGGTTTTTCATTTTATCAAAGCATTCCTTTTGTTGTGGGAAGCGAATCATGCATTGGATCCTTTTTCACTGCCATCCGAATGGCTTTAGCAAAAGCCTTGAAGATGGCCTCAATCTTGTGGTGTTCATTATCGCCCTTGCAGAAAACGTTGAGGTTGCATTTGGCTGCATCTGAGAATGACTTGAAAAAATGATAAAACATTTCAGTTGGCATATCCCCCACTTTCTCCCGGCTGAAACTTGCATCCCAAACAATCCAGCTCCTGCCTCCAAAATCAATAAGCACTTTTGCTTCAGCATCATCCATGGGCAAAGCAAAGCCATACCTTTCCATTCCCCGTTTGTCACTCAACCCTTTGTAGATGGCCTCACCCAGCGCAATGCCAGTATCTTCTATGGTATGGTGTTCATCAATGTGCAAATCACCTTTTACGGTAATATCAAGATCCATTTTCCCATGCCTTGCAATCTGATCCAACATGTGATCAAAAAATCCCAAGCCAGTGGCAATCCTTGATTTCCCTGTACCGTCTATGTTCAGCTTGATTTCGATGCGTGTTTCGTTCGTTTCACGCACATGATGAACTGTTCTCAATCCATGTTTGAGAAACTTGTACACTTCCATCCAATCACTGGTAGCCAATACAACAGTATTCTTCAAACCCTCTTCTAAACTGTCAAGGTCAACTACACCTGCACCATCCTCACTGGTCATCAGAATGCATTTGGCACCAAGGTTGAAGGCCAACTGAATATCCGTCAAACGATCTCCGATCACAAAAGATCCCTGAAGATCATAATCGGGATTGTTCAAGTATTTGCCCAACATGCCAAGACCTGGCTTTCTTGAAGGTGAATTTTCATGAGGCATACTCGGATCAATGAACTCCTCATCAAAATGAATTCCTTCACCTGCAAAGGTTTTAACGATATGATCATGCACTGGCTGAAAATCTGCAGAAGGAAAGGATGCAGTGCCAAGTCCATCCTGGTTGGACACCATGGCCAGCTCAAAATCAAACTCCTTTACAATTCTGGAAAGAGACTGAAAAACAGCAGGAAAAAAAACAAGTTTTTCAAAATGATCAATCTGATATGTTGGCGGTGCTTCCTTGATCAGGGTACCATCCCTATCGATGAACAAAACTTTTTTCATGAGATGATTTGAAATGATTTATTGGAATGAATTGATGGCATCCACCAATTTCAGGTTTTCGGCATCAGTTCCTACGGTGATGCGGAGGCAGTTGTCGCAGAGCAGCACATTGCTACGATCACGAACCACAATCCCCTTGCCCACAAGAAAGTCATACATGGCCTTGGCCTCAGTAAACTCAACCAGCAGAAAATTGGAATCAGATGGAAAAACCTTCACCACCTGAGGGCTCTTCACAAAATCCTGTTCAAGTTGTTTTCTTGCATTCACCAACTGCAGAATCATATCATTGACCTGACCAATTTCATCCAGTGCCTTCAAGGCCAGTTCCTGAACCGGTTCACTGATGTTATACGGAGGCTTTACCTTGTTCAAAAAGCCAACAATTTCCTCGGAAGCAAATGCCATGCCCACCCTCAATCCTGCGAGGCCCCAGGCCTTGCTGAGCGTTTGCAATACGACCAGGTTGGGATAATCGGCCAGGTCACTTACCATTGATTTTTGGCGAGAGAAATTGATGTATGCCTCATCCACCACCACCAATCCATCAAAATTATTCAGGACCATTTCGATGTCTTGACGATCAATGCTGTTGCCTGTTGGATTGTTGGGAGAACAGATCCAGATGATTTTTGTACTCGGTTTGATGGCTGATTCAAGGGCCTCAAGATCCAACTGAAATTCAGGGGTTAACGGGACCCTATTACAGGCAATATTGTTGATGTTGGCAGAGACCTCATACATACCATAAGTTGGTGGGAACAAAATCACTTCATCAATACCAGGTTCACAAAAACACCTGTACAGCAGATCGATAGGTTCATCGCTGCCATTCCCCAAAAATATATTGTTGACAGGCACTTGTTTGATGCTGGAAATCTTTTCCTTGATTTTCCATTGCATGGGATCAGGGTAACGGTTGTACCATTTTAGCAAAGGAGAACCCAAGGAGTTTTCATTGGCATCCAAAAAAACATTGGCCTCGCCTTTGAACTCATCCCTGGCGGATGAATAAGGCTTGAGATTCCTTATGTTGTTTCTTACAAGTTTGTTGAGATCGAACATTAGCGTTGGTTTAAGCGGATTTTAACAGCATTGGCATGCGCATCCAACCCCTCGGCTTCAGCCATGGTGATGATGGTTTTACCAATGTTTTGAATACCCTGTTGGCTGATTTGCTGGAAGGTGATTTTCTTCACAAAGCTATCAACACTCACGCCACTGTATGCCCTTGCATAACCATTGGTGGGGAGTGTATGGTTGGTACCGCTCGCATAATCACCTGCACTTTCGGGTGTATAATTTCCTAAAAACACAGAACCTGCATTGATTACTTTTTCTCCGTAATTATGTGCATCCTCTGAAGCAATGATCAGGTGTTCTGCGGCATACTCATTGACCAGCTCCATGGCATCATCCATCTCTTTCAAAAGCACAGCCTTGCTGTTTTCCAATGCTCTTGCAGCAATATCTTTTCTTTCCAGCAACCCAAGTTGTGCATGCAAAGACTTAAGGGTTTTTTCAATGATGGATTCATCCATGGTAACCAACAATACCTGGGAGTCCGGGCCATGTTCTGCCTGAGACAGCAGATCTGCAGCCACAAAATCTGGATTGGCTGTATCATCAGCCAACACACAAACCTCACTTGGCCCAGCAGGCATATCAATGGCAATGCCATCCATTTGAACCAGTTGCTTCGCAGCAGTTACGTATTGATTGCCAGGCCCAAAAATTTTATCCACTTTTTTGATAGCATTTGTGCCGTATGCCATTGCGGCAATGGCCTGGGCTCCGCCACAGCGATAGATTTCAGTAACACCAACTTGGTGTGCTGCATACAAAATGGCAGGATGAATGGACCCGTCTTTGGATGGTGGCGTGCAGAGCACAACCTCAGTGCATCCTGCGATTTGCGCGGGGATGCCCAACATCAAGACAGTAGAGAACAGAGGTGCAGAACCACCAGGAATGTAGAGTCCTACCCTTTTCATGGGGGTCGGTCTTCTCCAACACTCCACCCCATCCATCGTTTCAATTTTTTTTATTTCTTCCACCTGAACGCTGTGGAAACGCTTGATGTTCTCAATGGCAACATTGATGGCAGCTTTCAAAGATTCCGAAATATTGTTTTCTGCATCCTTTATCTCTTTCTGACCAACAGGCAGTTTTTTCAGGTCGACGCCATCAAACTTCTTGGCATACCGCTTGAGCGACCTGTCACCAGTTTTTCTCACGTCAGCAATGATCTTGCCCACTTGCTTTCGAAGCATGCCATTTTCAATGGCGGGCCTTTCAATAATGCCTGCCCAGTCTTGTTTTGATGGATAGCGTATGATTTGCATGGTATAATTTAAAGAATCATTTTTTCGATGGGAACAACCAAAATTCCCTCTGCACCTGCCGCCTTCAGTTTCTCAATGATCTCCCAAAACTTGTCCTCACTCAACACGCTGTGAACACTGCTCCATCCTTCTTTGGCAAGAGGGAGTATTGTGGGGCTTCTCATCCCCGGCAAAAGGGAGATGATTTTTTCCAACTGTTCATTGGGAGCATTCATCAAAATATACTTGCTCTTTTTTGCTTTTTTTACTGACCTGATCCTAAACAAAAGTTTATCGAGAATGGCCATTTTTTCTTGGTCCAGGTTTTTCCTGGCCACAAGCACCGCCTGGGATTCAAGAATGATTTCCGCTTCCTTTAAACCATTCATGAACAAGGTTCCTCCACTGCTGACCAAATCAACAATTACATCAGAAAGTCCAATGCCGGGAGCAATTTCAACTGATCCGCTGATTTCGTGAATGCTGGCGGTTACCTTGTTTTCTGCGAGGAATGATTTCACCAGGTGTGGGTAACTCGTTGCGATTCGCTTTCCTTCAAGCGACTGTATTCCAGTGTACTCTGTAGCTTTTGGAATGGCAATAGAAAGACGGCATTTTCCAAAACCAAGCGCTTCAACCGTGTCAACCTTCCGGTCTTTTTCTGCCAGAACATTTTGACCTACAATGCCAATATCTGCAACACCATCCTCAACGTATTCCGGAATATCATCATCCCGCAGGAAAAAAACTTCAATCGGAAAATTTTCAGAAACTGTCCTCAATCTGTCCTTAACATTCCTGAGTTCAATTCCACATTCTTTCAAAAGCTGAACAGAGTCTTCATACAACCTGCCAGACTTCTGAATGGCAATCCTCAATACTGTTTCGTTTCCCATGCTATACTGTTTAAAAATAAAAAAGGCTTACCAATGGCAAGCCCGAATTATGTATGCACCAATACCAGGCTTCCCCTAAGGCAAGTTATGATGATGGTGGATATGACCGTTTGCGAACATGCTGCAAAAATAGCTCCCAAAAACATTATCGCCAAAAATCAATGTGATTTTATAAAATGGCATTAATTTCGGAGAAATAACCGTTGTTTATGAGGAAATCCTATCTTTTTGCTGCACTTGCAGCGTTTTTCTGCTTGCTTTTAGCTGAAAACAGCCTTTTTGCACAAGCCGACAGGTGGCAGCAAAAAGTCAATTATAAGATGGATGTAAAAGTTGATGCTGAAAACAACCGGTTTTCTGGCAAACAACGCCTCGATTACTGGAACAATTCTCCCGATACGTTGAAAGTGCTCTATTATCACTTGCAGTGGAATGCCTTTCAGCCCGGCAGCATGATGGACATGCGCAGCCAGGAATTGGGAAAGAAACTGATCAGGGGGCGCGCAGACTGGGACCAACGTGTTCGCGACAGAATTTCCAACCTTAAGCCCAATGAAATAGGATTCCAGGAAGTTAAAAACCTCAGGGTCAATGGACAAGTGCAAAAAACAACAGCCTACGAGACCATTCTAAAAGTTGAATTGTCCAAACCCATTCTCCCAAAATCCAAGGCCCTGATTGAACTTGATTTTGAAGCCCAGGTTCCGGTACAAATCAGGAGAAGCGGAAGAGACAATGCTGAGGGTGTAAGATTCAGCATGGCCCAGTGGTATCCTAAATTGGCAGAATACGATCTGCAGGGCTGGCATCCTACGCCATACATTGCAAGGGAGTTTTATGGTGTATGGGGAGATTTCGAAGTCAACATCACCATCGATAAAAACTACATCATTGGTGGAACGGGCTATCTACAGAACCCCCATGAAATTGGACATGGGTATGAAAAATATTCAAGCCTCCCGTTTAAACCAACGCAGGGCAACACCCTTACTTGGAAGTTCAAGGCCCCCAATGTGCATGATTTTGTTTGGGCAGCAGATCCAGGGTATGTACACAATTCAAAACAGGTAAGAAAAGGGCTTGTTCTTCATTCATTTTATACAATAGATACCGCTGCTTTGACGGCTCAATTCAACGCAATGCCAGCCAGAATGAAGCAAGGATCAAGCCTTAATGCCTACATCAATAACTACAAGACGCAGTGGGACAGTGTGCTGGAACTCGCATCAAAAGCATTGCCTTTCATCGACAAGCATTATGGTGAGTATCCGTACAAACAATATTCATTTATACAGGGAGGAGATGGTGGCATGGAATATCCCATGGCTACACTGCTCAAAGGAGCTGGAGAAGGCGTCGTGATCCATGAATGGATGCACAGCTGGTACCAGATGATGCTGGGCACCAACGAATCGCTCTACCCTTGGATGGACGAGGGCTTCACAAGCTTTGCCGAATCGAATGTCAACAATTACCTCCACGAAAGCAAGGATTCATTCCCCCATCTTGGAGCCTACAATGCCTATATCGCCCTTTCAAAAAGCGATTTCAATGAGCCCTTAACCACCCATTCAGACCATTATAGCACCAACACTGCATACAGCACAAATGCTTATTCAAAAGGTGAAGTTTTCATGGAGCAACTTGGCTATATCGTTGGAGCTCCTGTCAGGGACAGCATTTTGTTGAAATATTTCCAAACCTGGAAATTCAAACATCCCAATGTGAACGACCTGATCAGGCTGGCTGAAAATGAAAGTGGCATACAGCTGGATTGGTACAGGGATTTCTTTATCAATACCACCAAGACGATTGATTATGGGATTGACAGCCTGTGGGATGAAGGTGGGAAAATGAAAATTAGGTTAAGGAATGCAGGAACCATGCCCATGCCAATTGATATTGAAATGGTGTTCAAGGATGGCTCAAGAGAAACTGCTTATATCCCGCAGTACCTCATGTTTGGCAGCAAGCAGAATGAAGAGCCTGCCATCAAGCGTACCGTTGGTGAACCCTGGAAATGGACTCACCCAACCCATGTGATCACCATAGACAGGAAACTGCTTGATCTAAAGAAGATTGAAATTGACCCTACCAAAAGGATGGCGGACAACGAGAGAAGAAACAACAAACTGGAGCTTACCTGGTAGACTTATTTTTCGCTGATTCTTTTTTGCAAATTCTGGAACAGGTCAATGAGCTGGGAAAACATCAGTGTCATTTCGGACTCCGTTTTCTTGATGGTATCATCCTCAATTTCCCTGATCAAACCATCAAAACCGTTGATTCCAATTGATTTGATCATCACTTTTTCCCTGTGTAAAGTTCTTTTTGCACTGTCCCAATCTTTTGCTGGTACACTGATTTGCCATTCGCCCAATGCATGACCCACTTCGTCCAAGAGATATTCCAACATTTTTGCAAGCTGCGTGGGTTCGTTACCAGCCATTTCAGCAATATTTGAAATGATCTTTTTGTGGATGGATTGATAATATTTCTCTTTAACCGAGCCTGTCTTGAAGAAAAGACAAAGCCGATGCTGGAGATTTTTTTGATCAATGGGCTTGGTGATACAATCAGCAAATCCAAGATTCAACATATGGCTTACCTCTGATTTGAATGCAGCTGCAGTAAGTGCTATAACGGGAACAGTTTCACCATGGTTCTTTCGGATCTGCGCCAAAGCGGTTGGGCCATCCATGATGGGCATTTGCACGTCCATCAACACCAAATCATACTTGTTTTTACCAAGCAGCTGAACAGCCTCAAGTCCATTTTCAGCCTCTTCTGGGATTCCGTTCATGTTCTTGATCATCAAGGCAAAAAGCATCCTGTTGAGTTTATTGTCTTCAACGATCAGGATTTTTTTGTCTTTGATCAATCCACAGTCATCAAACAGAACCGTCTCTTTCATCAATTCATCAGCAGCAACCATCTCAAAGGGAATCTCAACCATTACCTTGGTTCCCTGGTCTTTTGTACTTTCAATCCAAATCTTGCCTCCCATCAGGTTGACAAGGGTTCTGGTGATGGCGAGGCCAAGACCAGAACCGGTATGGCGGTGGTTGTTGTCATTTACCTCCTGGTAAAAATCATCAAAAATATGCTTGAGCCCTTCTTCAGAGATGCCGATTCCTGAATCTTCACAGGTAAACAAAATGCGCTGCAACTGGTTTTTCTCTTCAACCATCTTGCTTGAAAGTCTGATGGATCCTGAATCAGTAAACTTGATGGCGTTTCCAACTATATTGATCAATACCTGTCGGATGCGCACTTCATCCGCAAAAAGATTAGGATCTATTTTTCTGTCAAAATCAGTTTCAAAACTGAGGCCCTTTTCTTTTGCCTTAGGCCGGAGAATATTTTCAACACTTTTGTTGATGTCTTTCAAACAGACGATCTCTTTCTCAATGTTCATCTTTCCAGCTTCAATCTTCGACATGTCCAGAATATCATTGATGATGCCCAGCAAACCATGGGCTGCATCACTGATGTTTTTCACAAAATAATGCTGTTGTTCATTGAGCTGAGAAAGAGACAACTGTTCAGCCAATCCCATGATGGCATTCATGGGTGTCCTGATTTCATGGCTCATGTTAGAAAGAAAGGCAGACTTTGCTTTTTCTGAAGCGATGGCCCTGTTTTTGGCATCCACCAGGCTTTTTTGCAACTGCCTGTTTTGGGTAACATCGGTATAGCTCCAAAGCTGCCCTTTGAAAGTATTTTCTATGATGATGGGAACATAGTCGCGTTCCAGAATCCTGCCATCTTTGAGCACTACTTCCTTTCCAATCAGGGGTTCTTGTTTTCCCATCATGCTGAAAATCTCATTCTTTACCGTGTCAGCGTCTTTGAACAATGCAAGAGATTGTTGAAGAGAATCAAGGCAATTGACGCCAATCATTTCATGTGGCTGAACAGGTATTTGAAAAAGATTGCAAAACTGCCTGTTCACCAATACCACACAATGATTCTCGTCTTCCACAAGAATTCCCTTGCCCAGATTGCTCATCAGGTATTGCAGGCGATTGGCATTGATGGCCTTTGAATTGTCCCTGCAAACACAAACCAAACCACCATCAGGTAGATTGGTAAGGGAAACATATTGCATGACAGGCTTCTTGTCTTTGCTGATGCCTATGGTTTCTCCAGACCAATTTCCATTTTTACCCAATACAGGAAAAACCTCTTTTTGCAATCTTTCTGCTGCCTCCTGCGTATAAATGCTTTGCCAGGACTTCCCATACAATTCATCTGCTTCATCATAACCGAACAAATTGGCATGTGCTTTGTTCATGTACATGTATTTGCCTTCTTTGTCAAGAAGGGCAATTCCATCAAAAGCATTTTCAATTGCCGTCAACTTGGCAGGGGTTAACATGGTGTTTGTTTTTGAATTCATGAGGTGGTATTTCGAATCAATCTAAAGTTTTTTCCACTTTTTAAAAGAAGGAAAAAAACGTAAAAAAATGAGAAAAACTCTTCGGGAATTTTGTTCATCATTTTTAGATCAAAATCGGTTAAATATAGAACTAAAAAAATATGAATAGGTATTAATTCGAAATACACTACTAAGTTTAGTTGTTTTTAGTAGCCAGATTAACAATAAAACAGTACTTTAATATATTTTATTTTTCATTGATTTACCTTGCAATGGAGCATTAATGATATGATTAGAATAGGAATCATAGAAGACAATATTTTTTTACTGAAGAGCTTTCGGGATTACCTGAACAGTTCTGAAGGCATGTCAGTTGTTTTTTCCTGTGCCTCAATGGAAGAAGCCAAAGAACAAATAGAATACAAAACCAATCCCTCTCCTGATATCATCCTCCTGGATATCTTTCTGCCCGGGGAGTCAGGATTGGAGGGCATTCCTTTTCTTAAAAGCAAATTTCCAGATGCCAAAATCATCATGCTCACTGCATACAATGAAGACAACCTGATCATCAATTGCCTCAAGCAAGGTGCCTCCGGCTATGCATTGAAAACCGCTCAATTGAGCCATTTGATTGATGTGATCAAACAAACCAACAGAACAGGATCTTTCATTGATGAACTCTCTCTGGGAAAAGTTATCAGCAATTTACAATCCAAAAAAGATTCCAGTTTCAAAGACGTGCTGACCTTCAGGGAAAAAGAGATCGTTGCTTTGGTTGAAAAAGGCTACAGTTACAAGCAAATGTCTGATACCCTTTTTGTTACCACATACACCATCAATTATCATCTGAAAAACATATACAAAAAGCTCAACATCCACTCCAAGTCTGAGCTATTGTCGAAAATCATGGATGAAAGCAAATCCTGAGCAATTGTCAAGAAAATTTTCGCTGTATCTTTGAGGATATTCAAGTCCTCGCCACATGTCGAATTCAGCGCTGCCAATCAATTTCAACAATACTGAAAAGGCTTTTGCCTACAAAAATGACCGAGAACTAAAAAGAGCCCGGTTGTTGTTTTCAGCCATGCAGTTTGCTCCATTGGTGAAGCTTGGAACAAAAATTACTCCTTGGGCCATCAAATCAGGCCTACCGGTCAAAGGAATCATCAAAAATACCTTGTTTCAACAATTTGTGGGGGGTGAATCCCTGGAGGAAACAGTTGGGGTTGCTGACATGCTTGAAAAATTCAATGTACAGGTCATTCTGGATTATGGGGTGGAAGGTGGTGTAGGCAATGAAAACAAATATGAGGCAGAGGCCAATTATTTCATCAAGGTCATCCAATTTGCTGCCACCAGGAAAAATATTCCTTTCATCAGCATCAAAATTACAGGCCTGGTTTCCAGTTCGCTGCTTGAAAAGCTGGATACAACCCTTTCAGCAAACAATACTGATCCATTGCTCCAGCGGTTCAACAATAAACTTACAAAATTGACCCAAGGCGAGCAGGCCCAATGGGAACAACTCATCACCAGAACGGCTAGATTGTGCCAGGCCGCATCAGAAGCAGGAATTGGTATCATGATTGATGCAGAAGAATCCTGGATTCAAGATGCAATCGATGTAATTGCAATCAACATGATGGAGCGATTCAACCAGGATAAAGTTACCGTTTACAATACCATACAACTCTATCGCTCAGATCGGTTATCATTCGTTTCCGACACACTTGAAGCCGCTGAAAAATCCGGATACATCGCAGGACTGAAACTTGTGAGGGGAGCCTATATGGAAAAAGAAAGGGAAAGAGCCCAAAAAATAGGCTATCTATCCCCCATTCAACCCGACAAAGCATCAACAGACAGAGATTATGATGCTGCGGTCCAGATATGCCTGTCAAAAATAGAATTGGTCTCCATCATCATTGCCAGCCACAATGAAAACAGCAATCTTCTGGCTGCAACTGAATCAGGATCCAAACAGCTTTCGCCAGCCCACCCTCACCTTCATTTCTCCCAGCTTTATGGGATGAGCGATAATCTAACTTTCAACTTGGCAGCGGCAGGCTATAATGTCTCGAAATATCTTCCATTTGGCCCTGTTCATGAAGTCATTCCCTATCTGATGCGCAGAGCCCAGGAGAATAGCTCCGTTTCAGGCCAAACCGGCAGGGAGCTTGAACTCATCAAGCGAGAATTCAACAGGAGAAAAATCTGACCTGATCCTTAGATTTGACATTACGTATTAATACGTAATCAAATTGATGGTAATTACGCCTTACAAAGAAATAGTATTCAACCCATTTTAGGGGACAATTGAATATTGAGTAAATTTATATCAATTAACATTTTTAGATGTACGGCATTATCAATCAATCGATTCAAGATCTTGTAGTCAAAGAATTTGGAGAAGAAACCTGGCTAAAAATCATTGCAAAGAGCAAGATTGATGTACATGAGTTTCAGAATCATCAGGTTTATGATGATACGTATACATACCGACTGGCAGGAGCTGTTTCAGAAGTCCTGCATACTGATCTCACTACTGTATTAAAAATGTTTGGTGAATTCTGGATACTAGATATTTCCCTTAAAAAATATCCCTCAATGATGGCCTCTGGAGGTTTAAGCTTCAAAGAATTCATGTTAAACCTTCCAAACTTTCACAATCGGGTCTATTTGACCTATCCTGAACTTGTTGCCCCAGAATTCAAAGTCCGCATGGATGGGGATTCCATGTTGGTTGAATACCACTCACAGCGACCCGGACTCACGGCCATGATGGAAGGAATGCTCCATGGCATTGTTAAAATGTTCAAAGAACCAGGCGTGCTGGTCGTGCTTGAAGCTGAAAAAATAAACAGCGAACTTGACCATGACCTATTCAGGATCATATGGGAGAAGTAAAGCAAAACGATACAAAACCTAAAGATCATTTACCTGAGATAGATAGGCTTTTCCCATTCTACTTCATTGTGGATGAAGGCATGTCCATAGTCAAACAAGGACCTTCCCTCCAAAAAATCCTCTCGCATAGCACCGAATCTGGAAGTGAGTTTCACAATACTTTTTTCATTATCAAGCCAAAGTCAGTATCCAAGCCGGATTTCGAATACTTACAATCAATCTGTTCAGGATTTTTATTGATAGGCATCCATGGTGTTCCCAATACCATTCTGAAAGGACAGTTTGAACTGCGTGATCAAGAAAATCAGATTGTTTTTTTCGGATCCCTCTGGGCAGAGGAACATGAGAAATTGGTTGAACTTGGCATAACCTATTCTGACTTTCCTGCTTACGATGCCATATTTGATATCCAACAGATGAAATCTGTTCTGAAAAATGAACACGAAGACCTCGAAAGATTGAAGCAGGAGATTACCATCATCAATCACTCCTCTGACCTTTTTTTGAACCTGCACAGCAGTGGTCTCATCAGAAAAGCATCGCCAAGTTCCAAGGCAATGTTGGGGTATGAACCCTCTGAAATGATTGGCATGCAGTTTCAGGATCTTTTCTCAGACACAGAGGAAATGAACATCAGAAAGGAGATAGCCGAAATCATCAGCACTGGAAAGTCTAAAAATTTCACCACCTATATATATTCAAAGTACCAGCAAAGAATAGGCATCAGCATTTCATTGTCTCCGGTTGCAAACGCCAATAAAATCAACACACAAGTGATTTGTGTGATCAGGGATATCTCCGAAAGATTGAGGGATATTGAAGAAATCAGAAACCTTGCCTCCTTCCCCAATGAGAACCCCAATCCTATCTTCAGGATTGATATGAATGGAAAGATTTTATTCTCCAACAAAAATGCCAAATCCATTTCGAATGCCATTTATGAAGGCACCATCTTCGACATCAACAACTTTTGGTCTCATATCCTCATGGTCAGGCCTGGAGAAACACAGATTAATATTGACTTGATCGCCAATGATAAAAATTATTCATTCAAAATCATCAAAAGACAGGATAGCAAAGAGTACAATGTTTATGGTTCAGACATCACCGACAGAATAGAGACAGAGCAAAGGGCACAAGACAACTTCAACCGTCTGAATAATTTTCTTGAATCAACAAACGATGTTTATTACCTGATCTACCAGAGAAATAAAACAAAAAACTTTTTTACTTCAAGGTGGCCTTTGTTCATGGGATTCAATCCCAAAATTGGCGATGTTTGGGAAGAAAAAAGGGACTGTATTCTTGATGAGTACAAGAAAACATACGATGACGCCATGCGAGAGTTCCAACTCAATGGCAGCATGACAGTGCGATACAAGGTTAAGAACAAAGTTTCTGGACAGATCAGGTGGATATTGGAAGAAGGCAAGATCAAGTTTGACTCTACCTTGAATGATGAAATAATCTCTGGAAGGTTAACCGATATCACAGCCAGTGAAAACTACAGAAACCAGGTTCGGGAATCCGAAGAACGCTTTCAACTCATTACAGAATCAATGCCAGTAATGATATGGGTTTCCGGCCAAGACAACAAGGTAAGTTATACCAATCAGGCTTCCCGTGATTTTTTTGGATTTGACTTGAAGGAAATACCTGACCAAAAAGCGTTTGAATCTGTTGTTCATCCTGACCACAGAAAAATTGCAATTGATGATTGGATGGTCCATCTTCTCGCCAAGCAAAAATGCGAAATGCAATACCTTGTCAAGAACAAACATGGTGAGTACAGATGGATTTTTGAAATGGCAGTACCTCGCTTTACACAAGAGCATGAATTCCTCGGTTATATAGGTACCGCATTCGACATCACTTCAGAACGAAAAATGTTCTATACGCTCGAAGAAGAGAAACGAAAATATGAGATGATATCAAATAAATCTGCAGATATCATCTTCCTTATCAACAAGAATGGGATCATTGAATATGTTTCACCTTCCATCAATAGAATTCTGGGATATACCGAAAAGGAAACCATCGGAAAGTCTTTTTTCAGCCTGCAATCACCTAATGGCAACATCAGCATTGAAGATTTCTCAGAAAACCAACTGGGGAATCAGCGTGCATTGAGCTTTCAAATGCAAGACAAGCAAAAAGAATTGAAATGGATCGAGGCTGTGTACAGCAATTTCAGTGAAGATGAACTTGGAGGTGACAAATTGCTCATTCACGTTCGTGATATCAATGAACAATACATGGCACAGACCATGGTGATTGAGAACGAGGCAAAATACAGGAACCTTTTTTCAAACATGAACCTTGGCATCATGGAGGTAGACAATGATGAGAGAATTCTCTATGTCAATCCTTCTTTTGAACGCATTTCAGGATACTCTCAGGATGAGTTGTTGGGAAACAAGGCTGATAATATTTTCCTTACTGAACTTTCTGAAAAAGAAATCAACATACAGGAAAGGAGAAATCGTCAACATGGAAAAGAAGGCCTTTATGAAATCAAGATCAAGAAAAAGAATGGAGATCTTGCCACTTGGGTCATCAGTGGTGCTCCCACATTTGACTTAAAAGGAAAGGTTCGTGGATCAATTGGCATCCATTGGGATGTAACGGACATTCGCGACCTGGAAACCAAGATACTTTTTGAAAGTGTTCAAAAGGAGAAAGAGCTGATGGAAGCCAGGCTACAGGCAGAAGAAGAACAGCGCGATGTGATCGGCAGAGACCTGCATGATGGAGTTGGACAAATGCTGGCCTATATCAGTGTCTACTTCAATATCCTCAAAGAAAAGGAAAAAATCAGTGCAGATGATATTGAAAAAGCACAATCCACCATCAAAAAAACCATTGACGAAGTAAGAAGACTTTCTAGAAACCTTGCCCCTCCTGCCATCAAAGACCTCGGCTTTAGGGAAGCTGCCATTGAATTGGTATCAAGCTATTCAATCATTCCAAAGCCCTCCTTCAACCTTAAGATATACAAGGGAAAAGATCCGGAGAAGTTCCTACACGAGCATAAAATCATGATGTTCCGGGTATTGCAGGAGCTGAGCAGCAATACATTCAAGTATGCAAAGGCAGAAAAGGTTGACATCAAAATTGATCAAAACAACAAAGGCATGCAGATGCTCTACAAAGACGATGGCATTGGATTTGAATTGGCTACGGTCAAAAAAGGAATCGGCCTGAAAAGCATTCTTTCCCGCGTTGAGTTCTATGGAGGGAATGTAAAAATAAAAACCAAACCTGGAGAAGGTATAGAAGTATTCATTAATTTACCATTTGAATTAACATTATGACCAAAAAGATCCGAATTATCATCGCCGATGACCACTTGCTGATTGCTGAAACCTGGGCTACCCTGATCAACATGGATCCAGAGTTCGAGGTCGTAAAAGTTTATGACAATACAAAAAGTCTTATTGACGAAATAACAGATATAAAACCAGATATCGCCATCCTTGATATCAACATCAATCCTTTTTCTGGTATTGAGGCCACAAAAATGATCAAGAAACTGGCTCCTGGCACCAAAATCATCGGTGTGTCCATGCACAATCAACCATCATTTGCTAAGAAAATGATCAGAAATGGGGCGACTGGCTACGTAACCAAGAATTCCAACAAGGTTGAGATGTACGATGCCATTCGAGCAGTGATGAAAGGTGAAAAATACATATGCGCTGAAATACAAAGGAATATCACCAATCAACTGCTGGTGGACGAAGACGACAATAAGCTGAGCAAACTGACTGAAAGGGAAATCGAAATCATCAAACTGATCAAGAACGGAAGTACCAACAAGGAAATTGCAGAATCATTGTTCCTTTCACCCAGAACTGTAGAAACGCACAGGGCAAGGATCTTGAAGAAACTAGACCTAAAAAATTCATTGTCTCTTGTGAAGTACATCAATGAATCTTTCATGGACCTTTAAAACAATGTATTTGGGGTTAGTCGCCCCAAATATTGTCTTTTCCTTCAAGCCATTCTTTCACCAACATGGTGGTTACTGATTTGGGTCTTTCTAATGGCATGCCAAGGGCCCTGTCCCAACATAGACTGGCCAATACACCCAAAGATCGGCTTACCCCGAACAAAACGGTGTAAAATTCATATTCCACCATCCCGTAATGCACGAGCAATGCTCCACTGTGGGCATCGACATTAGGCCATGGATTTTTCACCTTGCCAAGCGCACTCAAGATTTCAGGCACCGTTTCATAGATGGACCAAACGGTCTGAACCAAAGGATCATTAGGCATGTGCTTTTTACCAAATTCCATTTGTGCGGTAAACCTAGGATCGGTTTTCCTCAATACAGCATGACCATACCCTGGAACAACTTTGCCCTCAGACAAGGTCTTTTTAACGTATTCGGCAATTTGTTCTTTTGAAGGAAGATCAACACCCAACTTCTCACGCATTTCAAAAATCCACTTGATCACTTCCTGATTGGCCAATCCGTGCAAAGGTCCGGCCAAGCCATTCATACCAGCAGCAAAACTGAGAAATGGATCACTGAGCGCGGAACCCACCAGATGGGTTGTATGGGCGGATACATTACCACCCTCATGATCAGCATGAATGGTCATGTAAAGACGCATCAATTCCTTGAACCCTTCATCATCATATCCCATCATGTGGGCAAAATTACCTGACCAGTCCAGTAGCCCGTTGGGCTCAATGTGTTGGCCATCTCTGTATTTTCTTCTGTAGATATAGGCTGCAATCCTTGGCAAACGGGCGATCAAATCAAGTGTGTCATCAAAAGTAGCATCCCAATAGTCTTTCTTGTTCATGCCAGAAGCATAGGCTTTTGCGAAATGACTACCATTTTGCAAGGCCATGATGGCTACCACAAACATGGTCATTGGATGGGATGAAACAGGCAATGCCTCAATGGTATCAAATACATAGTTGGGCACGTGTGAACGCCTTTGTAGGGTGGCAGTGATAGTATCAGCCTCTTCCTGGGTAGGAAGTTCACCCAATAACATCAAGTGGAACAAGCCCTCTGGAAGGGGTTCTGAGCCACCCACCACAGTTGGCAATTTCTCCTTCAACTCTGGGATCGAATAACCACGAAAGCGGATACCCTCATTGGCATCCAGCAAAGAGGTTTCAGTTACCAACCCTGTCATGCCTCTCATGCCCTGGTATACCTGGGACAGGGTGACCTCACCGATAACCTTGTTTCCATGTTCTTTTACCAATTGCTTGATTTCCGCACCAAGGAGGTCTGCCTTTGCCTTAAAGCGCTCTTTTATTGAATCCATCGGAAGAAATTATGAAATTGTAGACTGAATTTTTGGATGCGTAAAGGTAAAACAAAGCGACCGAGGTGCACAATGTTTTGGGAAAAATAATTGAATTATTTCGGGGCTTTCTTATACAAATACAGTGTCAAAGCACCAAAAATCAGGTTCGGAATCCAGGCGGCCACATATGGATCAAGATCTCCCTTGGTAGAAAAAATGGTAGAAAACCGGTCTGCAAGAATGAAAACTGCACAGATAATGATGCCCATGGCGAGATGAACCCCACTGCCCCCCCTGATTTTCCTGCAGGCCAAAATAGCGCCAATCAAAGTCAACAGCAACACTGCAACCGGAGTTGAGGTTCGGTGCGCATTTTCCATTTCCAGCTCTTTGACCGTTTCTGAACCGCGCAATCTTTCCTTTTCTATCCTTCGTTTAAGGTCTGGGGAAATCATCCTGGCCTGCAAATATTCATCGCGCTTTAGTTCAGAGGGAAGAAATGGCAATTTTTTAAAAACCTCGAATTCAAAACTAACATCCTCATTTAACCCATTCAGCTTACGTTCCACTACCCCATTCAGTTTCCATTTTCTTTTGGTGGTGTCCCAAGTAAAATTATCAGCCCTGAGGTTGTAGATCACCTGGTTACCACTGATGGTTTCCATGAACAGATTTCCCCCGGCTTTGCTGGTTGTGTCGTAGTAACGCATGCCTGCATAGCTAAAAGAGTCTGTTCGCATGTAAATACCGCCACTGGTCGTTTGTGGCAATGCCATCTTGGTATACTTGGCTTCAAATGTTGTGCGGATGGCATTGGCTTTGGGAATGATGTAGGCATTTGCATACCAGAGTATTGACCCAAGTAAAATACCGCCCACCCAATAAGGCCTTAAGATTCGTTGAAGGCTTACCCCTGAGGACAGAATGGCAATGAATTCTGAGAGATTGGCCATCTTTGAGGTAAAAAATATGACAGAGATGAATACAAAAAGAGGGAAAAGCATGGCAACAATGTGGGGAATGAAACCCACATAGTACTGCATGATGATCTGATTGGTTGACAGCCCGGATTTGGCAAAATCATCCGTGTGCTCACTGATATCAATCACTGTACTGATTGTTGTGAGCAGTATCAGTGAAAAGAAAAAAGTGGTCAGGAACTTTTTGAGAATGTACCAATCAATCTTCCTCATCATAACCCTGCAAAAGTATCATTTAATCCTTACCCAAGTACTTGGCATAGGTTTCAAGACACCTTTTTCTTGCAACCTCATGCACAACTATTGGCTGGGGGTACTGGAGCGTATCAAATTCGGGGACCCATTTTCTGATATAGATACCCTGCTTATCAAATTTTTCGGTTTGCAAGGCCGGATTGAAAATCCTGAAATAGGGAGCAGCATCGCAGCCTGAGCCAGAAGCCCATTGCCATCCACCGTTGTTGGCAGCCAAATCATAATCAAGGAGTTTTGCTGCAAACCACGCTTCGCCCCAACGCCAATCTATGAGGAGGTGTTTGGTCAAAAAACTTGCCGTAATCATCCTTACCCTGTTGTGCATGAAGCCGGTAGCCAGGAGTTCGCGCATGCCTGCATCCACAATCGGATAACCGGTTTCACCCTTGCACCATTTCTCAAAATCTGTCTCGCTATTTCTCCATTCAATTTGATCATAGGCCTTCTTGAAAGACATTCCCTGTCTTACATGTGGGAAATTAGAGAGGATCATGTGATAGAAATCCCGCCAAATCAGTTCATTCAAAAAGGTCTCGTTCAGTCCCTTTGCATGTTCAACCAGTTTCCTGATGCTCATCGTACCAAACCGGAGGTGAACTCCGATCCTGGAAGTACCATTGACAGCAGGAAAATTGCGCAAATCAGTATACCCTTTGACCAATTCTTCCGGCACTGTGAGTTGGGGGTAATTCCAGGCTTGTTTGGCAAATCCCATGGATTCAAGAGACGGAATGGCAGCGTCACCATGTTGATAACAGTTACCCAGTAAATCCTCAGAGGGTGAAAATGAAATGGGATGAGACATCAAATATGACTTCCATTTTCTGGAATATGGCGTAAATACAGTGTAAGGAGATCCGTCATCCTTGCTCACTTCCAGTTTCTCAAACATCACCTGGTCTTTGAAAGTTTGGAATTCTGCACCTCCATTTTCCAACATGGCCCTGATCATCTCGTCCCTTTTCAAGGCATAATCCTCATAATCATGGTTGGTGAATACTGTTCCAATGGTAAAATTGGCCAAAAGATCTTTAAAAGCCGCTTCGGGTGAATCATGGTAGAACTTAATGGCTGATCCGGCGCCGATCAGCCCATTTTGCATGGTGCTCAGTGCACTATGGATGTATTGAACACGAAGATCTATGGGCTTTTCAAGCTTGTCGAGGATATTTTTATCGAAAATAAAGACAGGCAGTACAGGCTTTCCGCTCTTAAGTGCATGAAAAAGGCCAGTATTATCAAAAAAACGAAGATCACGGCGGAACCAAAAAATATTAACCTCAGGTTTATTAGACATGATAGTTTAACAAACCTGAGGTTGTTTAGTTGAATGAAAAGGTCTTTATGGATGAATTTCCTTGAACGATTTAAAAATCAGTCATTGGGTCTACGCTCAATTGATGATAGGTCGATTTTCAATGATCCCAGACTTTACGGCATACATGACTAAACCAGCCAGTGATTTTGCACCGGTTTTCACTTTCAGCTTATCCCTGATAGCTTCCACCGTTCTTGGACTAAGTTCTACCAGGTCTGCAATTTCTTTTGTGCTTTTCTCCTCACAAATCATGCGAAGAATAGATATTTCCTTGTCACTCAACTTAGCATCTACCGGCAAAGATGCCTCAGCCTGGCGTTTTACTCGAAGTCCATCAATCAATGCTTTATTGGTGAGCTGATTAAAGTAATACTCCTGTTCATGGACGGTTTTAACGGCCTGGTAGATGATTTCTGAATCGGAATTCTTGGTCAAGTATGAATTGGCACCCAACTCCATGAGTTTGGAAATCATGGAATGGTCATTGTGCATGGTGAGCATGATCACTTTGATCTCTGGGTATAATTTTTTGATTTCTGGCAAAGTATTGATTCCATCCATGATGGGCATCTGTATATCCAACAAGATTACATCAGGCTGAACATGCTTTAGCACAGTTAGTAACTGCATGCCATTGTCTGCCTCTGCGATCATTTTAATGTCTTTGTGAACAGACAATGCAGACTTTACTCCCGCCCTAAAAAGGACGTGATCATCGGCTATCGCTACTTTAATGGGTTCGTTCATGCTAGTGCTTTTAGGTTTCGTTGGGATATTGAATATTTAATATTGTGTAAAATTAGGCGAAATCAATATCCTGATACTCAGTAGAACTACCCTATTATTATGGTGCAGAAAATACGGTCAATGTTTTGGCTTATGTCAGTGGATGGATGCAAATTATTCTAAAA
>JACCDP010790259.1_pt1 | contig 23343 bp, 19 predicted proteins | sample 7445841 | NCBI WGS metagenome assembly JACCDP01 (sample SAMN15323441, study PRJNA562643) | freshwater metagenome | isolation source: river surface water | place: USA:Blue River Watershed | collected 2017-08-17
CCAGCGTCAGTCGGCGGTCATGTCTGCTCTGGCGATTGCCCAGGCAGAGGTGGGCTGGATCTCGCCCGAGGTTGAGGCCGACGTTGCCCGTTATCTTGGGATGCCTGCGATCGCAGTTCATGAGGTCGCGACTTTTTACACGATGTACAACACGCGTCCGGTCGGTCGGTTCAAGATTACGGTCTGTACCAATTTGCCGTGTGCGCTACGCAGTGGTAACCATGCAGCGGCCTATCTGAAGGCCAAGCTTGGGATTGGATTTAACGAGACGACACCCGATGGGCTCTTTACGCTGAAAGAAGGAGAGTGCATGGGGGCGTGCGGCGATGCACCGGTGCTACTCGTCAATAACCATCAGATGTGTAGCTGGATGTCGAACGACCAGATCGATGCGCTGATCAGTGAGCTGACGGCGCAGGCCAACGGATCGAAGGGAGAGTAGCGATGGGCGCACCAGAGATTCCTTTGATTGACACCTGTTTCCATGGGCGTCACATTAGTCCGCAGATTCTTGCCGGGTTGAGCCCAGACGCCTGGCATCTGAAGGACTATCAGTCGCGCGGGGGCTATGAAGCGCTACGCAAGATCCTCAAAGAGGGAATGACCCCTGAACAGGTGATTGCCGAGGTCAAGGCCTCTGGGCTGCGGGGCCGTGGGGGTGCCGGTTTTCCCACAGGGCTTAAGTGGAGCTTTATGCCAGCCAAGCTCCCGATTCAGAAATATCTGGTCTGCAATTCAGACGAAGGTGAGCCTGGAACATTCAAAGATCGCGACATTCTTCGCTACAACCCCCACATCGTGATTGAAGGCATGGCGATTGCCGCCTATGCGATGGGGATTACCGTTGGTTACAACTACATCCACGGTGAAATCTGGGAGACCTATGAACGTTTTGAAGCCGCGCTTGAAGAGGCGCGTGCGGCAGGTTTTCTGGGCAAAAACATCATGGGGTCGAATTTCTCGTTCGAGCTGCGTGCCCATCACGGTTATGGCGCCTATATCTGCGGAGAAGAGACGGCACTGCTCGAATCGCTTGAGGGTAAGAAAGGCCAGCCGCGATTTAAGCCACCGTTTCCTGCAAGCTATGGCTTATACGGTAAACCCACAACGATTAATAACACCGAGACCTTCGCGGCGGTGCCGTGGATCATTCGCAATGGAGGGCAGGCCTATCTTGAAGTGGGCAAGCCCAACAACGGAGGAACGAAGGTCTTCTCAATTTCGGGGGACGTGACCCGGCCTGGCAACTACGAGATTCCGCTTGGAACCCCCTTTGCAAAGCTGCTCGAGCTGGCCGGGGGGATGCGTGATGGCAAAAAGCTGAAGGCGGTGATTCCTGGTGGATCGTCGATGCCAGTGCTACCCGCTGACATCATGATGAGCTGCGATATGGACTATGACTCGATTGCCAAGGCGGGGTCGATGCTGGGATCCGGCGCCGTGATTGTGATGGATGAGACACGGTGCATGGTGCGTAGCCTGTTACGCCTGTCGTATTTCTATTACGAAGAGTCCTGCGGCCAGTGCACACCGTGTCGTGAGGGAACTGGATGGCTCTGGCGAATGGTGCAGCGAATTGAAAGTGGGCAAGGCACTATGGACGATCTGGCGCGACTCGATGAGGTCGCTTTGAATATCCAGGGAAGAACCATCTGTGCACTCGGAGATGCAGCGGCAATGCCAGTTCGGGCGTTTCTGAAGCATTACCGATCAGAGTTTGAGCATCACATTACCCATAAACGTTGTCTGGTGGACGATTACCTGTAAGGGTGTGGCGTCCAGTTCCACGAAAACAAACCTGTCACGAGAGCTTGCATGGTTGAACTTGAAATTGATGGCAAAAAGGTAGAGGTGCCGGAGGGCAGCATGGTGATGGATGCGGCCACTCAGCTCGGTCTGTATGTGCCGCATTTCTGCTATCACAAGAAGCTCTCGATCGCTGCGAACTGCCGGATGTGCCTGGTCGAGGTAGAAAAGGCCCCCAAGCCGCTGCCGGCCTGCGCAACCCCAGTGACGGCGGGAATGAAGGTGTTCACCCATTCCGACAAAGCACGTCAGGCACAAAAGAGTGTCATGGAGTTTCTGCTGATTAACCACCCCTTGGACTGTCCGATCTGTGACCAAGGGGGAGAGTGTCAGCTTCAGGATCTTGCGGTGGGCTATGGCCCGTCAGCATCGCGCTACACCGAAGAAAAGCGTGTGGTCTTTCATAAGCCCATGGGGCCCTTGATCTCCGCAGAGGAGATGAGCCGCTGTATTCACTGTACCCGTTGTGTTCGGTTTGGTCAGGAGATTGCGGGTGTGATGGAACTGGGGATGGCTGGCCGAGGCGAGCACTCCGAGATCATGTCCTTTGTCGGCGGCGCAGTTCAGAGTGAGCTGTCTGGCAACATGATTGATGTCTGCCCGGTTGGCGCGTTGACCAGCAAACCCTTCCGCTATTCGGCGAGAACCTGGGAGTTATCCCGCAAGCGTTCGGTCAGTCCACACGACAGTATTGGGGCCAACATCGTTGTCCAGTCCAAAGGCAGTGAGGTCAAGCGCGTGGTGCCCTTGGAAAACGAGGCTGTCAACGAGTGCTGGATTTCGGACCGCGATCGATTCAGTTACGAGGGCCTTACCGGCGCGCACCGTCTGACCGCACCCATGATGAAGCGGACAGATGGCACCTGGGCAGAGGTGAGCTGGGAGGAGGCGCTTGCGAAAGCGGCGCAGGCGATGAAGACCGCTGCTGGGCATGGGCCTAATCAGGTTCGTGCCCTGATCTCGCCTAACAGCACGCTGGAAGAGATGTCGCTTCTTGCCTCACTGACGCGTTCATTAAAGAGTGATGCAGTGGATTTCCGTCCGCGACTTGGACAGACAGGTTTTGATAAAGATTTCGTTGGCGTGCCCACGCTGGGCATGCGTTTGTCAGAGGTGTCGCACCTTGACCGCGCGCTGCTCATTGGATCGTCTGTTCGTAATGACCATCCGTTGCTCGCGCAGCGTCTACGACAGGCTGCCCGTCTCGGCGGACAGGTCTCTCGGATCCATGCGGTTGCAGAGGACTGGGCGATGCCGATTGCAGAACAGATCCTTGCGTCGCCCGCAGAGTGGCCGGCGCGTATCGCAGAGATCGCAGTTGCTGCAGCGGAATTGAAGTCGGTTGCCACACCCGAGGGATTTTCAGGCGTTACCCCGTCCGCTGCAGCACAGGCGATCGCTCAGCAGTTGCTGAGCTCGGCCAATCCCGAGCAGCAGACAACCGTCTTACTCGGAAATTCAGTCATGTCCCATCCGGCGGCGACCGTGATCTGGGCAAACGCGCAGGTGCTTGCGCAGATCGTCGGATGTCGTCTTGGCTTTACGGTGGATGGTGCGAATGGCGTGGGGGGTTATCTGGCCAAGGCTAATCCCGTCGCAGACGGTCCGGACGCGGCGACCATGTTCGCGCAACCTGCCGAGTGCTATCTGCTTGTGAATATTGATCCCGCGATGGACTGCGCGAATCCCCACCAGGCAAAGACGGCATTGAAGGCTGCAACGACGGTGATTGCGCTTTCCGCATTTAAGGATGGTGTGATGGACGTCGCCGATCTGGTGTTGCCCATCGCCCCATTTACCGAGACATCCGGAAGCTATGTGAACTGTGAGGGCCGATTACAGACCACGCAGGCGGTTGTAAAGCCGCTGGGTCAGGCACGGCCGGGCTGGAAGGTCTTGCGCGTGCTGGGCAATCTGGTTGACGCGCCCGGGTTTGATTTTGAGTCATCAGAAGAGATTCGTGCCCAGCTGCTACCCAAGGGCATCCCGGGTGAACTGCTTGGCGAATTACGGTTCAATGTGACGCGTGCGCCCAGCACCGATGCAGGAGTTTCTGCGTCTGGCAAGTCACAGCTTGTGCGATTGGGCATCGTCCCGATTTATCGCGCAGACGCCCTGGTTCGTCAGGCACCCGCTTTACAAGAGACACCCGCAAGCGCACCGCCGCGCCTTGAAGGCAATCCTGCCGATATGTCACGACTTGGTCTTGCCAATGGCATGAAGGTTCGTTGTCACCAGGGCGGCAAATCGAGTGCACTGCTTGATGTTGTCGCCGATGACCGAATTGCACCGGGTGTGGTCAAGATTGCCGCGGCACATGGCCTGACCTCCGATCTGGGAGACCTGATCGGCCCGATTGAATTGGAGGTCGCGTAATGGATGCGATGGTCACTGGAATTCAAGCCTGGGGAAGTCAGGCCTTGGGTCAAGCCTGGCCCGTTGCCTGGGTGCTGATCAAGATCGTGTTGGTCGTCTTGCCGGTCTTGGCCTGTGTCGCCTATCTGACCCTGTGGGAAAGAAAGCTCATTGGCTGGATGCACATTCGTCTTGGCCCGAATCGGGTGGGTCCGTTGGGTCTCTTGCAGCCGATCGCGGACGCCGTGAAGCTGATGACCAAAGAGATCATCATGCCGTCTCAGGCCAGTAAGGGCCTTTATATTCTTGGTCCGATCATGACCATCATGCCGGCGATGGCGGCCTGGGTCGTGATTCCGTTTGGTCCGGATGTCGTCTTGGCGAACATCAATGCGGGGTTGTTGCTCCTGTTAGCGATCACGTCTCTTGAGGTCTACGGGGTGATTCTTGCGGGCTGGGCTTCGAACTCGAAGTATGCGTTTCTTGCCGCGATGCGCGCATCGGCGCAGATGGTCTCGTATGAACTTGCCATTGGATTTGCGCTGGTCTGTGTCTTGCTGGTGACCGGAAGCCTCAACATCACCGAAATTGTGCTGAGCCAGCAGAAGGGCTTCTTTACCGAGGACCTGGGACTCAATTTCTTGTCATGGAACTGGCTGCCCCTGCTGCCGGTCTTCGTGGTCTATTTCATCTCCGGTGTGGCAGAGACCAATCGTCACCCCTTTGACGTGGTCGAAGGGGAGTCCGAGATTGTGGCTGGTCACATGGTGGAGTATTCCGGTATGGCATTTGCGGTGTTCTTTCTTGCGGAGTACGCCAACATGATCCTGATCTCGGTCTTGGCCTCGATCATGTTCCTGGGTGGATGGGATGCGCCGATCGATGGTCTTGACTTTATTCCTGGGTGGATCTGGTTGGGACTAAAAAGCTTCTTTGTTGTGAGCCTGTTTATCTGGATGCGGGCGTCTTTCCCACGGTATCGCTATGACCAGATCATGCGACTGGGTTGGAAGATCTTTATTCCTGTCACGCTGGTCTGGCTGGTGCTGATTGCAGGCTGGATGCAGACCCCTTGGTCAATTTGGTAAGGAGGAACGCGTGTTGAACTCTGTCGTGTCGTTTTTCCGATCCTTTCTTCTGCTGGAGATGCTCCGTGGCATGGCGCTCACAGGGCGCTACCTGTTTGCAAAGAAGATCACGGTTCAGTACCCCGAGGAGAAGACCCCTTATTCGCCGCGATTCCGCGGACTGCATGCGCTACGTCGATATCCGAACGGAGAAGAGCGCTGCATTGCCTGCAAGCTCTGTGAGGCCGTGTGTCCTGCGCAGGCGATTCTGATTGAGTCTGATGTCCGTGCCGATGGAACTCGTCGGACGACACGTTACGACATCGATCTGACGAAATGTATCTTTTGTGGCTTCTGTGAAGAGAGCTGCCCCGTCGATTCGATTGTTGAGACCCATATTCATGAGTACCACGGCGAGAGCCGGGGTGACCTGTATTTCACCAAAGAGATGCTGCTGGCTGTTGGCGATCGGTATGAGGCCGATATCGCCCAGGCGCGTCAGGCAGATGCCCCTTACCGATGATGCGCTAATTCAGGAAACACGCAAATGTTTGACATCACTCTTACCCTTTTTTATGCCTTCGCGGCCATTTTGGTGTTTGCCGGGTTGCGCGTAATCACGGCGCGCAATCCGGTGCATGCTGCGCTTTATCTGGTGCTGAGTTTCTTTAGTGCCGCTGCGATATGGCTACTGCTTCGCGCTGAGTTCCTGGCCATCACCCTGGTGCTGGTCTATGTGGGGGCAGTGATGGTGTTGTTCCTGTTCGTGGTCATGATGATTGACTTTGATCTCGAACGACTGCGCCAAGGCTTCTGGGCAAATCTTCGCGTGGCAGCGCCCGTGGGGGGGCTAATTATTTTTGAGATGTCGGCGGTCCTCATCCGCAGTTTCAATGTCCCCGAGAGTGCGGTTGCCCCGCTTCCCGAGAACTATGACAACACCCGCGCGCTCGGGCGTCTGATCTACACAGAGTATGTCTATGCGTTTGAGATCGCAGCGCTGATCCTTCTTCTGGCGATTGTTGCGGCCATTGCGCTCACGCTGCGCCGTCGAAAAGACAGCAAGCACCAGGATCCAGGGCAGCAGGTGAAGGTTCGGGCCCAGGACCGGGTACAGCTCGTCTCCGTCGCGCCGGTATCTAAAAAGAAGGAAGAGGTCTGACATGCTGACGTTGGCACACTTCCTGACCCTGGGGGCGATTCTTTTTGCTCTCAGCGTGATCGGCATCTTTATGAACCGCAAGAACCTGATCGTTCTATTGATGGCGATTGAGTTGATGCTGCTTGCGGTGAACATGAATTTCATCGCCTTCTCTCACTATCTAGGGGATGCGGCGGGTCAGATCTTTGTGTTTTTCATTCTGACTGTCGCGGCAGCGGAATCTGCGATTGGACTTGCCATTCTGGTGGTCTTGTTCCGAAATCTGAATACTGTCGAGGTTGAAGAGCTCGACGAACTAAAGGGCTAGTCGGTCATGACCTCTCTTTATCTTCTTGTGGCGCTTGCCCCCCTTGTGGGTGCAGTCATTGCCGGCTTGTTCGGCAGACAGATCGGCCGGGCAGGGGCCCATTGGATCACCATCACAGGGGTGTTCGTCTCAATGGTGATCTCGATCATCGTGCTTATGGATGTCCTAGCCGGAAACACCTTTAACGGCACGGTCTACACCTGGGCGGTGATTGGTGATCTTCGATTTGAAGTGGGTTTCCTGATCGATACTTTATCGGCGACGATGATGGTCGTCGTGACCTCGGTCTCGCTTGCGGTGCATGTCTATACGATCGGATACATGCGGGACGATCCGGGCTATCAGCGCTTCTTTAGCTACATCTCGCTCTTTACATTCTCGATGCTCATGCTCGTCATGAGTAATAACTTCCTGCAGCTTTTCTTTGGCTGGGAGGCGGTTGGTCTGGTCTCCTATCTGCTGATTGGTTTTTGGTACACCCGGCCGACGGCGATCTATGCCAACCTCAAAGCATTTCTGGTGAACCGAGTGGGTGACTTTGGATTCATCTTGGGTATCGGCTTGATTGCCGCTTACGCCGGCTCCCTTGACTACGCGCAGGTGTTTCAGGCAGCGCCGGAGCTCTCGACCAAGACGATCTCGTTGATCCCAGACGCGGACTGGCCATTGCTGGCGGTGGCCTGCATTTGTCTCTTTATTGGGGCAATGGGTAAGTCGGCACAGTTTCCCTTACACGTCTGGCTTCCAGACTCGATGGAAGGTCCTACGCCGATCTCGGCACTGATTCACGCGGCGACGATGGTGACCGCAGGAATCTTTATGGTCGCGCGCATGTCTCCGCTTTTTGAGCTGAGTGATATTGCGTTGTCCTTTGTGCTGATCGTTGGTGCGATCACTGCGCTCTTTATGGGCTTTCTTGGCATTATCCAGAACGACATCAAACGGGTGGTTGCCTATTCCACCCTGTCACAGCTGGGCTATATGACGGTGGCGCTGGGTGCGTCTGCCTATTCCGTGGCGTTCTTCCATCTGATGACGCACGCCTTCTTTAAAGCCTTGCTCTTTTTGGCGGCTGGTTCCGTCATCATCGGCATGCATCACGAACAAGATATCCGACGCATGGGCGGACTCTGGAACCGGATGCCCGTAACCTGGGCGGTGTCGCTGCTCGGCTCACTGGCGCTGATCGGTGCGCCGTTCTTCTCGGGCTTTTATTCCAAGGACATGATCATCGAGGCCGTGCGCGCATCAAATCTGATTGCCGCCCCAACGGTCTACTTGATGCTGCTTCTGGGCGTGTTTGTCACGGCGTTTTATTCGTTCCGGATGTTCTTTCTGGTCTTTCATGGCAAGCCGCGTTGGGAGCAGGGTGGCCACGACCACGGACATGATCACGGGCACGACCATGGCCATGGCGGTCATGGCGATGGCCCGCACGAGTCTCCTTGGGTTGTGACGCTTCCCCTGATCTTCTTGGCCGTTCCTTCCGTCGTCTTGGGAGCAATTGCCATTGGTCCCATGCTCTTTGGTGACTATTTCGCGGGCGTCATCTTTGTGGATGCCGGCCATCCGGCAATGGCCACCCTGAAGTCTCACTTCACGGGATGGGTGGGGCTTGCGCAGCATGCCGTGGTGACCTGGCCGTTCTGGCTTGCGCTCTCGGGTGTGGTGACGTCAGCAGTCTTCTATCTTTACCGTCCTGAGATCCCGGCAGCCATCAAGGATCGCCTCTCCGCGGTTCATCACGTGTTAGAGCAGAAGTACTTTATGGACAGAATGAATGAGATCGTTTTCGCTGGCGGGGCACGACTTCTGGGCGGTCAGCTCTGGAAGCGTGCTGATCAGGGGCTGATTGACGGGTTGGTCGTCAATGGGAGCGCCCGTGTGGTGGCGGCGATTGCATCGATCATGCGGCTTGGCCAGACCGGCTATCTCTATCACTACGCAATCGCCATGATTCTTGGGGTTGCGCTCATGCTCTGGTGGTTTGCGCCAGTAGTGAACTCGGTTCCGATGGTGAAATGATGACGACTGACTTTCCTGTTTTAAGTGTTGCCATCTGGCTGCCGATTCTCACTGGCATTGCGTTGATGCTTGCGGATCGCGCGGGGTCGGCCACAACATTACGGTGGGCTGCGCTTGCGGCCTCCTTAGCGGGTTTTCTGGTAACCATCCCCGTCTTCACCGCATTTGACATTGGGTCCTCGGCAATGCAGTTTGCCGAGAAGCGTGAGTGGATCAGCCAGTTTGGTATTTACTATTCGCTCGGAGTCGATGGTTTATCCATGTGGTTTGTTCCGCTGACCGCTCTGATCACTGTGTTTGTGGTGATCGCTGGCTGGGAAGTCATTCAGGACCGTGTCGGCCAGTATATGGGCGCGTTCCTCGTACTGTCTGGTCTAATGATTGGTGTCTTCTCGGCGCTCGATGGCATTTTGTTTTACGTCTTCTTTGAGGCGACGCTGATCCCGATGTACCTGATTATCGGAATCTGGGGTGGCCCTAATCGCGTTTATGCCGCGTTTAAGTTTTTCCTGTATACGCTACTGGGATCACTGCTGACCCTGGTTGCGCTGATCTATCTCTATATGAAGTCGGGAAGCTTTGACATCTTGGCCTGGCATGCGCTGCCGCTGCCGCTTGATGCGCAGGTGCTGATCTTCCTGGCCTTTCTGATGGCCTTTGCCGTAAAGGTGCCGATGTGGCCCGTCCACACCTGGCTACCAGACGCCCACGTCGAGGCCCCCACCGGAGGATCTGTTGTGCTGGCAGCCATCATGCTGAAGCTGGGGGCCTACGGATTCCTTCGGTTCTCATTGCCCATCGCGCCGGATGCGGCACGAGAGCTCGATACGCTGATGATTAGTCTTTCGCTCATCGCCGTTGTCTATATCGGTCTTGTTGCCTTGGTGCAGGCGGATATGAAGAAACTTGTTGCGTATTCCTCGATTGCGCACATGGGATTTGTGACCTTGGGATTCTTTATGTTCAATAGCCTTGGCCTGCAGGGCGGAATTGTTCAGATGATCTCCCATGGGTTTATCTCCGGGGCCATGTTCCTGTGTATCGGTGTCTTGTATGACCGCCTGCATTCACGCCAGATTGCGGACTATGGTGGCGTGGCCAATCGAATGCCTAAATTCGCAGCCTTGTTTCTGCTGTTTTCGATGGCGAACAGTGGACTGCCGGCGACCAGCGGGTTTGTTGGCGAGTTCATGGTCATTCTCGGGGCGGTCGATTACAACTTCTGGATTGGATTATTGGCGGCAACGACCCTGATTTTTGGCGCTGCCTATTCGCTCTGGATGTATAAGCGCGTTGTCTTTGGCGAAATCGCTAACGATCATGTTGCAGAGCTCAAGGATGTGAGTTCCCGTGAGTTCTGGATGCTGATGGGCTTGGCGTTCTTCGTGTTGTTGATGGGCCTGTGGCCGGCGCCGTTTACGGACGCGATCCAGGTTTCTGCGGACGGATTGCTGAAGCATGTCGCAACGTCCAAGCTTCCCACGCCGTGATTTCGGAAAGTGACTTTTCATGACCTTTGAATCTCTTCAGATCCAGGCGGCGCTCCCCGAGATCCTGTTATTTGGGCTCTTGGCGGTTGTGCTGCTCGTTGACCTGTTCACCCGACGTGAAGGGGGTGGGCTTGTGCACGGCATCTCCCTTGCCGGACTCGTCTTGATTGGTCTTTGGCAGCTGATGCTTGCCTCTGACACCAGCACGGTCTATGCGATGAATGGCCTGGTCGTGGCCGACTCCATGTCAGCGTTTCTAAAAGGGGCGGCAGCCCTGGCGGTCGCGATAACGCTCAGCTATGGTCGTCACTACATTCGCGACCGCGATATTCCGAACGGGGAATTCCATCTGCTTGCCTTGTTCGCGTTGCTCGGTCAGTTCGTCATGATCTCGGCGAACAATTTCTTAACGATCTATCTTGGTATTGAACTGCTGTCTTTGGCCTTGTATGCGCTGGTTGCCTTACGACGCGAGCATGCGGTGTCGACCGAAGCGGCGATGAAATATTTTGTTCTTGGTGCGCTTGCATCGGGCTTTTTGCTCTATGGCATGTCGATGGTCTATGGTGCAACCGGAACACTCGATCTGCCCTTGATTGCCGATAAGCTTGCCTCGGGTCAGGCTGATCGGCTGATCATGGTTTTTGGCACCGTCTTTATCGTCGCAGGGCTTGCCTTTAAGCTGGGCACTGTGCCGTTTCACATGTGGGTTCCTGATGTCTATCAGGGTGCTCCCACCGCCATGACCCTTCTGATTGGTGCGGCGCCCAAGTTTGCAGCCTTTGCGATCGTTATTCGACTCTTGGTGAGCGGCATGTTTGGTGTTGCCGCCGACTGGCAGCAGATGCTGATGATCCTGGCGGTTCTGTCATTGATCGTTGGAAACCTGATTGCGATCATGCAGACGAACGTTAAACGACTCTTGGCGTATTCGACCATTGCGCACATGGGATTCATGTTGCTCGGATTTGTTTCGGGTGTGGTGGGTGCAGATACCAAGGGTGCAGTGGACGCCTATGCCGCATCCTTGTTCTATGTAGTGACCTACGTGATCACGACCCTTGGTAGTTTTGGTGTGTTACTCATTGCGTCGTCGCGGGGATTTGAGTGCGAGACGCTCGATGATCTAAAGGGTCTTGCCCAGCGTCACCCGTGGCTAGCAGGCATTTTCTTGATTCTTGTATTTTCGTTGGCGGGTATTCCGCCAACTGTGGGCTTTTACGCCAAGCTTGTAGTGCTCGAGGCGGTCGTACAGGCGGGTCACATTTGGCTTGCGATTCTGGCGGTCATGGCCTCGCTGATCGGTGCTTTTTATTATCTGCGACTGGTCAAGGTCATGTACTTCGAGACATCAAAAGTTGAGATTCCCATGGACTGTGGACGCAGTGTGCGATCGTTGCTGACGGTCAATGGACTTGCGGTCATTGCCTTGGGTCTGATGCCTGGTCCACTGATGGCAGTCTGTATCTACACCGTTAAGATGTCGCTGGCGGCATGAACACCGGTGCTGCTGCGGTTGTTCTGTTGTTGCTGGCGATTATCTTGGCCAGTCTTCCGTTCGTCACCGAGCGGTTCTTCTTGATTTGGTCGCGGCCGTCGAAGTCTCTCTGGCTTCGTCTGCTAGAGCTGAGCGTGTACTACGGGATGTTTTTGGGAATGGGGCTTGCGTTGGAACACTATGTTGGTCGCAGACATCCTCAGGAATGGCAGTTCTTTGCCATCACAGCATTAATGTTTCTTGTGTTGGCATACCCCAGCTATGTCTGGCGGTACCTAAAGCGTCGCCCCTCCAATGGCGACTGAGGATCCCCGGCCGTCAGGGCGCTCAGATGAGCCTTATCCATCGCTTCTAGAGACGCGCGTCGACGGCGAATCAGTCTTTCAGGGTCGCCTACTGAAGGTGTATCGGGATCGGGTACGTGCTCCTGATGGCTATGAGCAGACCTTTGAGTACACGCTTCATCCCGGCGCGGCCGTAGTCATTCCCATGCTGGATGACGGCCGACTGGTGCTGGAGCGGCAGTGGCGTTATCCCCTGAATAAAAGTTTTCTTGAGTTTCCTGCGGGCAAACTGAACCCTGGCGAGGATCCGTTAGTTGCGGTTCAGCGTGAGCTGACTGAGGAAACCGGCTACCGTGCTGCTCAGTGGGCAAAGCTTGGCGAGATGCATCCTGTGATTGCCTATTCCACCGAGGTGATTCATCTGTTTATGGCGAAGTCATTGACGGCAGGACCCAGCGCACGGGAGCAGGGGGAATGTATGGAGCTGGTGGTCATGACCCAGGAGTCCTTCTTTGAGGCGATTCATGCCGGGGAGATTACAGACAGCAAAACGCTCTCCTGTGCGCTATGGCTAGATCGGATTCTGCGCGGCGCATGGCAACCTGTATGGCAGACGTTCGATGTGCGGTCGTAAGTTGCCAGGCGTACACTAACGACGTCACTCAAGGCCATAATAAAGTTCTGTAACGCCATCGAACTAGAGGGAACCTATGTCCGCCACTAACGCTCAGTTTTCCTGGGAAGATCCGTTTCTCCTTTCGGAGCAGCTCTCTGCAGAAGAGACCATGATCATGGATGCGGCCCGAGCTTATGCCCAAGAGAAGCTTGCGCCACGCGTGCTCGATGCCTTTCGTCATGAGTCCACTGATCCCAAGATCTTTCGTGAGATGGGCGAGATGGGTCTGCTTGGCGCGTATATCCCGACCGCTTATGGTGGCGCGGGGGTGAACTATGTCTCCTATGGCCTGATTGCCCGGGAGATTGAGCGCGTGGACAGCGGCTATCGCTCGATGATGAGCGTACAGAGCTCGCTCGTCATGCTGCCGATCTATGAGTTCGGCACAGAAGATCAGCGTCAGAAGTTTCTGCCGAAGCTGGCAAGCGGTGAATGGATTGGCTGTTTCGGTCTGACCGAGCCGGATGCTGGCTCTGATCCGGCGGGGATGACGACCCGTGCAAAGCCCGTTCCTGGCGGATATAGCCTATCCGGTGCAAAGACATGGATCTCGAACAGTCCGATTGCCGATGTCTTCGTCGTCTGGGCAAAAGATGATGAGGAAAAGATTCGCGGCTTCATTCTCGAGAAGGGGATGAAAGGGCTTACCGCGCCTGCAATCCACGGCAAGATCGGTCTGCGTGCCTCGATCACTGGAATGATCATGATGGATCAGGTGTTTGTGCCGGAAGAAAACGCCTTTCCGGACATTCGGGGTCTGAAAGGGCCCTTCACCTGCTTGAACTCAGCACGCTACGGAATTTCCTGGGGAGTGCTTGGGGCGGCAGAGTTCTGTTGGCACACGGCGCGTCAGTATTGTCTTGATCGAAAGCAGTTTGGGCAGCCACTGGCGGCGAACCAGCTGATCCAGAAAAAGCTTGCTGATATGCAGACGGAAATCGCGCTGGCGCTTCAGGGGGTGCTAAGGCTGGGTCGCATGAAAGACAGTCACATCGCAGCGGTCGAGATTACCTCGATCGTCAAACGTAACAGCTGCGGAAAGTCCCTTGAAATTGCCCGAATGGCCCGCGATATGCTCGGTGGTAACGGCATTAATGACGAGTACGGCGTGATGCGTCATATGGTGAACCTGGAAGTGGTCAACACCTATGAAGGGACACACGATATCCACGCCTTGATCCTGGGTCGTGCCCAGACGGGACTGCAGGCGTTTTTCTAGCCGATGGATAAGGTGGATGTCCTGGTCGTCGGGGCCGGGGTGGTAGGGCTTGCGATTGCCCGAGAATTTGCGATGGCCGGCAAAGAGGTGGTCATCGTGGAAAGTCAGAGTCACTACGGTTCTGGCACCAGCGCCAGAAATTCCGGCGTGATTCATGCCGGGATCTATTACCCCACAGGATCAAAAAAAGCACTCTGGTGTGTCGAAGGGCGTCAGCTTCTTTACGACTACGTCGCGAGTCGTAAGGTGGGTCACAAGCGAATTGGCAAGCTCATTGTTGCTGGGCGTGACCAGTGCGATCGGCTTGAGACGATTTATCGTACGGGACTTGCTAATGGCGTTTCCGATCTTCAGTTGATTTCTGGGGATCAGGCAAGAGCGCTTGAGCCAGCGCTCGGCTGCGATCTGGCGATTCATTCGCCATCGACCGGCATCATTGATGCGCATGACCTGATGCATGCTCTTTTGGGCGATGCCGAGCAACATGGGGCGATGCTGGCGGTACAAAGTTCATTTGTCACTGCTGAACAGGTGCAGGGGCTCTGGCATGCGCAGGTACTGGGCGAGACGATTGTTTCTGAAATTTTGATTAATGCAGCTGGACTCGATGCCATACCGGTCGCGCAAAGGATTGCGGGCGTCTCCGCAGATCAGATTCCTAAGATGACCTTTGCCAAAGGCAACTACGTATCGCTGAAGGGTCGCTGCCCGTTTCATCGATTGATCTACCCGGTTCCCGTCTCAGGGGGTCTGGGGACGCACTTGACACTCGACCTTGGCGGGCAGGCGAACTTTGGCCCAGATGTGGAATGGCTTGATACACCAAGTCAGGAACAGATTCAGCAGGGATTGATTTCAAGCTTTTCGTATCAGGTGGACCCGGCTCGTCTGCCCATCTTTGAACGTGACATTCGCACCTGGTGGCCCGGGTTGCCGGAAAATGCGCTGGCGCCCGGTTACGCCGGTATTCGCCCGAAGGTCTCGGGGCCCGGGGAACCTGCGGCGGACTACTGTGTACTCGGCCCCACCGACCATGGTCGGTCGGGGTTAGTCCACCTGATGGGAATGGAATCGCCAGCCCTTACGAGCTGCCTGGCGATTGCGCGCGCTGTTCGCGCCCTCGTTTAAAGACTTGGAACGCCAGCACCAGTCCGAAGCCGATGAAGCCCCCGATATCGGAGACGTTCGACGGATAGGTTAGGGCGACACCAGATGCGATGAGTACCCAGCGCTCGATGAACGAGGTCTTCACCAAGAACCAGTTCTGAAGCCCGCCTGCTAGGGCCACGATCCCGACGGAAGCCGTGAACGTGATCCAGCCGATATCGATCCAGTTTGCGTTTTCTAGAGCCTTCGTAGAACCCATCAGCAGCAGTGCAACGCCGGCGGGATCAAGCACGAAGATGAACGGCACCAGAATCGCTGGTGCAACGTACTTCCAGCTCTGGAAAGTCGTTCGGTACGGATTGCCCTTACAGATCGCGGCAGCGGCAAACGGGGAGAGTGCCGTGGGCGGCGAGACTTCGGAAAGCACTGCGTAGTAGAAGATAAACATGTGCGCCGCGAAGTCTGGAACGCCAAGCTTGATCAGCGCTGGAGCGGCAATCACCGCACAAATGATGTAAGAGGCGGTGACAGGAACTGCGAGTCCGACAATCCAGACAATCAAGGCGGTGTAGATCGCCGTCAGTAATAGCGAGCCTCCGGCATAGTCGATGACGATGGCGCTGAATTTAAGGCCCAGCCCCGTGAGGACCACCACACCGACAATTAGGCCTGCGCCCGCGCAGGTGGCGGCAATCGAGAGTACTTGGGTGAAGCCCTCAGACAGTGCCTCAACAAGTTTGGACTCGTAGAGCCCGCGCCAAAATGGAATCTTACGGGTGAACATCTCACGCGGCAGCATTGCGGAATCCGCGCGCAAAAGACTTGTCAGGAAGGACAGCACGGTCGCCCAGAAGACGGACATGACAGGCGAGAAGCCCATCAGCATGAAGACAACAATCGAGACCAGTGAGAAGAAGTGGAACCAGTATTTTTTTGCCAGCGTCCACGCGCCCTCGATCTGCGCCATCGACTGGCCCGCCATATGATATTTGCGAGCGTCGATCTCGACCATGACAAAGAGCCCGAGATAAAACAAAAATGTCGGGATGGTGGCCATGAGCAAGACATCGAGATAGGAGATCTTTAAGAACTCTGCAATCAGGAAGGCTGCAGCCCCAAGCACGGGGGGCGAGATGATGGCCCCAAGCCCGCCGGCAGCAAGCAGTCCCCCTGCAGCATTCTTTTCGTAGCCGGCTTTGGCAAGCATGTTGTGGGCAACGGATCCGACCGTCACGGTCGTGGCGACACCTGATCCTGATGGTCCCCCAAGTAAGAAAGAGGACAGCACAACGGTTCGACCGACGCTGGAGGTCTTTCCGCCCATCGCGGAGAAAGAGAAGTCGATAAAGAACTTTCCAGCGCCGCTGAACTGGAGAAAGGCACCAAAGATCGTAAATAGAATGATGAGCGTTGAGGAGACATCGACGGCGGTACCAAAGATGCCTTCGAGGGTCATGTACATAAAGCCCACAAGCCGGGATAGATCGTAGCCCTTATGAGTCCAAGGATCTGGCAGAAGGTCTCCAAAGAGCGCATACAAAAGAAAGCAGACGGTGACTGTCAGTAGCACTAAGCCATTGGTGCGACGGACAGCCTCGAGAATCAAGAGAATTAAGGCGCCACCAAAGACCACATCCATGGTCATTGGGAAGGTGTTACGGTCGGTGAAGTCATCCCCACCTTTCAGCGCGTACACCAGTGCGGCGATGGCAATTACGGCAAAGAGAATATCCCACCACATCAACCGGTTTTTGTAACGGGCTGCGATCGGAAAGGTCAGAAACACCACCGCGAGCACCATTGCTACGTGGGTCATGCGAAGCACTTGTGCCGGCACGATCGCATAGGCAGCGTACAGGTGAAAGAGCGACATTGCCACCGCGACAATGGTGAGTCCCACACCGAGCCAGCCTTTGTAACTGTTAGCGTCGCCTTCTTCTTCTTTGATGAGATTCTCTACCCGCTGGCGCGTCTCGGCATCCAGATCGTCTTCGGGTAGGCCCATCTTCTGAAGCGTATCGCTCATGCTGGCTCCTTCATTTTTTCTTTAACACTTAGCGTCATCCTTAAAAAGAAGGCCCGCAGTCCGCGGGCCTCCTTACTTCTGTGTTGATCGTTCATCGACGTGAACTGATCAAGGGGAACTGCTTACTCGATCTTTCCGCCTTTTTCACGGATGTACTTCACAGCACCCGGATGGAAGGGGATCGGTGTCGAAACCTGCTTCTGGTTAGCAACTGTTACGTTCTCGTATTCCTTGTGAACAGCAACGAGCTCTTTATGGTGGTCGAACACAGCCTTGACGATCTTATAGGCCTGGTCGTCAGGCATCTTCGCATTCACTAAGAGTACGTTTGCGACGGAAGCAATCTTGTTGTCTGCTGCCATACCCGCATAGACTGACTTGGGAATGGTGTCTGCGTAGTAGAGGTTGCCGTACTTCTTGTTCATGGCAGCGACTGCACCGGAGTGATCGATCATCTGGATCTTGACACCGGGGGTGCTGGCCAGGTCGGTCACAGCAGCTGTCGGTAGACCCCCCACCCAGAAGAAGGCCGAAATCTTCTTGTCCTTCAGTGCGTTGACCGATTCTGCAACGGACAGACGCTCACGGGTCATGTCTTTGTTGGGATCCAGACCAGAGGCTTCAATTAAGCGAAGCGCCATCACTTCGGTGGCACTTCCCGGGCTTCCGGTAGCCACACGCTTACCTTTGAGGTCAGCCATGGTCTTCACGCCCGTGCCGTCAACCGTCACCACGTGCATCCGGTTGGGATAGAGCACCAACAGGGTGCGCATATCGACCTTACGGCCGCTGAACTTCCCTTCGCCTTTAGAGGCATCGAGGGCTGCGTCTACCATCGAGAAGCCAACATAGGGCTTGCCACTAGCGATCAGGTTTAGGTTGTCGACAGAGCCCCCGGTGACTTCTGCGGTGGCCTGCATTCCAGGGACGTGCTTGGAGAGAACCGCTGCGAGGCCGCCGCCCATGGGGTAATAGACACCGCCCGTTCCGCCTGTTGCCACGGAGATATTCTGGGCAAAAGCGGTCGAGGTCATCGTCATGGCGAGCGCTGCGAAGATCTTAGGAAAACGCATGCGAAAGACTCCTTTATGCAAGAAAGTTGAAGGGGAAAGGGTATCAGGTGAGACCTGTTTTTTTAAGGCTTGTTTGCCCCTTCTCACCTAGGAGAAACACTAGGGAGGAGGGCGAAGCCGGCTGGTCTTAGGGGCATCGCGTTAGACTGCGCAGCTCGGAAGAATTGAAGGAGAGCGCGATGGGGAATCGTCGGGTGCTGGTAGTGGGTGGAGGCACGATGGGTGTGGATATCGCTGCATCATTTGTCGCTGGGGGCTGGGACGCCACTATTGTGAATCCCCAAGACGCCCGCTTCGCAACGATTCAGGCCCGTTTTCAAGACGCGCTTGCCCGACTGAACTGCGAGACTTCGAGACCACTTGCGCTGGTGCGGGGGCTTTCGGAAGTGCCTTGGGCTGAGATCGATCTTGTGATTGAGGCGGTGCCCGAGGTGCTCTCGCTCAAGCAGCAGATCTTTGCCGAGCTGGAGCGACTTGCGAAGCCTGGTACGCCCCTGTGTAGTAACTCGTCGGCCCTGCCGATCAGTGCGATTGGCAAGGGGCTGAAGACCCAGCATCGTATGGTCGGGACCCACTACTTCATGCCGGCGCATCTGGTGCCCGCGGTGGAAGTGGTCTGTTCTGATCAGACGGACACGGCCGTTGCGGATCAGGTGTCGGAGATGATGCGATCGGTGGGCAAGGTGCCGATTCGCGTGAAGAAAGATCTTCCCGGGTTTCTAATTAACCGGCTCCAGCACGCGGTCTCCCGTGAGGCGTTAAAACTTGTGGATCAGGGCATTACGACGCCAGCCGACATTGATGCCGCGGTTCGTTTTGGATTTGGATTTCGGTACATTGCCGCCGGCCCCTGCCTTCAGCGGGATCATGCGGGCTTAGATGTGCACCATGCTGCCGCCCAGTCGATCTACCCGGACCTGTGTAACGATTCCGTCCCCAGTGAGATCTTGTCTGAGCGAGTGGCCAGCGGTGCGATCGGGATGAAGGCTGGTCGAGGATTTTATGACTGGACCCCCGAGACAATTGCCGCAGAGAAGAAACGCTATGAGGCGCTTCTTCTTGCCGCGAGCAGCCTTCTTGCCAAGGAGATCGATGCGGTCACAGCCCAGGCATCGTGAACTGGGCTTTGTCGAGTGCGCCAATCAGATCTTCCCTTTGCGCAGCGTTGAGCGCCACAAGGGGCGGGCGCACATCAGCCCAGCTTGAATCTTTGGAGTAGTGCGCAATAGCCGCCTTCATCGCCGGAATCATCGGGCGCGTCTGAAAAATCATTCGAATGATGTCTAGTGCGGCCTGACGGCCATCTGCATCGGCTGCCTGCCAGTTTGCCGCGAGATCCGCAATTGCCGCCGGATTGACGTTGGTAGTCGCCGAAATACAGCCAGCGCCGCCTGCCCGCATATTTCTGAGCAAAAACGATTCCGTTCCTGCATAGACTCGGAAACCATTGGGTGCAAACGCTTTGAGAACAGACTCGGTGTAAGACCAGTCTCCGGAGCTGTCTTTCATGCCAACAACTGTTTTGGGGTAGGCCTTGATCAGTCGCTCAATTAAGGCAAGCGAGAAGCCTACCTTGGTAATTGGGGGGATGTTGTAGACATAGATCTGAAGACGGCTATCGCCCACGCCTTCGATGACCTTTGCGAAATAGGCAAATAGCCCGTCATCCGGAACGTCCTTGTAATAGAAGGGGGGCAGCATCAGAGTTCCTGCGCAGCCTGCCGTGACGGCTGCTTTCGTCAGTGTGATCGCATCTGTGACGGCACATGCACCGGTTCCCGGCATCATCTGGCTGGGGGGAAGACCGTTTGCGACCAACGTTTCCAGAATATCGAGTCGCTCGGAAACCGACATGGAGTTCGCTTCCGAATTGGTGCCAAAGACCGCCATGCCGACCTTGTTCTTTTGAAGCCATTGGCAGTGACGGGTGAGCTTTGCCTTATCCGCGTTGCCATTGGCATCAAACGGCGTAACGACCGGGGAGAGAACCGCAGGAAGAGTTGAAGAGATCAGTGTCATAGTGAGATTTTTAGGTTGGTAAAAAATGCGTTGGTTAGCGGGACATTATTCGACAGGGGTTAGGACCCGTCCGATTGAAAAAAAAGATTTGAGATTGTCAACGGCAAGTCGTGTCATCGCGACACGGGTCTCCTGGGTTGCACTTCCGACATGGGGCGTGAGCAGAACATTGTCGAGTCGGCGCAGGGCCTCTGGAACATGGGGTTCGTCTTCAAAGACATCTAATGCTGCACCGGCGATGGCGCCTTGCTCAAGCGCACGAATGAGCGCTGCCTGATCAACGACACTTCCGCGCGCCATGTTGATAAGAATGCCCCTTTGCCCCAACGCGGAAAGCACGTCAGCGTCAATCAATTGATCTGTCTCCGGTCCGCCAGGGCAGGTCAGGATCAGAATATCGGACTGCTCAGCGAGGGCCTGAATCGATGCGGTGTAGGTGTAGGGGAGTGACTTTGGTCGCGGGCCAAAATAAGCGACGGATGTCTTGAAGCTGACAAGTCGCCCGGCAAGATCCTGACCGATGCGTCCCATCCCGACGATACCGATTCGACTGCCCGCAAGCGATCGCGTTAGCGGGAAAAGGCCTTGTTCCCAGCGGCCCTCCTTGACGAAGCGGTCTGCAGACGGGATCCGTCGCAGCAGGCCAAGCAACATGCCGATCGTGAGCTCACAGACGGCATCATTGAGTACGCCGGGGGTGTTGCTGACCGCGATACCTCGGGCACGCGTGATCTCAAGCGGAATGCCATCAAACCCTACGCCACATGTCGAGATCACCTTGAGCGCGGGGAGTTGATCGAGCAGCGCAGGTTCAATTCTACAGTTGCTGCGGGTCAGAATTCCTTCGACGGTCGCGCTGATCGTCTTGGTGGTGACCAAGGTGTTATCGACTTCGGTCTGCATGGCGCCGGGAAACTCACCGACTTGCAAAATAGAAGGGGTGTTGGCTGGCGTCATGATCTGGGCAGAGGAATTACGGTGTGCATGTCTTCAGCCTGCAGAAAAGAAAAATCCGCACCTTCGTCGGCTTGAAGTACTGATTCAAGAAAGAGTTTTCGATAGCCGCGCTTTGCGGTGGGGGTAGGCGTCACTCGGCTCGTCTGTCGCGCGGCCAGCGTGACCTCATCGACCAAGAGGGTCAGTGATCTGTCTTTTAGGCTCAGGCGAATCCGGTCGCCATTCTGGACAAGCCCTAACGGCCCCCCGATCGCAGATTCCGGTGTGACATGTAAGACGATCGTACCGGCTGCTGTGCCGCTCATTCGTCCGTCTGAGATTCGCACGATATCTTTGACACCCTGTCTTGCAAGTTTCTTGGGGATCGGAATATAGCCGGCCTCTGGCATGCCCGGCGCGCCTTTAGGGCCGATGGATTTCAGAACAAGAATATCGTCAGCGGTGACGTCTAGATCGTCGCGATCAATCCGATTCGCCATGTCTTCCAGGTTTTCAAAGACGACGGCTCGTCCCTCGTGTTCCATCAGTGTCGGATCTGCCGCCGACTGTTTAATGATCGCCCCCTGCGGCGCCAGGTTTCCGAACAATACGGCCAGTCCACCTTCGGGATAGATTGCATTATCTTTGGTGCGAATGACGGTCTGCGCGAACGGAGGCGGTGCACTATCGATCTGTTCACCCAGCGTGCGTCCTTCAATCGTCATACAGTCCAGGTGAAGTAGAGGCTTTAGCTCTCGTAAAAGTGTTGCCATCCCGCCGGCATGATGAAAGTCTTCCATGTAGTGCTCCCCGGAAGGCTTGAGGTTCACCAGCACGGGCGTCTCACGCGCGAAGGCATCAAGTGTCTTCAAATCAATTCGAATGCCCAATCGACCCGCGATCGCCGTCAGGTGGACAAGACCATTTGTCGATCCGCCAATCGCAAAGAGCACCCGTAGTGCATTTTCAAATGCCTTCGGCGTCATGATCTGCGATGGGCGCAGATCCGAGGCAATCATTCGAACGGCCATTTCACCGGAATGTTCTGCTACCCGAATGCGATCGGCCGTCGTGGCGGGTGGCGAGGCGCCTCCCGCGACGGTCATCCCAAGGGCTTCACTGATGCAGGCCATGGTGCTGGCGGTACCCATGACGGAACAGGTGCCGACACTGGCCACAAGCTGGTCGTTTACCTCGTCGATCTCTGACTGGTCAATCTCTTGCGCCCGAAATTTTCCCCAGTAACGTCTGCAGTCTGTGCAGGCACCAACACGTGTACCGCGATGGGAGCCCGTCAGCATCGATCCCGTAATGAGCGCAATCGCGGGTAGGTCGGCAGACGCCGCTGCCATCAGCTGGGCCGGAACGGTTTTGTCGCAGCCACCAATCAGAACAACCGAATCCATCGGCTGGGCCCGGAGCATCTCTTCCGTGTCGATCGACATGAGATTGCGCAGAAACATGCTGGTGGGTTGCGCGAAACTTTCGTGAAGCGAGATCGTGGGAAACTCGATGGGCAAACCCCCGGCAAGCATCACACCGCGTTTGACGGCCTCGATGAGCTGCGGCGCATTGCCATGACAGGGATTGAAGCCACTACCGGTATTGGCGATGCCGACGATCGGCCGTTCAAGCGCATCTTCTGAAAATCCAGCGCCTTTGATAAAGGCCTTACGAAGAAACAAAGAAAAGGCCTGGTCACCATAATTGACGAGTCCTTTACGAAGACCGCTGAGTTTAGATGCCATCGCGCTACTCACTCTGCTCGAGAAAGGGCAGACAATACCAAGGAATTGGCCTGTTGCGAGGCGGTTTGGCCCAAGGCAATACCCTGATAAAATGCCGTTTAGCGCTGGGTTTTAGTCGGCGTAGATGTTTAAAGGAAGCGTGGCAGAGCGGTTGAATGCACCGGTCTTGAAAACCGGCGAAGGGGCAACTCTTCCGTGAGTTCGAATCTCACCGCTTCCGCCATCAATGAAAAAGGGTCCTAGGGGACCCTTTTTGTTTTAAGGCGTTAACTGATTATCGGGCTGCTGACCTTGGTTCGCGACGACCTTCGTGTCGTGCGCCTGGTCCGTTCGACTTTCCGGGTTTGCCTTTAAATCCACCAGGGGATTTACCGGTCGGACCGGAGCCCGTCTTTGGTGCTGATCCAAACCGACGACCTTGGGACTTACGTTGTCCACCGGGTTTGGGTCCAGAACGTCCACGGGGCTCTTCCTTTCGAACAAAGCCGGGTGGGAGCGCTGCCAGCGTGAAGCGGCCTGGCTGCTCAAGCGCATCCGAGTTGCTC
>JACCDP010524915.1_pt1 | contig 23342 bp, 26 predicted proteins | sample 7445841 | NCBI WGS metagenome assembly JACCDP01 (sample SAMN15323441, study PRJNA562643) | freshwater metagenome | isolation source: river surface water | place: USA:Blue River Watershed | collected 2017-08-17
ATACGTGGAAGTATTCTAAATCGTCAAAGATAGCAGAAATCTCAGAAGATACAACAATCCAGTTAGCCCCACCTCTTAATGTAGATTTGTGGATTTGCGCTGAAATTTGGTTGATTGCTGTAATCAAAGTTTGATTCCAATCTTTTTGAGTGTATTGAGTTAATGGGTTAGCAGAAGTACCTCTTTTCCATCCGTTGTAATCCCAACGTAAATTCCAAGCCGCACCTTTACGTAAGTCACGTAAAATTTCACGGTCAATTTCTGCAGCTACTTGCTCAGACAATAAAGCTGTCAATTCAGCTTCAGCATCGATGTTGTGGAATGCAGAAACGTCTTGTGCCAATTCAGGAGACCATTGTGCTCTTAGTTTTCTTTCTGTAACAGATACAGTAACTGACTCAAGGTCAAAAGAAACTTCACCAATTTTGTCTTCAAATTCTAATTCTTCATATACTCTGAAAGTAGCAGTGAATTGGTTATTAACCGCTCCTGCAATAGTTGTAGTTAAACCTGAATAACCATCTAACGAGTTAGCTCCAATAGAACACGGTACTTGTAAATCAACTTCTAAGTAAATAACACCAGCTGCGTCACAAATATTATCATAATAACCATTGTTACCACCATAAGAACCTGCAGAACCAGGGAAAGATGATTGTGATTGTGAACCGTATTGTACGATACCTTTACCATATTTTTGAGTTACTACTCTAAAAAGTAAATCAGAAGAACCTGCTCCTGAGAATGCACCACCTGCTGTAGTTACAGCGTTAACTTGCAAATCAGAAAGGAAAGCCTCGTTGTCCATAGCTTGACCATCAGGACCAATTAATTTACCAGCACCTGCGTTAGTGAAACCTGTAACGGCGATAAGAACTTTTCTATACTCACCAGCGGCATACGCTGTGTTTACTAATTGACCGCTTGACCAAGCAACAGTCATAGGGTTTACAGTAACAGCACTAAATCTACCTTTTGAGTAATCAAATAATCCTGGAGGGTCTAAAGTTGGTTCGCTACCTTCATAAAATCTGTCATAAAGGTTTTTATCTGTAGATGCATAACCTGTTTGAACATTTGCAGGACCATTAGGTGCTCCAAAAGGTGCAAAGTGTGTACCACCAGCCGTTGGGTCTTGACCTTGGTCATAAGCTTGGATTTTAGGTACAAAGTAGAACAATTTACCGATAGGTAAGTTCATTGCTTGTACAGAAACTAAATCGTTAGCCAACAATTTAGAGAATACACGTCTTACGATAGGGAAAACTACAGTTTCGAAAGAACCTGAGCTATCTGTAGATGCTGCTTCGTTAATTAGGTGAGACGCTTGGTTTTCATATAACTGTGCCATGTTCTCTTTAATATGTCCTTTAAGACCGTCTAGGAATCCTAATTTATCCCATTTGTTGATTGTATCTTCTTTGATAACTTTAAGGTGTTTCAACCCGATGTTACCAACAAGACCTGATTCTAATAATGCTCCCATTTTATTTTTTTTAATTTGAGTTTATTTATTGTTTATTTATTTAATTTTTCCCATCAAATCTTTCATTCTTAAGAATTGTGGATTTTCATAAGTTTTACTTTCAATTAAATTAGATGCTGAACCATTTGAAGGTGTACTAGCAAGTTTTCTCTGAACTGATTCAGTTACAACTTCGTTTTTAGAACCTCCGTCTAATTCAGATTTAATTGTTTTGTAAAGTGATTTAGATTCTTTGATAGTTTCAACATTATCAAATCTTCTAAGTATGTTTATTTTTTCTTGTTTTGTTGTTGAGTGTTCAGTGAACAATCTAGTAGAATAAGCCAAGTTTGAGTTGAATACTGCTACTTCATTTAATTTATTTCTAAAGAAATCTAAAGCCTTTTTGTATTCTTCGTTTTTCTCTCTTAATAAATTAAGTTCTTTTTCGACAGATTCTTTTCTTAATTGACTTGGTGCTGCAACTCGGTCTCTTTGCGCTCTTCTCATGTAAGTCATAGTTCTTGATGCTTCTGTAGTTTCGCCAGGTAATTCATCTACCATAGCATCTTCCATATAGTCACCTTCCTCCATTTCGTAATCTTTGTAGTGTCCACCAACATCTCCCATTTTGTGACCATCTCGTCTCTTATAGTCGTGTTTGTTTCCACCGAACATATCATCACCTTCCATATAGTCAGATTCGGTTTTCATATCATCAATCATTTCTTCATCCATCCATCCTTCTTCCATGTACTCTTCTTCCATTTCAGATTCAGTAACGCCATGTTTGATTTTACCATAGTTGAATTTAGGACCTTTTCCTTTTTTCTCTGATTTTTTACCGTCTTTCATATCTTCATCGAAACCTTTGTTGTTAACAGATGATTTAGATAAACCATTTTTCATTTTTCCGAATCCCATTCCAACAGGTTTCATAGACTCACTAACTTCTAATTCGTAAATTGTTTCGTCTACTTCTTCCTCCATGTAATCTTCTTCATCCATTTCGTGTTTACCTTCTTTTTCATCCTCTTCGAAGACTAATTCATAAATTACACTCTCATTCATATCTTCCATATCGTCCATATTAGATATATCTGAGTCACTACCTAAATCAATGAAATATTCAGTATCGTTGTTTGTGTCAGTAAGGTGGATTTTGTTATCATCTTTAACAACGATAATCCCATCTTCATCACCCATAGCCTTAAACACTTTCAATACTTCTTCAGGTTTAGCACCTGTCATATCAAGAGGAGGTAATTCGTCTTCATTATCAGCCGGTACTTCAGAACCCATCATAGTGATATCTAATTCATCACCTTCAGGATTAACCTCTGTATCAACATCTGTTGTCTCTTCACTATCATCTGCAACTTCTGTGTCAGTTTCCACACCTACCACTTCTTCGGTGTCATCTTCTTCTTGCTCGTGTAAAGACGATTTTGATTTTGTGCCAAATAATGACTCCTTTACTAGTTCACTGATTTCTTCCTTCATTGTAGAAGCAAGTATTCCTTTTGCGTTTTCGCTTATAGCTTCTTCGATTGACTTTATTTGTAGTAAAGTTTTCTCGACTAAATTTTCGTTTTTTTCCAAACTCATTTTTTTAATGCAATGCGTTATGCGTTTATTTTACTAAATAAATATATCGTAATTTAAAAAAGTTCTTATTTATCGATGTTTATACAAAAAAAATTGACGCATAAAAAAAGGGAGTCGAAACTCCCTTTGTTAATAATATCAAAAAAATTATTCAATTACCTCATCAATTTTACTTTCAACGATTGCCGTAATTCTCCAATCCATTGAGTAACTTTCGTAAGCTTTAGTTACTTTGGCTTCGACATCAGTTGGTGAAAAACCTCTCACAAGTTTTTCTTCTCTAATCTTTTTAATTTTTCCCGTGTTATCATCAACCATATCAGTTGTGATTTTTGCTACAAAATATTTTTCGTCCATAATTTAATTTTTTTATTTTCCTAAATAATCGGACAATCTTTTCATTAAGTCAACAGATTTATCTAATCCACCAAGAGCACTATTACTAATTTCAATAGTATTGTCGTGTTCAGATAATTTTTCTTCGTATTTTGGTCTATCCTCTTTATTTAAATAAAGATATGCTCCAGGTGTAGATGGTGAAGATACAAGGTCAAAACAAATTAATTCAAAATCATCTTGAACTTCATTTTGGTCACCTTTTTTAACTAATGAGCCAACACCACGAGAAGATACCCCCATAGTAACACCTTGTCTCATCATATTAGCAGCAACATCACCCTTAGATGATACAATACCTCTTTCGTGAAAACCAGGTGTTGTTAATAATTTAATCTTACCCATCAATACGTTACCTTCCCACCACATCTCAGTAATAAGGTGAGATACTCTATCAAGGTCAATTAAAGAAGACTCAGGGTGATTTAACTCTGAAATAGACATACCACGTTTAATTGCGTCTTGGTATTTTTCAGATTCTCTTCTTAATATCTTTTCAGGATATACTCTTCCGTTTCTATTTGGAACTCCCCATTTTTGAAGAGTAGCATAAAATTCAAATGGTTTAGAATGTTCTAATTGTCCGTAAGATTCTTTAATCATACTTTGGTTACGTGGTTCATTGGGATTAATTATTCCTGCGTCCCACTCAACCAATATACCTTTACCTGTATCACTAGGTCCTAATATTTTCATAAGTTCTTTTAGAGATAAATATTAGGTTTATTTGAATTCTTCAGATTTTGTTTTACTGAGTGTAAAATGTTTATTGTTTTTTAAATCATCGTTATATACAGAATATACAATTTTTTTAATTTTATCTTTTAAAATAGGAGATTTAAAGTCGTGTGTGTTATTATGAACAAATAATGTAATTTCTATGTTCATAAAACTTTTTTTATTTTTTTGTATCCCACTTGTTCTTAAATCTAAATCTACAATTTGTTTTCTTTCAAATGTGTGGGTATCTACTACTTCTAATAGTGTGTGTTGTATTTGTCTTTTTATTTCACCAACTAATCGGTTCCAATTTTCATCTATACTTAATGGTTCAATCCAAGTCTGTAGTACCACATAAATGGATTTTAAATTTTTCGAATCTACAGTGCCGTAGAGACATTTTGCATCATCAAAAATGTTTAATTTTGATGTTTTTCCTTTTTTCATTAATCATAACTTTCAGGTTTATTTTTCTTAAATGTAAGTCTAAAAATAAAAAATGTCAAAATTGACTTTTTTTCGTATATTTATATTATAAAGTAAAAAAAATATGATTATAATTAAAGTGAAAAACGCTTCCTCAATTGAACAGGCTTTGAAACAGTATAAATTTAAAGTTTATAAGACAAAACAAACTGAAAAATTAAGAGAAAGACAAGAGTTTACTAAAAAGTCAGTAAAGAGAAGAAGTCAAATTCAAAAGGCAACGTATTTACAAAAGAAGCAAAATAATTAATTATTTATCCTCGTTTGTTTTTTCCGTCTTTTTTTCTTTTTGTATTTGATAAATAATGTATCCTGAGACTCCGAACTGTATAGTTGCCCACATGGCTAAATCGGTCATTGTTAAATCTGGGTATTTCTTTAAAAGATAAAATATCATACCCCATTGTGCAACAATAAATGCTATTCCTGACTCTATTCTTTTTTTAGAGAAGAATGACGGTTTTTCCGAATAAATTTTAATGATTTCAGTTATACCCCTTTTTATATTAGACCAACCAAAAAAGTATTTTTTACTCATAGTCCTTGGTGTAATTTTCTCAACTTATATAAATCGTAGTGAGTACATTTTGAATCTGAAATTTTTGTTATTGTTTGACCAATCATTGTTTTAATTTCATCTTCTTTTGATTCATTTAATGAACCTTTTAAATTAGTTATTACAGACTCTTTAAGTGTGTTAAACTCTTTTTCTAACTCCTCTTTGGATAATGATGAAATTGATGTAATTTCTTTTTTGTCAGATTCACTTAGATTAGATAATTCATTTTTTAAATTATCTTCAGCGACTTTAATGATAGTTGATAATGGTAAGTTAACCGATTCTGTTATTTCTTTTTTAACTTCTTCAGATATTAAATTAGAAATGATTTGTTTTTTTGATTCTAATACCGACTCTAAATTTTTAATTGAGCTATTATAAATAATTGTGTCAATATTTTTATAGTTATTTTCAGTATTATTATTGTAAGATGAAATCCATTCTGTTAATCTAGATAATTTAGACCTGTTATTTTCAATTAAAATTTGACAGTATTCGATTGATTCATTTACATAGTCTGTTGCAATATCTTTATCCATTCCTTTTTTTGATGATAAATCATCATAAATGAAGAAAATCTCACTCAAATCTCTATTCTCTAAAATATTAGATTTAAATTCTCGCATGAATTGGTTAAATTCATTTTTTCCAAATAAATTAATACTTGTTTTTTCTATACTGGTTTTTAATTGTCCAAATTTGTTCATCTTTTTTTATTATAAATATTATCTGTCTAACAAATCTTTCAGTTTATCATCTATTTCTACCAATGAATTTCTACCTTTACCTAAATTCATAAAATCATTTTTACCAAATAAATGTTCTTCCAATAGTAAATTCAAATCATCTTTATTAAATGATTCTGGCGCCAATTCAGGAGCTCCCCCTTCAGGTGCTGCAGGTTCTTCCCCCATTGGTGGTACTCCACCCATATCAGGGACACCTCCCATATCACCACCGGCTTCACCACCTTCAGCTGGTTTCTCACCATCTTTTTTACCGTACAATTTATCAATAGTATCGAATAAACCTGTTTTAGTGATTACTTCGGCAGTTTTAGCAAGTTCAGCAGAAACCGCTCTTTCTATTCTTTGTTGTTGTATATCCAATCTTATTTCTTCATCAGAAAAACCTAAAATATGTTTTTTAGCCCAAGATGCTGATACAGGTGCAACACTATTTGGAATTTCTGCGACAGCATCTTTAAATAATGTTATTTTTTCTTTCCAAACTTCAATACCTAATAAGTCAGATTGTTTTGATGGGTTAGTTAATCCTAATGTAAAGTTTGTTAATTCATCTTCAAACCCTAGTAAGAATAAGTGAATGATTGCAATTTTGTTTAATTCTGCAATCATAGATTTTTGTATTCTATTAATTGTTCTTGCAAATCTAATATCTAGTAATGATAAGTTTTTACCATCACCAACGGCTTCTTCAAAACCTAAGTAAGCCTTTGGTATTCTTAATGCTGTTACAAGTTTCTTTTGTATGTATTCAATATCGGCGATTTCAGCTAAGTTTGTACCACCAGGTAAAGTTTCTATTGGGTTTGTTGCGGCTTGGTCACGAACAGGAATAAAGTAATCTTGGTCTACTGCCAATTGATTGTATCTCATATCAACATTACCGGTTTGAGGGTCCGCAATTTGGTCTCTTTTAAATTTATTGGCTACTCTTTGTACGTAAGCATCAACATCTTTATCATCCATATTACCAACGAACACTTTAAATACTCTTCTTTCGGGTGCTCTTGACACTCGATAAATTAACATTGCATCTTCAGATAACAAAAGTTGTTTCCAAATACGTCTTGCTTTTTCTAACATAGATGTACCATAAGGAAGTTTTCTATCATCACCTAAAATTCTAAAGTGAGCAATTTCCCACGTATTAAATTCCATATTTTTTTCTTTCCAAGTAAATTTTAACGCATCGTTTTCCATTTCTTGGGAATACTTATCAGGTTGGAATCTCATACCCTTTTCTAATCTTTCAATTTGAATGTTCGGTAATTGTTGGCAACCTACAACTCCTTTTTCTGGGTCTAGCTTCAAGTAAACAAAGTTATCACCAAACTTACACGTATTTCTTGTCCACATTGGTAAGTTTGTGTTGATATCTAATCTATTGTTAAATAAATCCGTTAAAACTGATTTAATACGTTTAGACTCAGAATAAATTTGTAACATATAACCATCCTTATCTGGTGTTGTTGACTCTTCAGCATAAATGTCTAAAGCTGCGGAAATTTCGGGAGTATACTCCATAGACTCGTAGTCATAATAAGAAGCCATCCTTGTTGGTTCATAATATACTGCTTGTGTGTAAAGATTACTCTCAACTTTTTGCCACTGCTTACCAATGTACATAGTTTGCTGTGCTTGAAGTTTTTCTTGTTCAAATTCTTGTTTGTTTGTTGTTTTTAACAACTCTTTTTTATCAAATTTGAATACAGGTGATTGTTGGTCCAAAGTAGAGTTAGGTCCGAAAACCTTACCTAATCTTTGCCATACTGTATACTTTTGTTCTGCCATAACTTTTTTATATAAATAATAGGGTCATCCGTAATAAACTAAACTCTACCACGACCGAATAACCATAAATACTTTTCATAATCACTTCTTGTCGCCTGATGGCTACCCATTCTATACTGATTATACATATCCACAGGTAATCCTGGATTAAAATTTTGTGATGAATCTCTAAATTCGTGTTTTTCAGTAGTCCAAGATTCAATCATAGCCTTCGCTTGTTCGGTTGCCTTTTCTAACTTTGCAAAAGAAGATTCACCAACAAAAATTGCCATAGCCATAGCCATTATTAAATCATCGTGTTGACCTTTTTGGTGGTCAGGCCTTCCGTTAACATAGACAAACGTATTTAATTCGTTAAATAATCTTTGGGACCTTACGACGAAATCAAATCTTAACGCCTCTTCAAACGACTGTATAATTAATACCCTTTTTGCATTAAAGTTTATGCCAGGTATTTTATCATTTTGTTTTGGGTCCCACTTCCATTTATCGGCAGGATTTATACCATCAACATAAAGATTTTTATAACTAAGTTCTTGTAGTTTACGGGATGTTGCAACACCCATACCACCGGTGATATCAGTTACAATAAATGCATTATACATTGTTGCCCATTTGAAAGCTATTTCAGCAACAACATCAGGTGGGACTTTTCCTATATATTCTAATACTTGTTCTCTATCATCAAAATCAATAATAGTAAAAGTTGTAAAGTCTTCACTATCACCACGAGAAACGTCAATACCCATAATATATCTGTGTCCGGCAATCGGCTCCTTCCATTGCCATAGAGCACCACCCATAAATTTATTTTCGGGTTCTTTGATGTAATTCTCTTTAATCTTTTTCATTGTCTCAGGTGGAACAACATTATCCCCTGAACCTAAAAAGTTACACTCTAACTCTTGTGATATTTTACGTTTATCAAATTTTAATTTTTTTGACATCGCCTCAAACCAAGATGAGTATGGTTTATAACCTTTTTCTATTTTTTGTTTAATTTCTTCAAAATCTCTATCAGTAACTTTTATATCCGAATAGTCTATAACAATATCTTCATCTTTATAATCACCCCTATTTAACATGTAATGAATAATATCCTCTACTTTCACAAGTTTTAAGTCTTTAGAATAACGAGGGTCACGAAACCAATACATTTCAGTGATTCTGAAGTCATTCATACCTTTTATCGCCTGACTATAGATTGAATAATAAATTGGGTCAAATCCGTTTGGTGTTGAAATTACAATTACTTTACCTCCTGTTGAAAGGGATGCCATACAAGCAGACCAGAAATCTTCATCGGCATCGATATAAGCTGCTTCATCGAAAATAAGTATAGTCGGGGTATATCCACGAAGTGCATCTTTTGATGTTGCAACAGCCTTTACTTCACAACCATTAGTTAATTTAAAGTGTCTAGCAGCATTCTTTTCAGGTGAAAACCCAACACCTAACCAACTTGGCCATTGTTCAACAAACGCACGAACTTTATTTGCCATCTCAACGGCAGTATCAAGTTTGTTCGCAATAATTAGGATTTTTTCTGGTTTTGATTTTTTAGCAAAAACTAATCGTTTTGATGCCCAAGCGGATGTTACAGTCGATACACCTGCTTGACGATACTTTAATGCGATGTTTTCTTCACAAGTATCATAATCCTTAACCAATGTGACTTGGTCATTAAATAATTCTAACGGTACGTATTTTGATTGTGTGTTATCGTAGGTTTGTAAATATGTTCTTAGTGCATATGGAGTATCGTGTGCACATTTAGCATATTCTAATAGTATTTGTTCTTTTGAAAGAGACATTCATTATTTGTTTCTTCTAATATAATTTAGTAATTCACCTTTTGTAGTATGAGGAGGTAAATGATTCTCAATAATTCTTAAAATACTCTCCTCTAATTTTTCCACCTCTTCTTTTTCGTCAACAGTTTTAGGTAAACCTTTGTGTTTTGTTGATGCAAAATCCTCAAGTTCTTTTTTAGACATTTCTTTTGCCATTTTTTGAACTTGTTTAGAAACTTTTGATTTAGGAGTATCACCTCTTTTAACTGAAAGGGCTAAACCCATAATTTTTTGTTGTTGTTTTGAAACTGCTTTTTCTGAAATGTAATTTTCATCCATTCCATCAGGACCTTGTTTTTGAATTGGGTCTTGGTCATCTTCACCTTTATTAACATCTGCAACATCTTCTTCTTCACCCTCAGTAAATTCTCCTTCAGTTTGTGTTTGTGTAATAACTGTTTTACCCGCTTCGTTAGAAACTGTTGCTCCACCGATGGCTGTTTTCGCACCAGAAGGGAGCTCAATAACCTTAGAGGTTACATTTTTTTCTATAGGTTTTGGTTGTTCAGAAACAATTTTATTAAATAATACATTTAATTGATTTTCGGTTAAATTTTCTAATGTTGACATAGAAAAACCTTCGTGAAGAAGTTTAACTACTTTACTATTCATATGTTTCATCACTAACTAAATTTTTTTCCCATTTTAATACGACATCCTTCTCGTATAATTTATTTTCTACAGTTTCAATACTTTCTCCATATTGAAAAACTAATCGTTTACCTTCGTAATTTTCAGGTTTTTCCCAACCTAAAGCAATGACACCGTCTATTGCGTCATACATACCAAAAAAATCAGAGTTTTGTATCAATTCTAATTCAATCTCAGAATTTTTTAAAACCCCAACCTTTTTTATAAATTCAACGTAAGGTGGTGTTGGTTTACCATTTGCAGTTTCACTATCCCATTCATCCCCCTGTACGTCATCAATATCTGAAAATATAAATTCATAAATGTTATCACCTCTAAAATTAGGCCCTAATTCATTTATAAAAACTAAATTCATAGAGTATAACCGTTTGGTGTAAGTTTAACTTGTTTGTTATTAATATTAAAAACTAAATTGTTTTTATTTGTTCTACCAATAAGTTTAGTGTTTTCATACTCTTCCATTAATACCAAACCGGCTTTCATTTGTGTTTCATTAATTGCCAAGTTTTTTAATTCCTCTTTTTGTGAAATTTTATTAATTTTGTTTTTTAAAAAGTCCATTTTAGATTTTGACTCTAAAATAGGAGTTTCTTCTTCTTTTACTTCAAAATAACTTGATAAAACTTTTTCAACTTCAGATTCACCGAATATCGAATCCATAACTGTTTGATATCCTTCTTTAGTTTCAGGTTCCATAGGCATTTCATCACCCATAGGTTCTGAACCTATTTCTTCAGTGTCGGTTACATTAACGTCCTCATCTCCGAAATTAAAATCTTCTTCACCTTTAAATTCTAAATCACCTTCACCTTCTTTTCCGTATTCATCAAAACCTTCTAATTTATCTACGATATCTTCTCTATCGTCATCATCAAGTTTAGTTAAATCTATTGCCGAAATTATTGAATTAATAACATATTTGATATCTTGAGAGTCTAAACCTTTATCTTTATCAAACATTCTTAGTCTTTGACTTAGTTTACCTGTAAGTTTTTGAATTAATTTAAGGTTTGCAGTTCCACCTTCTTCATCAACATCGATATCGATGTCCTCAACCTCATCACCAACAGGCATTTCTCCACCCATATCAGGCATCATACCCATATCATCGGTTGGTTCTGCGGGTGTTTCTCCACCCATACCCATATCGTCAGTAGGTTCTGCCGGCATTTCAGGAGCCATTCCCATATCACCAGTAGGTTCTACAGGAGCTTCAGGAGCCATAGGCGCTGGTGGTTCAACAGAAGGGGTTTCAACTTCAGGTGTTGGTTCAGCCTTTTTTGCGGTTTTCAGTACGAATTTTTTTTTTACTTCAGGTTGTTCACCAATAAGTGGTATTTCGTATTCATTACCTGTAATTCTATTTGTTTCTGCAACGATTAAATTTAATTTTTTCATTGCCTCTGAATATGAACGATAATATTTTCTGTTTTTCATAGGCTCAGAATAATCTAATTCTGATTCGTTCATACCTTTTTTAATGATATATCCTTGTCTTTCTTGAACAATACCATAAATGTTACCGTCAGATAATTGAATTGTATAATTCGTTGTTGACAAATTATTTATTTCTTTTTTAGGGGCTTCATTATAAGTTGCGATTTCCATAATCCTTTTCAACTTATCGATACCTTCTAATTTTTCACTTCCGATTGGTCTTAAATCTGCCATTTTTTATATTGTTTTTAATTGTTTAATCCATTTAAACCACCCAACGCAACAGCATTACATTGTAAATTAGTACTATCATTAGTCACTGTTCCATAATCAGGTTTAGGTGTGTTAAAATTGACTACGGTTCCCACAGTACTACCTGAACCAGGTACATAACCGGTCACCACTGTAGTATAATATGATGTACAAGCTGTTGTTGGCATAATTTTTTTATATATAAATATATCGTTAATTGATAATTTTCAATTATTCGCCAATTTCTTGCTCTAATGAAAGTTTTTTATCTGTAATTTTATTTTTGAAATCCTCTAATTTTGATATATATCCATTTCTTCTTAAGAATTTAAATACCAAATTTTCATAAGAAAACTCACCTTCTTTTTTTAATCCACAGGTTCTATATTTTCTTAATTTTTCTCTATATTTTGAAACTAATTTAATAGCATCATTTAAATCTTCGTCTTCAGCATTTTCTAAAACACCATCAATAATTTTCATCCACTGATTTGCCTTTTCTTTAATAATCTTTTTATCGATTCTAAAGTTTTCTTTTTCAGGTGCCCTTAGCCATTTGTTATATAAAACAGAATATGAACCCGCACTTGTTTCTTTTTCATTTAAATCTTGTATAAACACCTCAACCTCATACCCTTTAATTTTGATGTCGTGTTTTGCATTAAATACCGTTTTTTTCAAATGAAACAATTCTCTATATAAGTCAGCGTTTTCTCCCGCATCATTAAAATCATAAAGAATATGAACATCAAAATCTGAAAAATCAGACCAGTTATATCCTGTTAATGAACCAATAAGGATAATGTCGTGAACATATATATCAATATCGACGTAATCCAAAAATATTTCACTTACTTTAAGAAGTCTTTCTTTGATTTCGGGTTTAAGTTTATAAAACTGAGCTTCAGGGTCTCCCATATATTTTTCATTAGGTAGATACCAAATGTCGGGATTTAATTCGTCTTGAAGATATAAACTATTAATGATTTTACTATCACTTTCCATACCTATAAATACATAGGTTATTCTGTTTCTTCTATTTTTTTGTATTTGTACTGCTTTGCAATATCAGTATTAAAGAATTTTCCTTGTGATTCTGCAAGTCTAAATTGTGCGTAAATTTTGTGTGGAACTTCTTCATATTCATACATCATTCCGTTTTTAAATGTTGCAATTAATTTATTTGTTTCACTATCATATTCAGTTTTAACTAAATTTGAAGATTCAATTTCACAAATAATTTTTGTTCCTACTATATCAGTTCTTGTTATTGCCATAATTTTTTATTTAAAAATAATAATTGACAAAATAGTTGTAAACAAAAAATCCACCCGAAGGTGGATTCTTGTTATTTGAGAGCCTTTATTTTATCTCGATATTCAATCGCCTTTTCAAAATCTTGTTTTTTAATACACTCATCTAATTTAGTTTGTAACTCAGAAATCTTTTCTTTGTTTTTTTCTAAACTCTTAATTTGGTCTCTTAACTTAACGGCCTCCTCAAAATTTTGTTCTTCAACTGCAACATCTAATTTATTTTTCAATTCATCTAATTCGTCTGTTGGTTTAAACCCTTTTGACATGTATGTATATGAATATTTTCCGTCAGGTGATTTATAAGTTTTGTAATTCCAACTCTTGTCGTTAAAAAAATCTGACCTCATAGAAAACATTTTATCAAACATCTCATCAAATTCTCTCCAGTTAATCATAGTATTATTTCATTTTATAAGTTTATTTTTGTATTTTTACACCAAATATATGCCATTACTAAATATATGACAAAATGTCAGTAAAGTCAAATTTATATATGACATTATGACAAAAACCTAAAAATAATTGATTATTCAGTTTATATAAATTAAATTTGATAAAAAACTAAAATATGATTGACTCAGCAGACGGAAACGAAAAACCAAAAAACAAAACACAAGATAGTTCATCAAAAACACCTGTTTTAGATAACTTTTCTCGTGATTTAATCAAAGCAGCAGAAGAAGGTAAATTAGACCCTGTAATTGGTAGGGAAGATGAGATAAATAGGATTGCACAAATCCTTTCTCGTAGAAAGAAAAATAACCCAATTATTATTGGTGAACCGGGTTGTGGTAAAACTGCAATTGTAGAAGGATTGGCTAAAAAAATATTTGAGGGTGATTGTCCACAAAATTTGGCAGGTAAAAGAATTGTTTCTTTAGATATGACATCTGTAGTAGCTGGAACAAAATATCGTGGTCAGTTTGAAGAACGAATGAAAGTAATTATGGAAGAGTTGTATGACCACCCTGATATTATTGTCTTTATTGATGAAATCCATACTATGATTGGTGCGGGTAATTCTTCAGGTTCAATGGATGCTTCAAACATCTTCAAACCAGCATTATCTCGTGGTGAATTACAATGTATTGGAGCAACAACCTTAGAAGAATATCGTAAAAATATTGAAAAAGATGGTGCTTTAGAAAGACGTTTTCAAAAAGTAATTGTTGACCCATCCACAAAAGAAGAAACTTTACAAATTCTACAGAACTCAAAAGACCGTTATGAAAATCATCACAAAGTAAGTTATAGTGATGATATTTTAAAACTATGTGTTGAGTTGGCAGATAGATATATCACTGACCGTGAGTTTCCTGATAAGGCTTTTGATATTATTGATGAGGTTGGGGCACGTTCACAAGTAGAGGTTAAATTACCTGAAATTATTGAAGAACTTAAAAAAGAAGCCGCTAAAATCAAAGAAGAAAAGGTTGATGTTATCAACAAACAAAAATATGAGGAGGCAGCAAATCTTCGTGATAAAGAAAGAAAAGTTTTGTCAGAACTTGAATCTGAAAAAAAGAAGTTTGAACAAAACAGGGACCTATACCGACGTGAAGTAACTGAAGATGTTGTTTATGATGTGGTATCTTTAATGACTAAAATTCCAATCAGTAAAATTTCTACAGACGAAACATCACAACTGATAACCCTTAAAGATACGTTATCAACTAAGGTTATTGGTCAAGATGATGCGGTTGCAAAAATCGCAAGAGCAATTCAAAGAAATCGTGTTGGACTTAACGACCCTAAAAAACCAATCTTTAGTGGATTGTTAATTGGTAACTCAGGTGTTGGTAAAACTGAGTTGGCAAAACAATTGGCAAAACATATGTTCAACAGTGAAGATGCACTTATTAGATTAGACATGAGTGAGTTCTCTGATAAAATTTCAACATCAAAATTAACAGGAACATCACCAGGTTATGTTGGGTATGAAGAAGGTTCACCTTTCTTAAACAAAATCAAAAACAAACCGTATTCTGTAATCCTATTAGATGAGATTGAAAAAGCTCACCCTGAAATCTTCAATGTATTTTTACAAATGTTAGATGAAGGTATGTTAACTGACGGACACGGAAGAAAAATCAATTTCAAAAACTGTATCATTTTAATGACCTCAAATGTTGGTACGAAAGTGGTTCAAGATTTCGGTTCAGGTGTCGGGTTTTCAACATCCGCAAAAACAGAAAGAAAAGATGAAGAAATTAAATCTTTGTTAGAGAAAGAACTATTCAAAAAGTTTGCACCTGAGTTCATTAACCGTTTTGATGATATTGTTTACTTCAAGGATTTAAATCAAGATGACTTATTAAAAATTGTTGATTTAGAGTTAAATAAATTCTATGAAAGAATTGAAAAATTAGAATACACAGTTGAGGTTGATGATACTTTGAAAAAACATTTAACTGAGGTTGGGACTGATACTCGTTTCGGGGCACGTATTCTAAAAAGAACGGTTCAAAAATGGGTAGACGATGCAATCACAGAAAAGATTTTAACAGACAATCCTGAAAAAGGTTCTAAGTTTATACTCACTTACAACGAAAAGGATAAGAAAACTGACGTTAAAATAAAAAAACCAACAAAAAGAAAAAAATAATTTTGCAAATGTTAAAAACTTTTGTACATTTGTAAAAAACAAAATAATGGACCTAAATAAATTTAAAGAACTCCTTTCAGTACCGTCAAAAACATATCAAGAGGAGGATATGGTAGAATACCTTTGTGATGAACTCGAAGGTATTGAAGGGGTGTCTTTTTATCGTGATGATATGATGAATATCTACGCAACAAAGGGTACGCTTGAAGAAGGTGAATTCTACCCAATGTTTATTGCGCATACAGATACGGTTCACTCTAAAATCGATAAAATTGTCGTTAAAGAAGAAAAACTAAAACGACCATACACTTTTGGTAAAACTTTTGACGATACTTTGGTTGATGTATTAAAAGCATACGACGCAGAGGGAAGACCAACAGGTATTGGTGGTGACGACAAATGTGGTATTTTTATTTGTTTAGAATTACTAAAACAATTAGACAAAGTAAAAATCGGTTTATTTGTATCAGAAGAAACAGGTTGTCACGGTTCATCAAAATGCGATGAAAACTTTTTACAAGATGTTGGTTATATTACTCAATACGATGCCCCAGGTAATCACTTAATTACCGAGATTTGCTCGGGAGTTCGTTTATTTGAACGTGATAGTGAATTCTTTGAAAAAACATTTGAGGTGATTACTGAAAGTTTTGGTAATGAGATGTTAATACAATCCCACCCTTACACTGACATCTCGCAATTAAAGAAAAAAATTGACGTTTCTTGTGTCAATATGTCTTGCGGTTACTATAATATGCACTCAGCACAAGAGTTCATTTCAATCGAAGATGTGAAATGTGCAATTGAATCAGGAAAAAATATGGTAAAAGTTTTGGGATTAAAAAAATATGAGTATCTTTACAAACCAATAGTATATACACAAAAAACAATTATGAATTCATTTGTAGAAGAATTAGACAAAGACGTAGACGTATTCGGTTTTCAAGACGACACTTTCCATCGTTTAGAGACTATCGACGTTTATGAAGAAAAAGATGGTATCACATTAAGTGATGCTTATGATGATGGATTTTTATTTATCCCCGATGAGGATTTAGTAAATCTTTATGAAATTATTAAAGAAAGATTGATTAAAAAGTATTAATCAATATAAGAAACAATTGGTGGGGTTACCAACATATCCAAGATGCGACGTAATGGGGCGGAACCCGATTTAAATGATTCCCATGAGTTTAATTTACGTAAGCCATAATTAACCATTAAAGTATCTTTATCAACATCAAATATTCTAATTTCAAAATTTCCTGGAATTTTTTTATTACGATTAAATCCTATTTTTTCATTTAGTGTGTTTAAAATTTTAAAGTATTTTTTCATTTTTTCTTCACCACCTTCTTCAACCATATCATCTAATTCTTCCATTAAACTTTCTAACGCACTAACACTTCTTTTATTAAATTGCTCATCAAACACCTCTCTGTTCCATGCTTCGTATTGAATTTCATAGTATTCTGGAGTATGTTTTGTTACTTCTTTTTCTATTGCTTTAAACATAATATCCATCAAACAATCTTCAGGTGTTCCGTATCTTACAAATAACATAATAGCGTCACCCCAGCTTAAAAAATATTTCCAATAACAATTTTTTGATTGATTTTCAATTCCAATAACAGATAAAGAATTACAATATATTTCATCAAGATAACTTGGAACTTCAGCATCTGTTGCTCTATCATTCGCAGTAGCATAAGCCTCTATTAAATCATCCTTTACCCTTCTACTTACAGATTCAATAAAATCACATATTTTATCCGTTTCTTTACCATCTTTCCACCGAACGTGATTATCAATAACTTCAAAGGAATTTAATAAATGAGGTTGGTATTTTTTTAGTATGTCATATAAAAGTTTTAATAATTCACCTTTTATTGATTCAATTATATACCCTTCATCCCAATCTTCACTTGCTCTATCCCAAGTATCCCATTCCCATTGGCCTCTATACATAGAATCAAGATACCCGGCCTCATCCCAACCATCAGTTCCTTCATCGCCGTAAGTTTCTTTGAAAAAAAATCTTAGATAATCTTCTAATCCTTCGTGAAAAGTAAAAGTTATACCATCATAACCAACTTCATAATAGTCTGAATAGTCAGTACCGTCACACCCATCAAACTGAGTTTCATACGGGTCAATCTTTCTTTTATTAAGTGCAAGAATTTTTTCGTAGTCGGTCAATTCCTTCTCTTCTTCTTCCTCAAAAATATTTAAGATTTTTTTCATATATTTATAAATATATTGTTTAATACAAATCTTTGTATTATATTTGTAAAAGAGTTCTTTGAAAATATGGGGGTGTTTTTGGATTTGACAGGTATTGGCTGAGGAATAAGGGCACGTAGGGACTGAGTTAATCTCTTTAAAAACTGATTCGATTTTTATACGGCAACGTACTTGATAACCTTTCAGTGGTTGGTTTAATTGCAACTGAGCAAGTTACTGTAGCTTAAGATAAGCACGGAAACGGGGGGTCGGTCAGACATATAACCTAGCAACAGAAGTCGTTGATGAGTTAGTTTTCACTCTAAAAGAAAACAAAAAGGGTGTGGTTCCCCTAAAGAACTGCCACCGTCGCTGAGCGGTGTGAGAACTTAGATATTTCGGAAGGTATGAAAAACCTTGACCTAAACGTGTAGTCCTTATCTGACAGGATAGGCTGGACGAGGGTTCGAAGCCCTCCACCTCCACCAAACAAAAAACCCCTCTTTTGGAGGGGTTTATTATTTTTAGAAACCTCTGTTTCCGTAATATTTTTGTTTTGGTCCTTTGTATTTTGTTTTGGTCATACAACCTTTTTTCTTAACTTTATACTTACCTTTTTTACCTGGAGGTGTTGCTACGTCAGAAAAACATTACATATCTTCTTGAGCGATGTCGTCAACACTAACCACAACTTCTTCTTCCTCTTCTGAAACTTCTTTTTGTTCTCTGATAACTCTTTTTACGATACGAGCTAAATCGGATTCCGTTAATCTTATAATTCTTTTCATAATTTTTTAATTATTTTGTTTTTTTTATTATCTTTGTTTTATAAATATAAACCTAAACCAAAAAATATATGCAAACGTTCCTTCCATACACAGATTTTAGAAAGTCATTGGAAAGTTTAGATAACAAACGTCTTGGTAAACAACGTGTGGAAGCGTATCAAATTATATCTGCAATCACAGGTCGTACTCGTAAAGATGGTAAACCATACAAAGGTTGGTTAAACCACCCTTGTTCTGTGATGTGGAAAGATTATGTAAATGCTCTTAAACAATACTACAACGATAGTATTGATGTTTGGGTATCTCGCGGTTTTAAAAATACAATGGTTCACGAACATATTGAAGGTGAATTTGTTTTACCTCATTGGTTGGGTACCGAAGAATTCCACTCTTCACATAGAGCAAATCTTTTACGTAAAGATTCTGACTATTACTCAAAACACGGTTGGACTGAAGACCCTAACGACCCATACGTATGGATGGACGATAAAGGTTTTTGGTATAAACAAACTGTTGGGAGTAAAGAAAGAGTATTTTTTAAACCTGATGTTCTAGAATTGTATAGTGAATAATATCACCATAATCTCCAATCCAATTGATACATTCTTCTTGTGTCTTATCAGATAGAACCACATTTCCTGTTGGAATTTCTATTACGTCGTAAGTTACCATATCTAACTAAATGTTAAGGTTATTGTTTGTGATGGGGCTCCGACTGTGTATTGATTTGTTCCACCCCAGTTTGCGTTGTTAATCATTGGTCTTAATGCGTATGTACTTGATACACTACAGCTAGCAATATTAGAAAATTCTACAGCCACCCCACCAATTTTAGGAGTTCCACATCCCGTACCTACTCTCCATACAACTGAATTAATTGTCACACCAGTTGGTGTTGCGGTTCTTAATGATGTTGCTAATGATTGAACTAAGAATGGGTCGCTAACGGTAATAGAGTTACCATTTGTACTTGACCATACAAATTGAGTATACGAACCTGTTAGACTAGACCTAAATGTATTCCATGCGGTTTCAACTGTAGTTGTTGGTGCACTACCACCTACGAAAGACTGTGAGAATGTAGTTCCTGAAGGTGTTGGTGTTGGAGTTGGTGTAGGGGTTGGAGTCGCAGTCGGTGTAGGGGTTGGAGTCGCAGTCGGTGTAGGGGTTGGTGTGGGAGTCGTATAAATCCAAGAAGACCAATAACCATTACCGCTCAACCAAAGGTATGCTTCATTGCCTGTTGTAAAATTTTGATTAATTGAAATAATGTTTGATATTTCAATATAAGAACCTTCTGTACGGTCTGTTGACCTATAAAACCCAATTGATGCAAATGAACCATCGGGAACTGGTTGGTTTCCGTCCGCAACAGGTATCGCTATAACATAACCTAAATCTTCGTCAGGACCATTAAACCATCTTGGGTCTCCTGTTACGCCTGAAGTAGGTTCACCTACAGAAACACTACCAAATTGTAATGTCCCACTTATCTGTGAACCAGGATTATATGCAAATGGTCTTGATGTTGCCATTATATTGTCGGATTAGGGTTAGTCCATTCTGAAGTTGCTAAAATTGTTAATATTTCTTCATATGTGTATGGTCCTTCTTTTGTTGTTAAATTACTAACACAAGTTGGTATCGCACCATCCCATTTTACAAATGTTTTTGTTTCATCAACTGATTTTCTAACCGTATCTACTGATGTTTCTAACACCGTGTTAAAATCAATTTGATTCAACTCACTAACGTTAAAAATCATAAATCTTCTGTTGTCGTATTCTTGTAAATCTATCATAATCTATTAATTTTCAAAACCGTAAATAACGTTGTTATCAATAATTCTCCATACAGAATAAAAATTAGGTTCGGGATTTTCTATAAGTAGTTGGTCAACGTAATTCCACCATTCATTTAATTCAGTCTCATTTAAAGTTGAGGTGCAAGGTAATCTATACCCGATACCATAAGGTTGTTCTTGATTTAATACTAAAGTTGTATTATTAGAATTAAATATAATTATTTGGTTGTTGTTAGTTTTAAATGTTACTTGCCTCATTTTACCATAATCATATAATGTTGAGTTCCCCCATATGTTAATCCGTTCGACGTATATGTATTAAAATTATAAACTCCTCCGGTTGTTGTTTCTCCACCACACCAAGGACCTGAATAATAAAAGTTTGCACCACAATAAACAGTACTCATTCCACCCCATCCTCCTCCGAGTGTAGAAAATCCACAACAATCTCTCATGTAATAAATATTATTATTTGTTCCCGTTGTTGTATACCCGACTGCTTGTTGCATACCAGGAAAACTGGAGGTACCATAAACAGCAGTATTGCTTTTTATGGTAGAATTAGTATATGATTGTTGTGTGTCAGAACCAAAAAATGTTGAGTAATTAATTGACGATACTTTATATATAAACGGACCCCAACTATTATCCGCATTTGTTCTTTGGTTACCAAATATAAATGATGTGAACGTTGCATTACCGTCCCATATTTCACCCCATCCTAATTGATATGCCTTAGAAAAATCGTTTATACTACCTACCGAACCACCTTTCCAACCCCAATTTTCACCATTTAAGTTTACCGATGGAGCACTTCTTGCTATTAACATCCACCCACCACCGTCTGTTGTCATATCACAATATACTTGGTATGGTGTTGAAGTTGGTCCGCCAGGATAAACCCAATATAAACCATCATATCCTGCAAGTTGTGGGAATGTATCTATAATATCTTTACAGGTTTTACAAGTATTAAAAAAAGTTGGTCCGCTATTTCTTAACGTCTGAGTAATTTCTGATTGTGACAGAGCCCTATTGTATATTGCCCATCTTGAAATTTTACCTTTCCACATATTATCACCTCTACCTAAATACTGAGTACCACCATTAGTGTCATAATATGGTGTCCCGCCGGCAAAAGAACCGGCGGAAATCCCATCGTGATAAAATATTTGGGCTTGTGGGGTAATCGTTATCACCCCTAAATGATATCTTGTAGTACTTACGGTTACAGCATTAGACACTCCTCCAGCATAATTAGCACTAAAATGATAATATAATTGTGATGGGTTATTTATTGGACTATATAGATAAAAATTAAAACTTCTTCCCGAACCCGCAACACCAATCATACATCTAAACTGACTATTAAAATCAGTTAATGCGTCAATTTTGTACCATACCGCTAGTGTAATACCATTAGACCATGTTATATTATTGAAATTATTTGAATTACCGATTGAGATGGAATCATCACTTCCATCAAAAGTAAAGGCATCTGATGTAACATCCCAAGAAACCCCATTCGTTAAACTACCATTACCGACACCACCAGTGTTAATTAATGGATAAAGTGTAGTACCTCCTATGGGATATGAAGAAACACAACTACTATCCGCTAAATATACTAATCCGTTAGTGATAATCGCATCATAATCTTTATCTAAGACAAAACTATCAGTTTGTTCTGCAAAATATGCAAGACATTGGGTTGCCGTTGTATAACTTGTACTTGCAATTTTATTAGTGATACTTACAAGTTCGGAGTCATTTGATGCTACATATATAGATGGCCCATTACTTGCTTTATACAAGTAAATTGTGTACCCACCACGAGGCGGAGTAATACCATTCCAAAAACCGGTGGTACTGGTTGGACCCTTACCAACGTCCAAGGTTCCAATATAAAAATTACCTTTTTTTAATGATAAACTTTCTGATTCTGTATTACGTTTGACTGCGTTTGGCATTTATCCTTTATTAGATAAATATTCCACTTAAACGAATTCCAATACTTTATTATAAACTTGAATGACTGAAGGGTGACATTCAAAAGTTGGTTTGTTTTCTAAACAATTAACTAAAGGTGGTATACCTTGTATTGAACCCCACTCTCTTACCCCATATTTTACATCTGAAGCACAATGTAATCCACAACCACCCCTAATATAATGATACTTATAATCTTGAGACCCATACCTATATGGCGCTCTAAATTCAGGATTTATTGAACTACCAAGTTGAATGATTTGAGCATCTGTTGTCCCTGCCAAATGCAAAAGACCTGAGTCCATTGTAATAAAACAAAGTGAGTTTGCAATTAAACTCCAAGTTTCATCCAAAGTTGTTTTATTAACTAAATTCAACCCATTTTCAATGTCAAAATCAAAAACAGGTTTATCAACATTTGAACCCCCAAGTTCTGAAGAGTTTTTACCAATAGAAATAACTGAAATACCTTTTTCATTTAATAATTTTGTTAAAAGTTTCCAGTTATTAACATTCCAAGTCCTTGAGTTCCAATTTTGAACCGAATGAATTAAAACATATTTTTCTGGTATATTTGGTACCACTGTAGAATACTTTGGTATGTAATCTAAAGTCATTTCTTCTTTGGTGAGCATTAACCCCAAAGATATTGC
>JACCDP010074301.1_pt1 | contig 23334 bp, 20 predicted proteins | sample 7445841 | NCBI WGS metagenome assembly JACCDP01 (sample SAMN15323441, study PRJNA562643) | freshwater metagenome | isolation source: river surface water | place: USA:Blue River Watershed | collected 2017-08-17
CAACACGCGGTAGCATGAGTCCTTCAAACCCATTAGAACCCCGTGTTTGGTTTGCGCTTTATACCAAACCCCGCCACGAAAAAAAGATTGCAGAGAAATTAAATGCCTTGGGCATTGAGGCGTATTGCCCAACCATTATTCAAAAAAAACAGTGGAGCGATCGGGTTAAAAAAGTAGAACAACCTTTGATCAGTTCGTATGTGTTTGTGCATTGCACAGATGCCGAACGCGCCTTGGTGTTTAGAGTAGAAGGGGCCTTGCACTATTTGTTTTACCAAGGCAAACCGGCTGTTGTAAGAGACGCTGAAATTGCTTTGCTAAAAGACAGTTTAAAATACAGCATAGTAGCCTACGACATACAACACGTCAGCCCAGGTCAAACCTTAGAATTACAGAAAGGCCCGTTTAAAGGCCACACAGGTACCGTCTCTAACATCGGCAAAAACCGCATAGACATTAGCATAGAAGCCCTGGGCATACATTTGGTATTGGATAGGGGGTAGAATGAAAAAAGCCACACGAGGTGGCTTGAGGGGGAATGATTTATATTTACTTATTTATGAGAATACAATCTAAGTGTTGTAGGAATTGGTTCTTGAACTTTAAATGATTTAATTATCATGTAATTAGAATTTATAAATCTCTCTATATTCTTGTTGTTATTGAGCTTAACATCTGAACAAAAAACATATTTTGTGTTGTGATGATTTAAATCATTTAATATTACATTATTGACTAATGTGTCGTTAAAATGAGAATAAACATACTTACTAGGAGACAATGTGTTTAATTCATAATTTACTCTTAAGTAAGGTGTTTCAAAAGTATAAAACGTGCTGTAATCTTTAATTTTTGTTTTTTTAATGGCTGAAGTAATATCTTTATAAATAAGATTCTGTGGACAATCATATTTTACCCATTCTTTCTGATATTTATAGGTATCTATGCAGAACTGTATTACAATTAAAAAAATAAATGTTTTCATTATATTTTTATTGAAATTGTATGCATTTGAGTGAATAATAGATGCATATATCAATAAAGGAATAAACACCAATAAATAATGCCCAAAAGCTCTACCTGATAAAGTACTTGCATAATATTCTAATGCCAATGCTAACAAAACAACAATAGAAATCCATTGTTTATTTTTATAAAAATGATTTATTACATATGTTGATGTATAAATTAAAACTATTGGTATACCCCAAATTGCAATCGACCAATGAACAATTTGAAGTAACATTTCAAACATTCTTGAATGTATTGGTGTAGAGTACATATAGGAACTAAGATTAAAACTAAAATTCTGAAATAGAAACTCAGAAAAATTGCCCCAATAGATAAACAACCCAATAAAGAAAATCGATGACAAAATAAATCCAATTAGAAACCATGCTAAATTTCGAAACATTAAATGTTTCTTTTCAAAAGTTTTATAAGATAAAAAAGGAATTAAACATAATATTTCATTTTCCTGGGTAAAGAAAATTAAAACAGAAATAAATGACAGCAATACTAATTGTAATTTTTGAGATTTGTAATTCCTCAAAAACACATGAAAAAAAAACACAACCCAAAAGCCACAAAACTGCCTTGTTAAATTATATCCACCCATCAATGTATAATTATTCATTAACGAAATAAATAGTAATGAAAGAAAAAAAGAAGTCAAATAATTTTCAGAGAACTTATATGTATCTTTAAAAATAAGTATGGAACATATTGAATTAAGAACTAAAATTGATATAAACATTGACCATAAATCTCCACCAGATAACTCATAGAAAAATGCATTTATTAAATATATTACTGGAGGTTTATGATCAAAAACATCAATGTAAGGCAAACCACCTTTAGCCAAAAGCATACCTATATATTGAAACACTTCATTGTCGTAACCTAATGAATTATAAATTGGAGAAAATTGAATTGAATACAATCCATTTATAGCAAGTAATGCAAAAATTAATTTATTTTGAATTGGGATTTCTTTATGCATTTATTATCCCTGAGATTACGCGCTCTTGGTCAGCGCTTGTTAAGCTGCTGCCAGACGGCAAACAAAGGCCTTGATTGAACAATTGCTCGGCCACTTCTCCACCCACATAGCTGTAGTGTTGAAATACAGGTTGCAAGTGCATGGGTTTCCATAAGGGCCTTGACTCAATGTTCAAGCTGTCTAAATGCAAGCGCAGAGCATTGGTATCAATACCTGCTTGTGCAGGATCAATGAGCAAGCAAGTTAACCAACGGTTGCTGTAATGTCCTTCAGGTTCCGCTTGAAATTGAATGCCTGGCAAATCTTTGAACGCATGTTGGTAAGCATGAAAAATGGCTCTACGTTTTTGCACCCTTTCATTCAAAACCTGCATTTGACCAACGCCAATAGCAGCCAACACATTAGACATCCGGTAATTGTAACCAATGTGGCTATGTTGGTAATGCGGGGCTTGATCGCGTGCTTGAGTGGCTAAAAAACGGGCTTGTTGAATGGCCTCTTCGTTATTAGACACCAAAGCCCCGCCACCAGAAGTGGTAACGATTTTATTGCCATTAAAACTCAAAACACCAAATTGTGCAAGACCTCCACAAGCCTCTCCTCTGTAAGAAGACCCTAAGGCCTCCGCAGCGTCTTCTATGAGCGGAATACCATATTGGTCTGACAATGCCTTAATGGCTTGCATATTGGCCGGCATACCGTATAAATGCACCACGATAATGGCTTTGGGTTGCTTGCCTTTAGCTTGGCATTGTTTAATAGCACTCTCTAAAGCCTCAGGACACATATTCCAAGTGTCTTTTTCTGAATCTATGAATACTGGCTCTGCCCCTTGGTAAATGATTGGGTTAGCTGAAGCTGAAAAGGTTAATGATTGGCACAAGACCACATCATTTTGTTGGATGCCTAAAAGGATAAGGGCTAAGTGTAAAGCAGATGTGCCTGAATTCAAAGCCGCAACCGCTTTGGCATTGGTTTGCTTGGCCAAGGCCAGTTCAAACGCATCCACCATTGGGCCCAAAGGCGCAATCCAATTGCTATCAAACACCGCTTGTACCAAGTTGGGTTCTTGACCGCCCATATGCGGTGGCGATAACCAAATTTTATTGTTCATGTATTTGTATCGGTTTTGCTGGCACACCAACTACTGTTGTGTGGTCATTTATATTTTGAGTCACTACTGCACCTGCCCCAATTTTACACCATGCGCCAATGCGAATATTGGGCAAAATAGTAGCACCTGCTCCAATGTGAGTACCTTCTCCTACATGTACATTGCCACATAAGGTTGCCCCTGGTGACACATGCACATAATCAGCAATGTGATTGTCGTGGTCAATACTTGCTTTGGTATTAATGATGCAATGCTTACCAATAAACGTATCGCGTTGCACCACCGCTCCTTGCATTACAACTGTACCTGCACCAATTTCAACAAATTGATCAATTACTGCAGATGCGGCAATAGCTGTTAAAAATGCTCTTTGAGTTTTTTGGGCAATGTTTTGTCTGATTTGATTGTTGCCTATCGCAATCAAGCATGGCAAATTTGGGAAATGCTCTGCTTGTAATTCTCCTAAATTTTGATACCCATTAATGGTGTTAATCGCAGGATTCTGATCAAAGCAAGCTTCAATTTTAATGCCCATTGATTCAATCACGCTGCAAATCACTTTAGCATGGCCAGAAGCCCCTATCAATATAACCTTAGTTGTGTCCATTAAATTTTTCCATAGTGGTTTGGGTATTGGCCACCACATCTTGAGCCGCCCCTACCTTTTTTAAAGTCAAAAATACAATTTTAAGATCGGTTTTAAAGCTCAGGTGTTGCACATACCAAACATCGTATTCAAATTTTTGTTGCCAACTGATGGCATTGCGCCCATTCACTTGCGCCCAACCAGTAATGCCAGGCCTTACAGTATGTCTTAACTGTTGTTGTTCTGAGTACAAAGGCAAATACTCTGGCAATAATGGCCGAGGGCCAATCAAACTCATATCGCCCAATAGCACATTCCACAATTGAGGCAATTCATCGAGTGAGTATTTGCGCACCCACCAACCCAAACCATTGAGGCGTTGCATATCTGGCAACAAGTTACCATTGGCCTCTGTAGCCTCGCTCATGGTTTTAAATTTATACAAAGTAAACAAGCGTGCATGCTTACCGGGTCTGGCTTGTTGAAAAATGGGATTCCCTTTATGAAATATTGCTAAAGCTAAGATCAAAACAATCATTATTGGACTCAGCAACAGCAAGGCCAAAGCCGCTATTAGGCAATCCAAAAACCGTTTAAAAACTAAAGCATATATCATTTACAAATTGTTTAAACACTGCTCATAAAAGGCCTTATGAGCTGCCCATACCACCGATTGCTCATACTTAGGCAATACTGATGCACGGGCATTTTGAGACATACTCTTTCTTAACTCATTATCTGTGGCTATTCTGTGCATGGCTTGGTACAAGGCACTGATGTCTTTCTTAGGGACTAACAAACCATTGTATTGGTGTTGAATGGCCTCCTCTGCCCCATTCACCATAGTGGCAATGCAGGGCAAGTCCATGGCCAAGGCTTGTAAAATTACATTAGGAAACCCTTCGCGGTAACTGGGCAAGACCAATGCATCTGCAGCCAATAAATAAGGCCGAATATCCGCTTTAAAGCCTAATGGCATTATCGCATCGTGTTGAGTGATAGTAGTTTTTGTATTAGGGCTTAAGGGGTCTAAATGGGGCTCTTCATGCCCTAACAAGATTAAAAACACATTGGGATAGTGGCCTTGTAATTTCACAAAAGCTTTCACCAATTCTCTGATGCCTTTATCGGCCACCAAACGGCCCACAAACACAAACACAATGGCAGTTTCAGGCAAACCTAAAGCCTTGCGCTCTGCTGCTTTTGTAGTGTTCATAACAGTGGCATTAAAATACACACTGTTAATACCATTCACATTACCCGGCCCAATGAAGTGGATTTTATTGTGATAAATCCCAAACCGTTTTAGTTCCTTGGCCACCCCTTGACTCTCTGCCACCACATGGGTAGCCGCTTTGCACAGGAGCTTATCTGTAAAGATCAGTACTTTTTGCAATAAGCCTTTTTTACTCGGAAAAATTAAACCCGTAAACGTATGAATGCGCACTGGCACCTTGGCCCATTTGGCTGCCAACATACTTAGCAATCCAGCCTTGGGGGTTATTGAGTGAACAATAGTAGGTTGTTCTTGTTTAAACAAACGGTACAATTGCCAAAAGGCGATTAAGTCTCTAAAAGGACTAATGCCCCTTGCCATTTTAATGGGCAAAACCACTACACCCTCTCTTGTTGTAATCGTTTCTATTTCGGGCCCGGGGCTGCAAACCACTTTAACCTCATAGCTTTGGTTTAAATAGCCCAATTGCCCTTGCAATAAAATAGCACTTGATTCTGCTACCGTACTGACCCTGATCAATTTGGGTTTAATCATGACAATCTAATTACCAATTTAAATAAAGGTTGAATGGACATAACTTTATTGAAGACATCTCGATAAAAAAAACCAGAATTCACCTTTACAGGGTATAACTCAATTGATTTCAGTTGTTCTAAAATCAATAATTTATCATTATAACTTTTTTTTGATCTTATAATTAACCAAAGTATACTAGCAGTAAATAAAGCTACTTTTGCATTTATAGCTCTATTAGCCCTCGTATCAGATGTGTTAGCAAATGATTTGATTTTACAAGTTACTACAATAAAATCATTAATAAATTTTTGCAAAACTGCCCCTTGTCTTTTCTGACGGGTAATAGACAAACTATTCTGAAAGTAAGAAACTGGAAAAACACTTTTAAACTGAACTCTATCGGCTTTCAAAAAAGCTTCAATATTAAATGGTGCATCTTCTATATAAACGCCTTCCATGAAATACAATTGATGTTGCTTAATAAAACTTAAATTATACAATTTATTGCAAGCAGAATTTGCGAACTTCCCATTTGCAACATAGTCCAAACCACTTGTAATAGTTGAATCTGGCCAATTAAACACTTTGGTAGATTTAGATTGATTAATAAAGTGATTATAGGCTCCAAACTCTAGTACATCTAAGCGATTATTTTTGCAGTAACTAATTAACTCTGTCAATGAAACATTTTTCACTAAAACATCATCAGCATCAAGAAAAAAAAGATACTCTCCATTAGCATTATTTATTCCAGTATTTCTGGCGCCTCCAAGACCTTTGTTTGATTGTTTAATGTGTTTGAAATGTTTGAATTTAGATTTTATAGACTCTACTATTTCAAAACTTTTGTCTGGGGACCCATCATTTACTACTATAACTTCATACTCATTTTCATCATACCCTAGAGCTAAAATACTCTCCAAACAAATTCCAATATAATCTTGAACATTGTATACGGGTATAATAATTGATAATAACATTATCTGATGATATTATTGAAAAACGTAAACAGATAAAACAACAATAAAGCCCATGCGGTTCTTTGTGATTGGTTGGGCCAGAATTCCTTCATACAATAAGGATAGATTAAGACCAAGGGCATAATGAACCAAGATAATTGGGCAAAACGATTAGAAAACTCTGCCCGGATGACTATGACCCAAAATGCATTGGCAAACAAATAGATATTGAACAACCAGATATAGACTTGGTCTTTGTACTGTTTAAAGTAGATAAAATAGACCCCTATGGCCACTGGCAGGGAACTGTAGAGCAAAAAATCCCAGCGAAACCCTGTTCGACTAAATTCATCTGAGTATTGGTTAGATGTCAAATAATTGGCGAAACGATTGTCCTCAATTAAACCAAAATTCAATAAATAATTTGAGATGGCTTCCCCTACAATTGCTGACAAAAAGATGCAAAACAACCATCCAATTAAATACAATCTAGTATTGTTAATTTTGTTAGATACAAATGCTCCAATTATAACCACCATTAAGGATTTATGAATACCTATGGCCAAGAAACACAATACAATCTGCCAAACCCATTTACCTCGCATACTGAGGGCTAAAATCACTAAAGCGGCCGCCATACCATTGCGCACCCCATTCACCCCGTAAGACCAAAAAGTAAACATCGATAAGACCACCAAAAAGGGCAAATAATGATTATTCCCAAAAAAGCGTTTCACTGCCCACCACATTCCCCCTACATAGACGGATGCACAAAGTGTTAAGAAGTAATGAATAGTACTGTATTTGGCGAATAACATCATGAGGCCATTAAACACCCACTCTCCTTGGTAAGCGAATTGCAATATATGCATATCTGCCTGCATGGCTTTGAACTCTAAATTATAGTTGACAGTATCTCCAAATGCAATATTGATAGGCCTGAAGCCCATGTATATTATGATCAACCCAGCAAACAAGGCTGCCCAGGTATCTTTCCAAGCAGCCGCTTTGGCATCAAACATTTGCCCATTAAAGCCCTGAAAGGCAGCCCTTAAGACCAGCCAAAAAATCAACCAATCAAAGATTGGGGTATACCACTCTAAAGGGATAAAATCAATCATTTAATAGGGAATTAAACAATTTTTGCCAAATTGGCATTACTATATCTGTTTCGTATTGTTTAACAGTTGCTTTTGTTGCTTCGCTTATGGCCATTATTTGCTCTGGATTGCCAATTGCATTAATCAAAGCCTCTTGAAAAGCCTGTAATTTATTCAATGGCACTAAAATTCCATTCACACCATTTTGAATCATGGCTTTTGGACCATTTGGTGAGTCATAACTGATCACTACTACCCCATGTTGCATAGCTTCTAAAATCACCATAGGAAAACATTCCGTTGCAGAGCTTAATACTAAAATACTGGCTTGATTGTATACATCATTTAGCTGCTGATGAGACCCCATAAAATGCAAATTTTTCAATTGCATCTTTTTAACTAAGGCTTTAAGCTGAGCTTCATAATCTTCAGACCCATTGCCATACAACTCAAACACCCAATCTGGGCATAGATGTTCGATGGCTGACCAAATATCAATTAATTGCTCAAGTTGTTTAACAGGCGCCAAACGCCCTGCAAAAACCACTTTATTGGTTTTGAGACTTTGAGGCGCATCATAAGGCGGCAAACAATTAGGGATGACTTTGGTCTTGTATGACTTAAAATAGGCTTGTTCGAAAGTATTTAAAACGACTAAAATGTCATAAGCTTTAAACAATTGATGTAAGTACCTTTTAAGACCAGTGTGAATTTGAAACCCGGAAGCATGTATTTCTTTAACTAGTTTACTCCCTTTAGGACGAATAAACGGCAAAAAAAACTGATCAGGTGTATAAGAACAGGATACAATTATACTCGGTTGAATATTTTTTAATACGCCTTTAAGCACATTGGCGTGTTTGTAGATAACAGCCCAATTTTTAGGATGGAAATAAGACATCCCACTATGGTATTGTATGCCACAATCAATATGCTTGCAATTTGGGGGCAAGGCATAAGCCAAAGGACGTAACAACTGATTATAAGTAATAATATACAACTCCACATTGGGTTGCTTCGACCAGTACTGCAATTTAGTGCTTAATACTCGTTCTATACCACCAATGGCATAAAGTTGTTCTGTCAGAAACACCAATCTCATTGCTTTAATGGATTGTAAAAAGATTGCCATAAAGACCACACTGTATTTGCTTGAAAGGATTTAGCTTTTTCAAGCGCATTCTGTGATAAATCAGAACGCAAAGTTTGATTGGTGAGTAATTCACTCAATGCCGTTTGCATATCATTAGCATTGCGACTCACTAAATAGCCATTGCAAGCATGTTTGATGATATCTGAAGGCCCCGGCAAGTCATTATAAGTTAAGCAAGGTAATCCATGTTGCATGGCCTCAATGATGACCATCCCAAAAGCCTCTTGCCTAGCCGGGTGCCATAACAAAGCGGCAGAGGCATAGTGAGCAGACAATTGTAAAGTAGGTGGCATAAATACAACCCTGTTGGCTATGTTTAAAGCTTCAGCCATTTTTAAGAACTGATTATTGTGAGCATAATTACCAACAATGTGCAATTGCCAATCAGGGAAATTAGACGCCGTATTGGCCCATATTTGCAGCATGGTATCATAGCCCTTGGCAATACTATGAGAACCAACGGCTAATATCACTCTGTTGTTTTTAACATCTGCTTTCAATTCAACTTGATCCACTATTGCCGGATTAGGGATTATCGTTATGTTTGGATACTGCCATTGGGCAGCATTGCTTTGGCTCAAGCAGACCATTGCGTCATAGGTATTTAAACACTTGTTCTGAAGGGCATTGAACCATTGCTTGTTCTGAATGAATTTGGGCAATCCAAATTGCCTTTCAGCATGCCGTTCATAAATCAATTTAAACTGTCGTTCTCGGAATAAGAATGGCCACAACAAGGCCTTTAAGCCATCGTCACAAATACTTACAACATCAAAATCTGATTTTGCTATTGTATATTTAGCCAGTTTTATATAGCTCATTAACAACAACAATTTATGCCCATTTGGCTTGGGACTTATGATGTTGATGTGTGGATGATACTCAAAAAAACAAGGTACTTTAACCAAACTCAAAATCGTTACCTTATGCCCGGCCTTTAATAGGGCATTGCATTTAAAGGCCAGAACTTTTTCAAGCCCTCCGGGCCCATGACAAGCATTTACAATGAATAAATAATTCAATTAATTTAAAAGTTGTTCGATTTGCGCTAAAGTTTGATTTTTATTGGATTGATAATTCTCCAATTCTATATGCATATTCTTATGTAAATCTGGTGATTGGTATAAGTGCATAATAGACTGTGCAATTGAGTTAGCATTGCTTGCACAGATTAAACCATTCAATTCGTGCCTTACTAATGCATTAGCCGCTGGAATATCAGTAGCAACAAGCGGTAATTTTAAGGCAGCCGCTTCGTGCAAGGCTATGCCGAAACCTTCAAAATATGATGTTTGAACATATACATCAGCTTGTTTCATATACGGATAGGGATTTGGGACCGCGCCTAATAAAATTAACTCATTTTGAATCTCGTGCTTTATTATTTGATCCTGAAGTTGATTTAACATCGGGCCATCTCCTAAAACCAACCATTGAAAATGAAGTCCTTTTTTCTTGAGTTCAACACAAGCATCAACAGCCATGTCTAAACCCTTCTCTTTAGATAAACGGCAAACGGTTATCAATTTAAATTTATTCGATTGGTAATTAAATGAAGTGGGGGCATTAGACATCAACCTGATTAACTCAACATCTAAAATATCTTGAATGGCGTGTAATCTTTGTGCTTTTAAATCTGCTTGATTGAAGGACTTTCTGAAACTTTCTAAAGCAACATCAGATACTGCTACAATATCATCAAACCTCTGATAGTAGGTCAAATCAATATTGGCATGATAGCCTGCTTTATGATAATCTGTGTTAACCCAAGCAATCTTTTTACTAGCATTTACTCTTGTGGCGCAATAATAGGTAGCAAAACCCTGGCTATAAGCGATTGCTATATCAAAAGTTTTTGGCACATCATAATATGAAACACCAAACAAAGACCAAAACCATTGCGCCGCATGAAAGCGTTCTAAATTGATGATTTTAGACACTTTAAATAATATTCTTTCTCTCAATCTTAAACGCAGATTTGGATGATACATGACGTTCACTGATGCAGGTATATTTTTTAAAAAAATGCCGTGTTTTACAAACAACAAAACAGTTAATTGATATTGATTGACATCAAGGTTATTGAGCAGTACCGTTAGACTCTTTTCCGCCCCGCCCAATGACAAAGATTCTATCACAAAGAGTATTTCTTTTTGTTTTTTAGTAGACTGTTTTTTAACAAGTTGCTTACCCAAAAATGCTTTTGAAACTGCAATTAATTTATGCAATCGAGATCTTACATTATCAAAATCAACTATTGGTAGATCTTTAATATCCTTAGACGTATTCACCTCGCAATGCTCTAGGTCCAAAAGAACGAGTAAATCATGCATCCTTGCATTGATTCGGTCTTTTCGGTTAAAAGTATAAAATGGTTTTTCAAATTGAAGGGCAAACACCAATCCGTGGTAGGAATTTGTCAATACCAAGGAGGCCGATTGAAAAAGGCTTAAAAACTGAAGTGGCCCTTTGTAAAAATAGTTAGCATCAGCGTAATCTATTTTTTGATTAAGAGCTATGATTTCCCATTGATTTATTACCGCTAATGTTTTGGCAATCTTTTCAATTTGAGGGTCGTTTTCAAAATCATAAATCAATATATACGGCTTATGATTGTGATAAGGCAAAGCCATACCTCTCCAATGATTAGCATCGAGTAAAAAAACTGGATCAAGCACCAAATCAACCTTTTTCGAATCGAAGTAATTATTCAAACAATCTACACCTGAAGCTTCCCTAACTGAAATGGCGTCTAGCTTTTCCAAATAAGGCTTAACGGTTTCTAAATGCTGTTGACTAATATTGGCCGTTGCAAAACTAGCAGCATAAGACACTTTAGTGGCCTCCTTATCTGCGAAATCCAAATAGAAAGCGGGATCTGAGCCATTAGGCACTAATGGATTCCAAATTTGATCGGAACCAGTAATAAACACATCAGCACTTGGCGGAAAATCCTTAAGCGCTTGATTAGAGTCATATATTACCTCCGTTTGAGGAATAAATTGTTTACTGAATGCTAAGAATTCTTTTTGACGACGTTTTAAGGCTATCCTAACAGGTATTTTAAATAGACGATATAACCATCGAATTACTGGAAAATCATATTTTGGATTTTCAATTTTCAAAAATCCAAAATTAGAACTTAAATATGAGGGTTGGTAATTGATTGCCTCAACTTCATGCCCTTGCTGTTTTAAGTGTTCAATGAGGGCATATTCCTGCAGAACAGCGCCGTAATTGAACACATTGTGGCAAGTAATGGTTTTGATTTTCATTTCAAGAACTTATAAAATAAAATTTTAATTTTTTCTTTTAATGCAATCTTTGAAAACACTATATCTATAACCCTCAAATCCCTTAATATTTTGAAAATATTGAAACCGTATTGGTTGTTTGAAATTTTAATTGATTTGTAGACATTAATATATCTCGATACAAAATCAACAAGTATACTTTTATTCAAAAAAACTTTTTCCCAAATCAATAATACAGCTTGCTCTAGAACAAGTAGTGTATCAATATTCTTTTTATACAATGAACTTCCAAGATTAGAAGTAGATGTTTCGTGAGAATTGTAATTATATAAACCTTTATTAGACAAAACTACTTTCTTCGCATTTGCAACAACATTCAACATAAATAAATTATCCTCATAAATCATCTCTTCATTAAATTGGAATTTTTTAATAAAACTTCTGGAATATAATTTATCCCAAACTACCCAAGAAATTGCATTGTATTCAAAAAATGATTTCAAAACTTCATTATTATTTGAATATTCAATCACATTTTGAAATCTTATGTAAGCGTTACTTTGATTGGCTTTATACTTTACTGGATATTGTACAAAGTCAATATCCTTATTGAACAATTGAATATTTTTAGAAATATAATCAGCACTTACAGTATCATCAGCATCAACAAAAGAAATAACATCACCTTTGGATAAACTAACCCCTAAATTTCTTGCGTGCCCTTGACCCGAATTATTCGTTGACACCACAACAATTCTCTCATCAATATCAGCATATTTTTTAATTAAATTTAGAGATTCATCGGTAGAGCCATCATTAATAATCAAAATTTGAATATTATCATATTCTTGAATTAAAATACTCTTCAAACAAGCTTCAATATATTTTTCCGCATTATAAACTGGTATTATTATACTAACTAAAAGCATCTATTTCTCGACAATTTTTTTTATCTTTCTATAGTTATTATATAAAAATTTAAACCCGATTTTTTTAAAAACATATCTACTAAATTCTAATTCATTATAATCTTCCACATATTCTTTAAAGTAAGAATTCAAAACCTCTTTCCTTTCCTCAATCAATAATGATAGATTATTGGTAGAACTTGAAATTCCATTAGTATCATACATACAAACAAATAAATCGATGTGTTTATAACTAACTTTATATTTGAATAAAGTTAATATCAAAAATTTCCAGTCTGAGACAAGCTTTAGTTTCTCGTCAAAAATGCCAAATTTATCAAATAAATATTTCTTAAAGAAAACAGCCTGTTGGCAAATTGTATTGGTATAAAAAAAACCAAATTTTAAAAAATCAGGATATATAATTTTAGACCCATCTGTTTTAATAATATCACCATAAACTATATCTTCTTTGCCTAAAAGTGGTTGAACTTTTGAAAGAACATGACTATCCGCGAAAATATCTCCACTATTTAGAAAAAATAAATATTTCCCTTTTGCTTTAGCAATACCTTTATTCATAGCATCATATATGCCATTATCTTTTTCAATTACAACAATATCAATGTCTGATCTATATCTATTTATCAATTCAATACTACCATCAATACTGCCTCCATCAATTATTATAAATTCAAAATCCTTTGGTTTATTATTGATAACACTTTCAATTGTAAGTTTTAAGCCTTGCTTATTGTTTAGATTAATTGTAACTATACTTAATCTCATTTTTTATGCAATTAATTAACATATAAGGTTTAACATCATTGATTGAACTTAATGAATAAACTTCATTAAGTTTATTTAAGAAACTATATTTACTAGGATTATAATAGTCGTCACTTGGGTATACCATTAACGATTTATTAAAAATTGTTTCTGGACATGGGTGAAATCTAAGAAAATGTTGACCATTAGAAATACAAAAATTAGGAACTTTTAAGGCATTGCAAAAATGTAAAGTAGAAGAATCATGAGTAACAACAAAAAATGCAGATTTCAAACGATAAATCACTTCTTCTAAATTTGTTAAGCCAACCAAATTGTTTATTTGATGTTTAATTAAACTTTGAATTTCTACAGATCTGTTTATATCAGCCTTAGAACCAATTAAAACTATTTCTCTATGGGGATATGTTAATTTTAACCAATTTATGAGTTCAGCAAAATTATCTGATGCCCAAATCCGTTTTATATCACCTGCACCAATTGACAAAATTATATCACCCCCAAATGTTTTCCTGGGTTTAATTTGAATTTCAAAATCAACATTTAAATTATGATCATTTAACAAGCCTCTCACAAAAATAAGATTTCTATAAAACTCAAAAGATTCACTCTTGTTAATATCAACCAGCTTATCATACAATAAATTTGATTTATGAAAATCTATATAAGTGTTTCTAATATTATCCCCTGATGAACCAATTAAACATTTTACTCTAAGATCTCTCAAAAAATCATCATAAACATAAAACCTAGAATGAACAGGATTTATTATTATATTAAAGTTTAATAGTTTTAATCTAAGTAAAGTTATAATTTTATAAATAGATCTTCTAGCTTTTAATTTTTCAAAATCGATTGAAATAAAACAATCGATATATTCTTTATCAAGTAAATCATATAATTCTCTGCACTGTTTATTTCCAATAAAATATATTTTAAAATTAGAATATTTATCTGATTGTTTTATAGCTTTTAGAAAATTCCTGAATAATAAATAATCACCAATAGCGTCAAACCTAACAATTGCAATTTTACAAGAATTATTCCCAGAATACTTTGAAATTAGTTTATACAAAAAATCATATAAAACACTAAATATAAATTTCATCGTATAGATCTCAATATAGAATTGTAATCTTTTTGTAAAAGTGAATTATTTTTTTCAATAAAAAAATTAGAATAAATTCTCGTTAATAGTTTTCTAATTAACGAATTATTTATTTTTCTATATTTAATCAATGGATTAATTTTTAATTTAATTTTTGAAAATAAATGAGTATTAACAGAATCAGTATATAAATACAATCCATACTTATTGGCCAAAAACTCGAGTGTTTTTTGTGTATAAAAGGATATATGTTGACCTGTTTCAAATGACATATACCACCAATCTAACATTTTATCATCAGTATAATTATTTAATTCAGTTGTAAATAACAAATAATCACATTTTTCAATTAATTTTTTAAATTCAATTAATGGATTATCTAAATGTTCAAAAAACTCAAATGCAGTAATTAATTCAAAATGATCTAACGAATTTAAATCCTTTTCATCAAATCCATTTGCAAATAAATTTTCACAATATAAATCACTCCTATAAAAATCAAATCCTGTATCGCGCATAAGTCTTACAAAAACACCATAACCACCAGCGTAGTCAAGAAATGTAGAATTTGGATTTAAATAATTATTTATTAACCATTCTACTAACTTGGTGTTTTTAATATTTCTGTTTAACAAACCTATATCTAACGCAGTGATTGCACTATTATATGCTTCATTTAACCAAAATGGATTTTCTGTAAAAACATACTCACAATTATTGCATCTAAAATATTCTACATCATACTTGCTTAATATTTTTGCACTAAAATTCAATTTAACTTCGTTATTACATATTTTACAAATCATTCGCCAATATTTTTAATATAATATCCTTTAATTCTTTGCGGTATTTTTCAATTGAATATAATGAAGAAAAAAACAACATATTTTGATGTGATTTTATTTTAAGTTCATAATTACTTAAATTTTTAATTTCGTTTATTCTACTATTGATTGAACTAATACTAATTTCGTCTAGGACGAGAGAATTCGGGGACAATTCAATTCCACAATTTTTGGACACAATCGGAATTATCCCTGAATTACAACAAATGGTAATAATACTTGGGCTTCCGCCTTCTGAAACTGAAGGAAATATTAAAGAACCACAATTATATAATATTGATTCAAATAACTTTGAATTCACATCCACAAAACCATGTAAAATTATATTGTTTGAATTCTTTATAAGTGGTAAATAATGATTCCAAAAATTATCTTCTCCATCTAGACTACAGCAAACATGTAAATTTATATCCTTTCTAACTAAGAACAAATCAAATAGCAAATCTAATCCTTTATGGATTTTTCCAGCACTTCCAAACCATAAAAAATTATCTCTTGCTATACTAAAATCTTTTTTTTCTATTTCAATTTTATGAATGTCCAGGGGAAAAGCATTCAAAGAAAATATATTGTTTGTATTTAAATTAAATGACAAATATGACTTTGCGACATTTGAATCCCCTAAAGCAATTATAGCGTCACTAAATACAGGTGTTAAACTTCTTGATTCCTCAACAATTCTGCATGAATCATAAAACATTTTATTCTTGGACAAATAAATATCTTTTAATCTCTCAACACACAATTGATTACTAACAGCTGGATTAAACCCAGTTGAATAAAAGATAACTTTTCTACTTTTGGTGATACATTTCTTTAAACTGTTTTCTAAAGGACTGCCCATTCCATAAATAACTCTATAATCATCAAAATCACTAAACTCATTATTATCATGAGAAATGACATCTACAATGTAGCCTAGTTCATTAAATATCTCAGCTGCAATTTTACATTCGTAATAATTTGTATGCGTAATTTTAGGATTTGATTTGAATGGTTCTTTAATATAACTTAGTAATACCTTTTCTTCAAAATTTTTGCGATAATAATTTGAAATCAAAGGAAAACTATTTGTTTCTATTATCCTTAACTTCAGAACATTAATAATTCTCTTAATAAAATTTATCATTTAACTTCAAACCATTTAAATATAGGTAATATGGCGCCAAGCCTGCCTTCTCCAGATTCAGATACTGGACTTTTTATATCAACAATATTTATTGTACCTGCATACGGAATATTATCTAATACTTCAATATTAGGTATTGTTGATGATAAATTAATTGAATAACTACCGCCTCTAAGATATTCCAATGGAATTTGAATTTTAAATTCAATAATTTGAGGGATATAATTTAAGTCTGAATAATGAGTTAAATCCTGATCTTTCAGACATGTAGTAAAAATATCTCCATAATTATCATGTGAAAATAAAATTGAAATATCAATTCCTTTAATATTTTTAAAAATCTCAATTTGAATATTAAAATGAAAATATGGGTCTGTATTAAACACTTCATTTACTATTTGATTATGAGAATTTGTAAAATAAAATTTTCTGATCTTAACTTTCTTGTTGTCTGATATTATTGTTTTATCCTCATAGATTTTTGAAACAATATTCTTTGACTTATTGTATTCATTTATAACATTTATAGTTTTATCGAACATTAACAAATTACCCTTTTCTATAAATATTGCATTTTTACAAAGTTTAGAAATAGCAGCCATATTATGACTTACAAACAACACCGTTCTGCCTTCTCCTTTGCTTACCTCTCCCATTTTGCCGAGGCACTTTTTTTGAAATTCGGCGTCGCCTACGGCTAAGACCTCATCTACAATTAGAATTTCAGATTCGAGGTGGGCCGCTACAGCAAATGCCAGCCTTACATACATACCAGAACTGTAGCGTTTTACTGGTGTGTCTATATAGCGCTCTACCCCACTAAAATCAATGATCTCATCGAGCTTGCGGTCAATCTCTTTTTTGCGCATACCCAAGATGGCCCCATTCATGTAAATGTTTTCGCGGCCAGTCATTTCAGGATGGAAACCAGTACCCACCTCTAACAAAGACGCAATACGGCCATTCACCTTAATGCTACCTGTAGTAGGTTGAGTCACCTTGCTTAAAATCTTTAGCAAAGTAGATTTACCCGCTCCATTGCGACCAATGATCCCCACCGCATCGCCCTGTTCAATCTCGAAATTAATATCTTTTAAAGACCAAACATACTCTGATTCGCCCTTCTTACTACGATCGTTTTGCTCACCAATTTTTAAATACGGATCTGGCTTTCCTCTCAGCTTATGCCAAAAACGATTCAAATCATGGCTCAGAGTACCAGTACCAATTTGGCCCAAGCGGTATTGCTTTGAAATGTGCTCTGCTTTAATGGCTAACTTCTTCATAGGCAATTACACGGTATCCATAAAACTCTTTTCAACCTTATTAAAAATAAACACCCCCAGTAAAAAAATCACTGAGGTAGCTGCCATGGTATACCCCATAGCCGCCATTGGCCACTCACCAACGCCCAAATAGGCGTATCTAAAGGCTTCAAACAAGCCCGTAAGGGGGTTATAGGCCATTAACCACTGCCATTTAGCTGGTACAGTAGAAACACCATACACAACAGGCGAGGCATACATCAACAACTGCACCCCAAAAGTCAATAAAAACACCAGGTCTTTATACTTGGTTGTAAGCGCAGAAAAAATCATGCCCAAGCCCAAAGACAACATCGCCATCATCAGCACCAACAAAGGGGTTAAAGCTACAGTCCAATTCGGTTGAATAAGGCCTGTGTAGGCATAGTATCCCACCACCACCACAAACAATAAGAATTGAATGCCTAATTTCATTAAGCCAGAGCACACAATGCTCAAAGGCATGATCAAACGCGGAAAATACACTTTGCCCATAATGGGGGCTTGGTCTTTAAACACGGTAGCGGTTTTAGTAAGGGCTTCAGAAAAATAATTCCAAAGTGTAATACCGGCCAAATAAAAAGCCAATTGAGGGACCCCGTTGGTAGACAATTTAGCAATTTGACCAAACAAAACCATAAAGATTAAGGTGGTCAATAAAGGCTGAATAAAAAACCACAAAGGCCCTAAAATGGTTTGCTTGTAGAAGGTAACATAATCTTTCTTTACCAACATACGCAGCAAATCACGGTAATGCCAAAGCTCTTTAAGCGGCACATTGTACCAAGGGGTATCTGAAGTAATCTCTTCAGTCCAATGTTGATTTGCTTCAGTTGTTTCCTTCATAGCTTCGCTACTGTCACCCACAGGTAACTTCTAAATAAGGGCTGTTTTGTAGACTCAAAGTCCATGCGTTATTTGGCCCAAAAACGCCACCAAGATTTTTTAGCCACTTGGTCTTTATCTTGGCCATAGCCATAGCCATAACCATAGTTGTAACTATAGCCGTATTTGTATCCATACTTATAGGAGAAACTCGGTTGTACCACGTTGTTCAACACATAAGCCACATTGTTAAATTTACCCTGATCCTTCAACTCTTTTGAGAAATTGATCAAACGTTTTTCCGTAATGCGCACAGACGTAACATACACCATTAAATCAGCCAAATGGGCAATCAACATGGTATCAGTCACCAACAAACTAGGGGCAGTATCTACAATCACATAATCATATAATTCTCTGGCCTCGTTCAGCAACAATTCAAAACGGCCATTGGTCAATAACTCTGCAGGATTTGGTGGCACACTACCACTCAATAAGATATCTAAGTGGGTGGTATCTAAAACCTTCTCCAACACATGTTCTTTCCAGTTAAAAGTTGGGTCGTGCAAGTAATCGCTCAAGCCACCCAAAGACTTTACCTCATTCAGGTATTTGTGCAACTGAGGGTTACGCAAATCTGAACCAATCAACAACACCTTTTTATTGGTAGTGGCATACACAAAACTCAAATTCATAGAGGTAAAGGTTTTACCCTCCCCCTTAATGGTTGAAGTCACCATGATTACCGGCGCCTTGTCTTTTAAATCCAAAGGCAACATGAAATTGATATTGGTTCGCAACATCCTAAAGGCCTCCGCCAATGGCGAATTATCGTGCTTGGTAACCTGTTTCTTTTGCTCTGCTACACGCGGAATCTCTGCAATCAAAGGAATGCGAGGCGAAGCTGAAGTAACATCCTCTGAATTACGCACCTTGGTATCTAACTTAAACACCAAGAACAAAATACCAATTGGAATACCCAAGCCCAAGAGAACGGCAATGGTGTACAGCATCTTTCTGTTAGGACTGATAGGATCTATCATAGACGTGGCATCGTCTAAGAATTTAACACTCGGTGTAGTAGACGCTAAGTTAATAGCAGCTTCTTCACGTTTTTGCAACAAGACCAAATACAGGCTCTCTTTAATGCTCTGTTTGCGCTCAATAGAACGCAGCGCCTTTTCTTTAGCTGGCACTTGTTTGAACTTGGCATTATTAGCAGCTTGTAAGCGTTGTAAAGTCAACAATTGCAAGTTCAACTCAGCTTGGTAATTGCGCAAAGACTTCATGGCATTGGCTTGAAGTTCCATTACACGAGCATTCAATTGTTTAACAGCGGGGTTGTTATCGCCTGCAGAAGCACTCATTTTACTGCGCTCTAAAACGACAGTATTGTAAGTAGTAATGATATCGTTGATGTTGGCATTGTCAACCCCAATGTTCTCTGGCAACAAATTGTCTTTGCCCTCAAAACGCAGTAATTTATCGAGGTATTTGGCCATCTCAATCTGCCCTTCAAGTGCCACAATGCGCTCCTCTGTGCCGTATTTTTTACCGGCAGTTACAGTGGCCTCGGCATCGATTGAGATCATATCGTTGTTCACCAAATAGGATTCAATGCCTGTTTCAATGGAATCTAATTCATTGTATAAATAATTTAAACGATCGTTCACGAAGTTGATGGTGTTCTTGTAGATCAATTGTCTATCCGCCATACCATCTTTGTTGTATTCGTTCACTAAGGCATTTAAAACATCCTCGTTTTTTTGCTTAATTGGCCCAACGATTTTAATCGTTAACACATCACCCTGCTTAGACGCTGGGTTCACATCTAAAGAACTCGCCAAACTCTCAACCGCCTCTTTCATGGTGATTTTAGTGATCACATAACTGGTACCAGATACCATGGCCGTATTCAATTTTGGCTTTAAACTGATGCGGTAGTTTAGACCATTCCATGCATAGATTTTACCAAACTCAAATTGCTCTTGGTCAAAAGTCCCCTCAATAATGGAACGCGTATAGCCGCCCTTATTGACATTGATTTTCATGGAAAAGGAACGGTTGTCAACCAAAGGCAGAGAATCGGTAAATTCTACAATAAATGGGGCATCGTCCCACATTTCAACCGATTTAAAATAACCCTTGGAGTACACATAGGTACACAAGTTGAGTTGTCTGACGATCTTCTCTGATAAGCGGTAAGATTTTAAACCTTCTTTTTCGTTGTCTAAGTTGACGCCAGATTTACTGCCGCTTAAAGCATTAGAAATGTTAACGGTTTCTTTGGTGGTTTGATCAACTATCTTAATATTGATCCTAGATTCAAACTGATTGGTCACATAACGCAAGGCAGAAGTTAATAAGACCAAACTAATGATCAAAGACAAAGCAATCAGGTACCAGTAGTTGATGTACTTTCTGATTTCTTTCATCAACTGTTGTGATGAATTTTGTGTTGAATTGTCTGAAGTAGTTAGGGACATGGCTTAACGGGTTAACAATAAAAAGATGCTCAGTGCTACAGAAAACAAAGAGGTTAAAGTGCCAATATTGGTGACATGGCCAGCGGTTTTAACTTTAGGCCCATTGGGTTTTACCACAATCACATCATTGGTTCTTATGAAATAATAAGGGCTTTTGAACCAATCGGTTTTAGTCATGTCTATGTAGTGGTATGTGCGCTCACCATTTTGCTCGCGAATGATTAAAATATTACTGCGGCAACCATTGATGCTTAAGTCACCTGCCATACCCAAAGCTTGTATCAAATTCAGATGTTGTTCACTAAAGGTAAAGGTACCAGGGCTTCTAACCTCCCCTAAAACAGTGAATTTGTTATTCATAACACGCGCATACACAGTAGGATCAATGATATAATTGCCCTCAATGAGCTTGCTCACCAATAAGGTTTCTACCTGTCCAATGCTTAAGCCTTGAACTTTGATATTGCCTAAAACCGGAAAACTAATGTTACCCTCAGGACTAACCAAATAACCAGATAAAGCAGTGGCATTATTCATGGCAACGCCTCCAGTATTAACCGGCATGTTGAACGGAATGGCTGTTTCAGGATTCAAAGCAGACACTCTGATGTTTAAAATATCATTGACTTGAATGGTTGCTGGTACTAATTCGATTTGTTCAGTTGCATTGGCCTTAACATCCTGAAAATACAGAATGTCTTTTTTGCTGGCGCAAGCACTAAAAAACAACAGTGCTAAGAGGCAATATGAACTCAAACGGAGCGTCTTCATAATGGTTTTGTTTTGTGGGTTAAAGGCCAATAAATAAAGGCTTTAACTCTACTGCAAACTTAATTCAAATCTCTAGCCTATAAAAACGACCGCTCCAAGCATTTGGCAATTTCATCGAAAATTGAAGCCTTTGATGTGGACTAATTCAACTTGACAACGCTATAGCACTAAGAGCAGTGGGCTATTCAAACAGATGAAAAAAGCCTACACTTGTGCAAATGTTTTATGGGGCTTGGCGTTGGTATTCTAATTCAACCCCCAAAGCGCTTAGTTCCATTTTAAGCACATCACCTTTGAGCGAATACTCGCCACAGGTTTCTATGCCGCCATCACTATCTAGGGCTTTAATGCACAACTCTTCGTCGTGTATGGTCCAAGTCTTAGCATTTTCGCCTGCGCCATTGTTTTCAATCGCTGAGCCATCAGACTTTAGTATTAAATAATTATTAGGGTCATTAACGGCATTACCAGAGGCTTTTTTAAGCACCCATTTGCCATCAATTTTACCAGCATCATTGCTACAAGCCGTCCATAACAGGCTATACAGCAAGAATAGAAAGATTGGTTTTTGTAGAAGTATTTTCATAACTCTGTTTACGCTTTGATGTTTTCAATGTTAGGAAATTGATTTCAATAAACAATGATATTTTTCAAATAAAACACTCGTTAAAACAAGTGAACTGCTTGTAATTCACAACTAAAATGGATAAACCATTTGCAAGGTCTTTCACCCCTACACAATCCACTTCTTCACCCACATTTTGAGTAGGCCATCGGGGCTTTGTTTCTGCAATTCGTAAGTATAGGGAATTTCATGTTGTTCGCCGTGGTAGGCAATCACCACCGTGCCAACCGGCATTTGTTTGAAATGTTGTAAAGTATAGGCCTGGTAAAGTTCATGCTGCTGGGCATCAAAGGCCACCTCATCCGTTAAACCCTCCTCCTCTGCTATCTGCTCATAAAACGGATTAAACAAATAAAACCCATTAAACGGCTTAAAATCTGTATCCAGAATATTGCCCAAAATCAATTGCGCATTAGCCACCTTGTAGGTCTGGCTCAAAGTCTCAGACAAACGCCACAAACTCGGCCTCTGCTCTACGCCAGTATAGTGCACACCAGGGCTATTCAAAGCCGCTAACACACAAAACTTACCCACCCCAGCGCCAAGGTCTAAAACCCGCTCCACGCCAGCCGCTTCAAACCACTTAGCCGCTAATATAATCTTATCAGAAGGGGTAAAATGCA
>JACCDP010786591.1_pt1 | contig 23314 bp, 25 predicted proteins | sample 7445841 | NCBI WGS metagenome assembly JACCDP01 (sample SAMN15323441, study PRJNA562643) | freshwater metagenome | isolation source: river surface water | place: USA:Blue River Watershed | collected 2017-08-17
ATTGTTAAGTGTTTAAACTCTTTATTTAATTCTACTTCTTCTTTAATATGTCTAACAACAACAATCAGTGGACTTATGTTACTTATAAAAAAACTAAACCTAAACCTAATCCTTATAAACTAACTAACTACACTTACTACACTTACTACACTTACTTATCACCCTTCTCTCTTTTTATTAAAAAATCTGGTATTCCTTATTGGGATACCCTTTTTTATTTATTTAAACTACAATTTTTTATCTATGATGTTTCTATTTGCGAACCAAAAGACCAATAAATTATTCTTTCTTCAATGAGATTCTGTTTTTTCTTTTTTAACGATTTTTTTGCTAATAACTGCGAGTTATATTTAAATAACCTGCTTTTTAATGTGTTTGCATCTATCCATATTATATTTTCTTGCGAATCTTTTGCAATAAATATATTTAATTTATTATAGAACATTATGGATTTCCAACAATAATGATTTGTTTCATATTCATATGCAGTTCCATTATCTTCTGCAATTTGTTTTTTTTTGTAACTTGAAGTTAGATTTAGCATTGTCCATAATATACCATCAACTGAAGTTATTGCTCTTGACTTCTTCCACTCATTATCACTAGATATGGCTATATATTTACCATTTCCATGCGTAATATCTGTCCAATAATTGTTTGCTGGTGAGTTTATGGGCTGATAACTGTTATCTTTTTTTGTCATTATTTTTCCGTTATATGTTAATGCAATATTTCCGCATATTTTTGTTATTGGGTTTATTGGTGGTTTATATGCATTCATGCGCTCTTCATCAGTACATTTATTTTTCCAAGAATCATCCTTAATTATTTTTATGTATTCCATAATTTTATCTCTCTCATTAATATCTGGCATTGTCGGCTTTGATTTTATTAGTATAGGGTACATTTGTTTCCTATACTAATAAATATTTCAATTTTTTAACTAATTATTAAAAATTGGTATTTATAATATCTTTTTTTTTATTTTATTTAAAAAAACAATATAGAAGTAATTATTTATATTTTTTACTTTGCTTAAGGTTTCTCTCTTTATAAAAAATTGAAATTCTTTTTCTTCTTATTCTGCTAAGTCCGTTAATTATATTGCTATCGCAAATATTATTTACGTTATTAAAATGAAATATAGAGCTCTTGGAAAAAATAGTATGGGAATATTTGCTGGTTTGGAATATTTTCAAGATGATATAGAGGATGATTATTGGACGCAAGAACCAATAGAAACATCATTAACTAAAATAAAAAATAGTCTAGTAAATCATATCGATAGTAATATGATAGAAAGCATTAAAATTACTGATTTTAATCCAAGTGACGGTTGTATTAATATTGAAATTATATGTTTATTTGATTCACCTAGATTGCCTTATCACCACGATATATTTTTAAAGGGACTTATATCTAGTGTTGATAGTTATGATATTGCTATTGGTAAAAAGGACAAAAATATTGATTATTTTGGTTCTGATATTGAAATTTATTGGAAAAATCTTGATGCTAACTAATAAAATACATACAAAATATGTAAAAAATATTTTTAATAAAAACTATTTTTATATATTTTTCTAGAATTTTGTTTAATATAAAAATACAAAGGAGGGGTCATAGGGGAACCTTGGTTCCCTATAAAAAAATTGAAATTCTTTTTTATCTTACTCTTCTATGTCCTTAACTTTATTCTACTATCGTTAAGTTTTTAAAATTACTATATTAATTAATACTAACTATGCTGAATCATACACAATTTGAGATAGCCTGTCAAAATGGCAATTTGGAATTAGCGAAAAAACTGTTGCAACTGGAACAAACAAATTCCCCTGCTGGTGAAGATGAATTATATTCCATAAATATTTCCGCTGACAATGAAGCAATATTTAGATATGCTTGCGAAAATGGAAACTTGGATGTGGCTAAATGGTTATTAAAAGTTAAACCAGATATAAATGTTTCTTCTGTGAATGACTATGCTTTTAGATTGGCTTGTGAAAACGGATATTTACTTGTTGCAAAATGGTTAATTGAAGAAGTAAACCAAAATATTAATATTTCTTCTACAAATGATCACGCTTTCAGATTTGCTTGTTACAACGAACATTTAGAAGTTGCACAATGGCTGTTGAGTATTAATCCAAGATATAAAAACTCTGAGCATATTGACTTTCTTTTTAGATATGCTTGTTTCTACGGACAATTGCAAATTGCACAATGGTTATTGGAATTGAAACCAAGAATAAATACATATTCCACTATGGAATCTGCATTTAGATTTGCTTGTATGAATGGATATGCAGAATTGGCAGAATGGTTATTAGAAGTGAAACCAAATCTAAATACTGGTGCTAATATGGACTTTGCTTTTAGATTTGCTTGTGGAAACGGACATTTACAGGTAGCGCAATGGTTATGGAATATCAAACCACTAATTGATATTGCGTGTGATAATCATTTCGCTTTTAGAGCGGCTTGTGAGAATGAACATTTAGCAGTAGCACAATGGTTATGCGACTTGAATTCTCCTGAGTACGAAATTAAAGTTGAAGACAATAAACTAAAAAGTTGGAATATTGATAAAAAAGTATCTTATGTTTCACAATATTGTTACAGAAACTAAACAAATAATTATTTATATTTTTGTAGTTAAATTAAATTAAAAATAAATAATAAAATAATCTAAAACCTCTTTTACTACACTAAAGTTCATTCTAGCAAAAAAAATAAAAAATTGAAATACTTTTTTTTTGCTGCGCTAAAAGTCCGTAGAATATTATTATAATACTTTTACGTGCTTAAAGCTCAACATTATAATTGACCGTTTAAGCTACTACCCTTTTACTTACCCTTGCTACTTCTGCTTCGCTATAATAAAACAAATGTCTGTTCCTCCTTTTCGCTACACTATTGCTCTTTGCTTTGATGAAGAAATTCAACATAACGCATATAACCTAATTAATTCTGCTATTTATACTGCCTTTGGAGTTAATGAAGCTCTTAAAGATAATTTCGATATGTATATTGGCGACAACTTTTCCATTGAACTTGACGATGAAATTGGCAGTATTTTCATTCACAAATCTTACTGTTCTAAGCTTGATTGGCAAAAAATATTCTCCATTGTTACTCCCATTACTAACGCATTGAATATTGAACCTGGTGATTATGAAGTATATGACTACAAGAAAGACAAGAATATTGATCTGCCCAAAAATATCTACGAATATGCTGACTACACTAATGCCAGTGAAAAGAAAGCGCTTGCCAAGGGTCCTACTAATCAAATACCTATCGCTAACAGATTTTGTTATATGATTACTATTCCTCTTTGCGATTATATGGCTTACCAACGTATTGCCAATGCTATTGACGTTCCTGATGCATTCCCTAGACGTCGTCGTGATGAATGTGATTGTCCTAAGTCTAATAACTACGGTGAATATAAAACTGATAAGTTCTCTATTTCACTTGATGGCGATATGGCGTTTATCTATTTTGCCAGCTTGGACTTAGAGTTTATGGCTTCTGTTATGAATCCTATTTGCGACGCTTTGCTAATTAAGAGAGGCAACTACACTATTATCGATGATCATACTGATCAAGAAATCGATCCCTCTTCCGTTACATTGAAGTCTGTACTTGATTTGGAGGATGGCGAAATGACACCTTTTGCAAAGCAAAATAAGCACCATATTCACTATGACGATGACGGCAATGAGATTATTAGCGACAGCGATGAAGATGATTCTGTTTCGCAAGAAGAAGACGATTCTGCTTTGCAAGAAGAAGACGATGACAGTGAATATATGACATTCGACGAGCATTTGCAACGAATTCAAGCTGAATATCCCCACTATACTGAGGAAGAGGCATATGAACGTGCTGTTAAGGAGAACAACCTAGGCTATAATTATATAGACCAAATTGATATCAATCATATTGACGAATTATTAAAAAATAATAATATTACTTTTGATGAGTATATCACAAAGAAAATTCCTGATGTGCCTGACTATATAAACTATACTGATTGCCAACGCAAATTCTTACAAACAGTATATCGCTTTACTAAGGCATATGACATCAATGACTTTACTAAGTCGCTAAAATATGAGTTTATATATACTCTATATAAGTATATTCAATATAATATTAATGTATTTCAGTTTGAATTTAATAAGAAAAATACACGATACACGAATAAGTTGTTTGTTACTATGATTAACAAGGCAAACGAATTAATCGCAACTGCTAATAATGAACTTGACGAGGAATTTACAGTTGTTGACCCAATAATTCTCAATTCATTTGTCGATACGCTTACAAATGCAAAAAACCTTATTCAACAAACTATTGACGACATCAATAATTAAATAAAAAATACATATACAATATCTAACTAACATAAAAAATAAAGCCTTAAATGGCATTATTTTTTATTTTATTTAATGAGGGTTAAGTTGGTGCAAAGCAGAAAAATAAAAAAAAATTGAATTACTTTTTTATCTTAAAAAGGTAAGTCCTTAACTTTATTCTACTATCGTTAAGTTTTAAACTATCTCTTACTATAATTATAAGATGTCTCTTACTTCTACTATTATTATTAGCAGTTATCCTTATCAATACAAAATTGATTATGACAGACTTGAAAAAGAATTTCAAATTGAAACGGTAGAACCACGAACGGTAGAACCACGAACGGTAGAAGAAACAGATGACTTTAAAACATCTAGTGAAGTTGTAGATTTTATGATAGAAAATTTAAAATCTTGGTTTGTTGCTACTCTTATTACATATAAGTCTAATTGTAGACATGGAGATGTAGCTAAAGGAAGCATTGCCAAAAATCAAACATTTACTTCACCTAGTGAAAATGGTTTTAAGGAGTTTATTGAACTACTACAAACAAAACAATATAGAGATACTGCTTATGATGGATATAGTGATTGTGATGATTTTAGCGATGAAGAAGATGACGATGATGAAGATGATAATGAAGATGAAGAAGATAATGATACTGCTTCGCAAGAAGATGAAGAAAATGAAGAAACTGAAGAAGATAATGAAGATGATAAAGATGAAGATGAAGATGATGATACTGCTTCACAAGAAGATAATGAAGACGATGATGAAGATAGTTATATAAGTAATAATGAAAGTAAATATACGAAAGATGACATATATGAACAAGAAGAGTTTGATAATATTGATTATAATTTAGTAGTTTATTTTAACAATAATGTATATGATAAAATGAAACGCAGTGATTGTTGCCCTAAAAATGATAGTAATGAAATTGAATTAGGAGATGATGATAGTTATAGATTATACTATTATGTTTATAATAAAAGTAAAAATTGCTTGTTATTATCCGATGGAATGCCTGCTCTTTACTTAGAGCATTCACTGTTATTAGACTTTTTAGAAGAAGAATTTGGTTCCCCATTTAAGTGTATTGATTTAGGTAATAAAAAAGTATATGAAAGAAAAGATAAGGTAACTGTTGAAAGCAAATATATTGAGAGCAAAAATGATAATAACAACCAGTATGAACTAACAATTCATAAAAACAAATTATATACGCATAATGATTATATCCATATTGAAGATGGTTATACTGATTTTGATGTTAAAATTAGCATTTCTAAATCCTACCCTTTCTATATCCTATCTATAAACAGCGAAATTCAACTACTTGAAATTACAGTTACTGGCAGTATGTATCATTATACTTGTGGTTCTTATAATACTGAAATGGAAGAGTTAAATATTGCTTTTACTCATAATTGTAAAAGCTCTAACGAATTTAAGGAGGTGCTTAATTATCTTAAAAATAATGAAACTATTATAAAGCAACAATTTGACAATACTGATTTAGAAGGATATACTGAAACAATTATAGAGCGTATTGAAAAGAAATTTCCTGAATTTGATGATATTATTTATAAAATGGTAGTTGTAAATAAAAATATTCCTGATAATTTTGATAGTAAATGCGATATTACTTTTGATTTTGATTTAAACATATATAATAATAAAAAGCTTTTATTATCTGTTAAATTAATTGGTATTTTAGAATATTATACAGGTGATGAAACTTATTGTCAAGATTCAAATTGTAAACTGTTGTATAAGTGTGATGATAATAAAATAATTAATAAAGCTATAAAATATTTAGAAAACAACTATACTTCACTTAATAATCAAATAAGTAACTATATTATAGAAGAATTTATGGACGATTTTGTATGTGAATTATATTCTTTAATTAATAATTCTGATTCTGATTCTTATTCTGATTCTGAATATTAATATTAATATTATTATTAATAAACTATTTAAAAGCAAAACAATATAATTACATATAACACTTTTTTCTTATAAAATGCTAGCAAATACACACCAAATGCCAACAGGCATTCCATCTATGAATCCAAATGTAATGATTGATAATTTTAAGTCAATGGTATTAACAATGTCAATTTTTAAAGGAACAAATAGTAGTGAATATTCATTTATTAATACAATTATGATTATGTTGTTAGTTTCTTTTATTGATACAATTGTATTACAAATAAAAAGACTTTTTTCTAATTTTGAAGCGTATATTACAAATAGAACAAATTCATCATTAATGAATAAAATAACATCGTCTATTACTAATACAAAAGTTAAAAAGTCCTCTGTTGTAATTAAAATAGAAACTGTATCAAAGAATCCCACTCCTGATGCGGTTGTTGATTTACTAACACACTTACCTCATACAAAGTGTATTTTGTTGGATAACGGTGTTTATACTATTAATTATAGTGAAGAAATTGAAATTACCAAAGGTTTATATGCTAAATTAATTACAAATCCTGTAACTGAAATGGTAACAGAAGCACCTGTATCAAATATGGATTCTAGTAATTCTAATACAACTGTTGTAACATCTAATAAACAACAACAAGAACAAAAACCCAATACAAATTCAAATGGACTAGGATATATTGATATATATTCGTATACAATGGATATGGAAACTTTGCGAAATGAAATTAATAATATTGTTAAAAATTATTTAATTAAAATGACAAATAAATTAGGCAATAATATTTATTATTTTAGTGAAATGCCATTAATTACATATAAAGATGCTAATGGTAAGGTAGATCAAAATAAGTTGCCCGACAGTCTTCATTTTACCATGAAGCAGTTTGTAACTAATCGTTCATTTAAAAATCTTTTTGGAAAGGATATTGATATTATTAGAAAGCGTGTTGAGTTTTTTAGAGATAATAAAGAATGGTATGATGAAAAGGGTGTTCCTTATACATTAGGAATCTTAGTATCAGGCAGTCCAGGATCAGGCAAAACATCAATTATTAAGTGTATTGCTAATGAATTAAAGCGTCATATTATTAATATTCACCTATCAGATAATATGACAAGAACCCAAATTGAAAATCTTTTTTACAATGAGCATATTTGTGTTACGCAAAATGGTAAAACAGAAACATATACAATTCCAATTAACAAGCGCATTTATGTATTAGAAGATGTTGATTGTCAATGTGATGTTATTTTAGATAGAGGTTCAGAAACATTAGAGCAAATATTAGCAAAAAAGAATGCCGAACTAAAAGAAGAAGTTGAGAAGCTTAAGTTTGCTATAACAGAATTATCAAATGGTAGAAAAATGGTAATGACTGGTGATAAATTACCTAGTAATATTGATTCCAAAAAGGATGAAAATGTTAATCAAAAAATTACATTGTCATTTTTATTAAACTTATTTGATGGTGTATTAGAAACTCCTGGTAGAATTACATTTATGACAACAAATTTTATTGACAAGTTAGATAAGGCATTTACTAGACCTGGACGTATTGATGTTATTAGTAAATTTGGTTTTGCTGATCACTCACAGCTAATTGATATTGTTCAGCATAGATATGATACCAAGTTAACAGAAGAACAGTTAAATATTATTCATAATATTCCTCAATGTATTACACCTGCTGAGGTTGGTAGAATTCTATTTGAGAACTTTGATAATTTACCAGGAGCATTAGACGGTCTTGTTAATTATGCAAAAGAATATATGTTAAATGAAAAGACTAAAAAAGAAAAAGAAGAAGAGAATAAAAAAAAAGCTTTATTATTAGAAAAACAGGCCAAAAATGAATTATTAATTGCTAATGCCAATAAAACTACAACAAGTATTTCTAATCTTTAAATAGAATAAAAGTAATTTGTTATATGAATTGTAATCTTATTATTTTTATTTACAATATGCCAAGTAAACCACTCGCCAAAATCATTAATAGAATGAACTATTAAATTAATATTATTTAATTCATAAATAAATTCCCAGTTAGTAATTAATTTTTTTATTATATTTTCTTCGCACATACAATTAACAACATGTTCTCCATTATAATTCCAAGCTGGAGCATCGCCATATAAATTTGTAGTATCTATTTGGCATAATGGATTATTACAACAACTACATTTATAATGTCTATGTTTAGATTCATCATCGTCTTTAATATAAGTTCTAATATTTTCACAAGTGTATTCAGGATTTTCATAATGATATTCATCATTTTTTCGTCTTCGTCTTTAATTTCATTTTGTTTTTGTTTTTCTATACTAACAAATTTTGAATATTTATAATATGTTCCAGTAACTTTTATATTTTTTGGCAATTTTCTTATAATAGCTAATTCAAATAAACTATTTTCTAATTTAGATGATAATATGCGCATTGACATATAATCATCTTCTTTATCTTTATTTCCTAAGTGATCTAATAAATTATTACACGAAAAATCAAACTCATAATATTGATATTTTATATGAGCTAATTCTGTACATATAATTTCACTTTTATCATCATATATTACATCTATTTTCTTATTATTTATATTATACATTTGTTTTTTTTCAAAATTATAATACATTAAATCATCAAAGTCCAATCTTACTAGTTCTAGCAATTCGCTTTTTATATGTTGCTCTATTTCATTACAAAAGTAATATCCAACATTAGTATAAAAATAACATTTATTATATTCGGTTTTATAATAAACATTATCTAATTTAATTTCTAATGGCATATAATATCTAAGTGCTTGATTTATACGCGCATTTATATTATCTAAATTTTCATTAAATTTAAAAATTAATACGTAGGGATAGTTAGTAGTTTCCATAGTTAGTAAAATTAATATGTTTAACAAGTATATTTATACTGTTCATATATCACAAAATATTAATAAAGTAATTCAATTTTTTTAAGAATATGCTCCACCTTGTAAAAATCCCATTCGTTCTTTAAGCTTATCACTTCTACCTTCATAAACGTGTGATGGCATATTATAATTCATAATTGTTTTATGTTTATGTCCAATAATTCTTCTAGCAAAAGTAATTTGTAAAGTTTCTCTGGGTTTATTAGACTTATTTTCGCATCCTCTATGCCACAAATTGGAATTAATTAAAACAGCTGTTCCTGCTTTTCCACACATAGGAATACCCATTTTTTCAGCTTCAATTGAATTTACTACTCTACCAAATCTATGTGAACCAGGAACTACATATGTAGGTCCATTAGCAGGTGTATCACAATCAGATAACCATATCATATATGTACATACTAAAACAGGTAAGCGAATATTTGGTGGCAAAGAGTAATTAGCTGGAACAATAATTTGCTGTAATGGGTCATCAACGTGCCAACTAGGTGCCTGACCTCTGCCTTCAGGTGGAACAATAAATGCATTATTATGAATAACGTGAGCAGTTAATGAATTACTTTCAGGTCTAGAACCTGGAACATCACCAATAACATATTGAGCAAAGTCTGTTAGCTTGCTATTTTCAATAATATCAACTGTAGTAGGTGAATTTTCAAAAAAACATTTATAAACATCATGGCGTTTACCTTTTTCATATCCTTTTTTAACTATTAGTTTTTTTGTTGCTTGATAATTGTTATGAACAGCATATAATTCTGTTCTAATTTTTTCAACTATATCGTTAGATAATGCGTTATCTAAAATAATATATCCATTTACATAAAAAAAATCACTTGCTTTTTTAAAATCACAATTAGTTAAATCAAATCGTTCTATATTATTCATTTTATTATTATAAAATTTTTTATTTAAGTTATTATTTATTTAATATATTTAATTACACTTCATATTGAACAATTGGCACATAAATAATAGAATATTCAGTAATACTTTGTTTACTAATAGTTTTAGTAATATCGCTAGCATATTCGTTAGATATTTTAGCTTCATATATACCGCCAGTAATATTACAATCTTCATCCATAAGTTTTCGAATTAATTTAATATCACATTTTAGCTGTTTTAAAATAAATTTATCATTTGTTAGTTCTATTACTTTATAAAATGCGTTTAAATTATTATTGTTACTATCAGGCATCATAATAGTTCTACCAATATAGTCTTCATAAGTAATTTGTTCCATTTTATATAATATTAATAATAATACTTAATATTATATTTAGTAAATTAATAATTTTCAATTTTATATTATAGTAATAATATATAATATGGAAACAACACCAACTAAAATTACAGGTAAACTAGATGGATATTATCCTAGAACACCTTCAAATCCTGGACAAGGAGTAAATCCTATTGAAAGTCCTTTTACACCAAGTAAAATTAAAGGCAAAATCCAAGGATATTATCCTAGAACAGATGAACATCCTGGACAAGGAATAGAACCTACAAATTTATTTGGAAACGATAGTAAAGAAGGTGGTAAAAGAAGAAAAAGATCTAGAAAAGGTGGTAAGTGGTCAATGAAATATAAGCGTAGTATTAATTGTCGCAAACCTAAAGGATTCTCACAAAAACAGCATTGTAAATATGGTCGTCGTTCTCGTAGACGTTAAATACCTTATTTAAATACCATATTTAAATACCATATTTAAATAATAAATTAAAACTACTTAAAAACAATTTGATTATTAATATAGTGTAAATACTAATAATTAAAAAACAATGAATAACGAAGTAGAAGTATATAGAATTAGTCCACAAGAAGGTAAATATTATTATCACGCGGAATATGATAGACAAGAAGGTAGATATCCAAATTCCCGTTACTTTGTTTCGCCAAAAAATATTAAATATGTAGGTCTATTTATAAAAGAAGTAAGACAAGGATATGGTGATGGTGGTAGTTGTACTGCGTATTTTAGTTTAAATGGCCAAGAAGTGTTAGTTCATTATAGTTATGAAGGTAGAACTAGTTTTGTAGAAGCAACAGAAAAAGTAACTAATGATATTAATAAGAAGTTAAATAATTTAATAGAAGACAAAGAGAGATTTGACTTTATTAAAGATGACAATAATAAAGAAATGATTAAAAACGCATATAACGCAATTACAAAGGCAGATTGTTGGAATTATATGAAAAAGGATGTAGAGTCATATATGTTTGCTACTGACCCAGAAATTTGGAAAATTACAAAGGCAATGGCAGACTTAGGATATAGTGGCCATTCGGGGTTTACATTTGGATGTGTAATGAGAGAAATGCAATATATTGCGCAAAATGGGTTTATTAATTGGAAAAATGAATATATGTTAAATCAAAAGTAAAATAAATAAAAATAGTTATTATGTATATTTTTATTTATTATAAATTAAATTAGTCCAATAACTTAATGTTAATTTATCATAATTAAATTTGTTAGTTAAATGTAAATTTTTAAAATTAGCAATTGTATTTGCTAATAATTCAGGTGTAATTTCAGTCCAATCATTAACAATTAATACAGGTAGGTCTTTAAACATTGCTGTAAAGTTGGTAGCTTTAACAATTGGAATGCAACCTAAAATAAGTGCTTCCCAAGTTCTATGACAGTCCATACCAACACCAAATGGTGACAAAATAAAAGCAAAGTTTGTCATTTCTTTCCATAGTTGTGTGCGTTTAGTGAAGTTACTATTATAATGTAATAAATTTTTAGGTATTTTATTTAAGGCATCTTTGCGTTGTCCAAATCTGTCAGCATTTAATGTAAAATTAATATATACATTTGTTAGTTTGCGTTCATAAAAAGGTTTAGATAAAGTTTTAATATTTTGTAATATGGTTTCTTGTTGAATTGGTAAATGACCTTCATTATTACTTTTCCAATTATGTTGTGGGTTATTTAATATAGTATGATAATCAAGTCCAATTGGTAATTGAATTATTTTGTTATCATTTTGAATACGTGTGTTTTGAGCATACCATTTAATTAAATAAGGATTGTTAATAAGTATATTAATAAGTCGTTCATTTAAAGCTTCTAAAGGAACACACATATCACTATCTCCACTAACAAGTGTAAATTTATTTCTAATATAAGGCAAAATATAAGCAACAAAAAATGATAATAAATCGCTGCAAACATAAATAGACATTCCGTCAAAAACATAAATTTTTTTTTGAATAATATCTAACAAATATTGTTTATCAAAGTTACAGCTAGACTGAGGTGCAGGTGAATGAATATGGCAACTTTTTAGCAAACCTCGGCTAGAAACATAGTGGCAAGTGTTTTCCATAAAAAATTTGTTAATATATTAAACTAAATTATTATATTTAAGTTGTTTTTTAATTAATATATTTATTATCAAAGTAATTTAAATAAAATTGATTTTCTTTTTATATATTTAATAGTTCTAACAATATTATTAAAGTATTGTATATTAAATATGAACATTAAAATATTTTGCGATCTAGATGGGGTGATAGTTGACTTTGATTCTGGTGTTAAAAAAATCTTAAAAAAGTCACCAGATCAGTTACCAGAGGGTTTAATGTGGGCTGTTATAAAAAAAACACCCGACTTCTATAATAATCTTGATTGGACACCAGATGGTAAAGAGCTTTGGAATTTTATTAAAGATTTTCAAGATGTTCAACTTCTAACTGGTGTTCCGAGGGGATTTAAAGAGGCAGTAAATCAAAAAAAATGTTGGTGTCGTCGTGAGCTTGGAACCAAATATAATGTAATATGTTGTTCTACAAAAGATAAGCCATTATATGCTACAAAAGGTGCCATATTAATTGATGATCGGCTTAAAATTGCTGACCAATGGATAGCAAAAGGTGGCATATTTATATATCATACTAGTGCTGAAAATACTATTAAAGAGTTACAAAAGTATATATTTGATAATGGTAATTATGAATTAGAAAATGATGAATATGAATATATTGTGCCTACCCTACGGGAGAAGGTAAATAAAAAGTAATTCCGCTTTAATTAAAAACATTTTTTTATTGATTATAAATTAATAAATAAAATTGAAAATTATTTAGAAACAACAATTTATATTAATATAAATGTCTGATACACTTTATATAAATAATACTACTAATAATAAAAGGTCATTTGATTCAACTATAATGTCGTGTAACATTTGTGCTGACAAACTTAATAATTCAACACGTAAAGCTATTAGTTGTAACTATTGTAATTTTCCTGCTTGTAGAACTTGTTGTGAAACTTATATTATCAGTGAAAATACACCAAAATGTATGAATAGCAAATGTGGCAAAGAATGGACACGCAAGTTTATTGCCGAAAACTTTACCAATGCGTTTATTACAAGCAAGTTTAAAAAACATAAGGAAAACTTATTATATGATAGAGAGCGTAGTATGATGCCTGAAACACAAATTATTATTGAAAGACAAAAAGAAGCTAAGGCTCGCGCAGCTTTAGCAATAGAAGCTGAAATAGATTTAATGCGTCATAGATGTGAAATGAATGTTGCTAGATTGCGTAAACAATTAAATGGAGAATTAAGACAAGCTATGTATGAAAAAGAAACTGAGCTTTCTAATAATTACTACAAATTAGCTTATTGGAATAATAACACTGCTTCTGCCTCTGCTTCTGCTTCTGAAGAAAAAGAACGAAAACGCTTTATTAAATCTTGTGCCGACCCAGAATGCAAAGGTTTCTTATCAATGCAATGGAAATGTGGACTTTGTGATAAATGGACTTGTCCTGAATGCCATGTATTAAAAGGCCTTGAAAGAGATTGTGATCATACTTGTAATCCAGATGATGTCGCAACTGCTAAACTTTTAGCAAAAGACACCAAACCTTGTCCTAATTGCCAAACTGGTATTTTTAAAATTGATGGATGCTTTGGTAAAGATACACCTGTTCTTACTTGGGAAGGCGAAGTTGTAATGATTCAAGACTTAGTATTAGGAACAGAAGTAATTGGTTCTGAAGCAGAAATTAGAACTGTTGTTGACACATTTTCAGGCGAAGATGAGTTGTATGAAATTCAACAACAATCCGGTATTAATTATACTGTAAATAGTAAACACAGTTTAGTTTTACAAAAAGAAGACTTTACTAGAGCTGGACGCAGTGCTGGATTTAGAACTATTGTTATTTCAGTTGAAGACTTTTTAAACAAAGTTCCTGAAGAAGAAAGATGTAATTATTATGGTTATAAATTAAAGCGTGATGATGTTATTAAGTTATCATCATTTAAAATTAAACCATTAGGTCGTGGCACTTATTATGGTATTATGCTTAATTCACATAATAGATTCTTATTAGCCGACTTAACAATTGTATCAAATTGTGACCAAATGTGGTGTACTCAATGTCACACTGCTTTTAGTTGGCGCACTGGACAAATTGAAACTAAAATTCATAACCCACATTATTATGAATATATGCGTAATAAAAATGGTTCAGTTCCTAGAGAACCAGGTGATACTCCAGTACAATTTTGTGGCGAACTTAATTATGGAACTGAAGAAAATATTTATAGAATTATAGTATCAAAAAACCATACTAAAATGAATTATAAATATAGTAAAACTGGAATTAATGATGATGTAGGTTATTATCATAAACTGTCAGAACTTATAAGACAAATTATACATATTAGATATGTTAATATTCCTCATTTTAATATTGATATTTTAAAATTAAATGAAAACCTGCGTATTAAATATATGACAAATGAAATTACACAAGAAAAGTTTAAAACTCTTATTCAACGTAATGATAAAAGACATCAAAAATATAATGAAATTACTGATGTATTAAACTTAGTTGTTACTGCTACTACAGATATTATTAATCGTTTTGCTAATAATCTAACTGTTTGTGAACCTAATAAATATAGTTTAAATATTATAAATGAAATAGATGAATTAATTGTTTATGCTAATAGTTTATTAAAAGATATATCAAAAGTATATAAATGTGTTACTTATTATTTTAATGAATTATTAGAATTTGATACATTAGAAAAGGATGTATCAGAAACTTCTAGTGTAGCTACTAATGCTATATTATATGAATCCGAAGATGAACAAGAATATTTGTAAAAATACAAATTAGTTATTATTTATTTATATTATTAATAAAATAAAAAATTGATTAACTTTTTTATTTTATCTATTTTGTTAGTTAAAATATTAATTTAACAAATCTTTAGTATAATAAAATACAATGCCAGAAGGACCAGAAGTTTGGGCTTTAGCCAGAGCTGTAAATGCTTATTTTCACGACAATAATATTAATGAAACTGTGTTTTCATTTGGTAAACAATTAATTTTTACAAATGCTAAGGAATCTTGGTCTTTTGGTTTAAATGGAACTGTTACTATTGACCCTTATACTAAACAAATTATTAAACTAAATACTGGTTATGTTCCAGGAGAAGTTACTTCAATTGTAAATCTTTCTATGTATGAAAATAGCAGTGTAATTGACTGGTTAAATGCTACTAAAGAACAACTTGATAACTTAGTAGCTAGTTTTAGTAAATCAAAAAAAATGTTAGGACCACTATTATTAGACCAAAATATAATTGCTGGAATTGGAGTTGCTTGGGGGTCTGAAATACTTAATAAAGCAGGTCTATTACCAAATGTAAAAGCATATCAACAAGATTTATCTAAGTTAGCAGAAGTAATGTATAATATTGGAAGTGAAATTCGTGTAACATATGGTTTTTATGTATTAGAACAAGTAGATATTAAACAATTTATTTTAAAGTGGTTTCGTAATTTATATGCTGTTAGACAAATGGAAGTATATAAAAATGGTGTATCTGTAAGTGTAGGCGGTCGTAATTGGTGGATAAGAGATAATAAAATTGCGACTAATAAAAAAGATATTATATTAGAAGAAGTAGATGATTTATAATAATTTTATTAAGTATTTCTACTACGTTTCACTATGTTTGCCAATTAATTGGTTGTCCTAGTGCTTGTTCAACTTTCTTAAAAATATTCGACCCAAAGAAGCCATATTGTGCTGCCATTGGTGAGGGATGAACACCTTCAACTATCTTAGCTTTACTCTTTATAAACACTTTCTTTGCCTTAGCAAAGTTACCCAATAATAAGAACACACATTTATCATTTTGTTCACTAATAAACTGAATAGTGCTATTAGTAAACTCCTCCCAAATATCCATTTGACTACCTGGTTTTCCTTTAATAACACTTAGTGAAGCATTTAAAAGAAATATTTTTTCTTCATAAAGCCATCTTTCTAAGTTACCAGATGTAAATTTGTAACTTCTTTCAGGAAATTCATCCTGTAACTCCTTATAAATATTTCGCAATGAAGGTGGAATTGTTACACCATTTGGTACTGAAAAACTTAGTCCGTGTGCTTGACCTGGACCATGATAAGGATCTTGACCTAAAAGCACTACTTTTATTTCTGTAACTGGTAATTGAAATACTTTAAACAAGTCTTCTTTCTTAGGATAAACTGGTTCCTTATCGTCGTATAAAGCATCAATATCATTAAATTCAAATTGGTTAAATAAAGGAGCCCAAGATTCGTGAAAGGAAAGCATTTTATAATTATTATATTAAAGTTAGTAATTTGTTAGTTTACTAATAATAACAAACTAACAAAATATAAATTCAATTTTTTTAATTAAATAGTTTTATATATGATTTATAACTAGACTCATTTTCTTTATGGGTGTACCAAAATTTTCGATTAAAATCATATGAAAAAATTGTTTGGGTTTCTTTGTCAAAATAGTGAACTGAACTATCATCTGTTCTAATATTTTCTCTTTGTTTCTGTAGTCTATTAAATGGAATATTACTATATTTTTTATTAAACAAATCTTCTTCATATTTTTTATCATTTAATTGTTTTTGTTGTTGTTCTAATTCATAAACATCACTATACCAAATAGCACGTTGATGATTATTTTCTTTATCAATACTTACAATATTACTATAAGACATTATATTATATACTATAATTATGTTTCTAATATGTTATTTATAATAAATATATTATTTATTCTTTTTACTTCTATCAATAACAGTATTTTTCATAATATTCTTCATAATCTTTTCATAATTTGCTTGTTGTTCTTCTTCTGTGCCACCTGAAACTGAATTATTTAATATTTTCATAAACATATCATTTTGTTTTGAGTGATAGTTTGACCAATTTGGATTTTGTTTTTGCCAGGCACTTATATTATTAAAATTCTTTTTTGCAACCTCTTTTATAAATAGTAGTAATAATGGTTTTTCTTCTTTTTCTTCAATCCATTCTTCATCTGGATTCTTTACATAAATATGTTCTCTTTTTAAGTCACTACAATGAAATGGTAGCTCATGTTCCTCCAAATTTTTAAAACCTCTCATAATAATTCTGCTTATACCTTCTACATATCCTAAATACGCAGTTGCTTCTAACTCTTCTACAGTAGGTTGTAAATAATCTAAGAACTGATTTACTGTCATAGCATTTTTACAAGTTTCATTTAAATAAACTTGTAGGTTAAATTGTGTGTAATTATTAACATTACCATTAACAATATTGTTAGTTGTGGCGCATTGTTGTTTCATAAATTCCATCATTTGTTGAAACATTTGCATTTGATTTTCACTAGTTTGTTTCATAAATTCTAAGGCATAATCTGAATTAGTATTTGTATTTTGTTGGTTAACTATTGTAGTTAATTCTTCTTTTATTAAAGCTAATACCATATCAGATGTCATAGATAAAGGTTTTGGTTCTTCTATTATAACTAAATCTGTAACAGGTTCTTGTTTTATACATTGTTTTTTATGTTTCCATAATCCTGAATTTGTTTTATATACTTTTAAACAATTAAAACATGTAAATTCGGCATTTTTTTCTTTTTCCTTAATGTCCTCAGTATTTCCATTTGATTTCCATTTGTGCTTTTGGGTTCCTAAATGTATTAAATAATTGCTGTGTTTAGAGCATTTAAAGTTACATAATTCACAAACAAATTTTTCGGCATTTTTAAGCATTTTTTATAGTTTCCTAAATATATATTATGTAAATAAAAAAAAATGCCTAAATAAAAAAAATTTATTTTAAAAAAAAATTATCGTCACAAAAAAAACAGTGTTTTTTTCGCGTTTTAGAGCATTATGCTCACAAACACCAAAAAAAACACTGTTTTTTCAAAACTTTTTTAAGATTTTCAATTTTGGACATTTTTTTTTTGTCCAATTTTCAAAACCAAACACTTTTATAACCTCGTTTTTTTGTCAAAATTCAAAAATAGTAATTTTCTTATATTTTGTAACTATTTTTTAAAGCAATTATGCTTTATTAAAAATAAAGATTTTTATATAATTTAAGACGATAAATTTAAAAAATTGAAATAATTTGTTAGTTTATTTTGATTTCAAACTAACAAAAATAGTTTATATAACAAAGTATATTAATTTATAATAAAATGGAAGAAGAATTGTTGACATTTTGGTTTCAAACTATGCGACCATATTGGTTTGGTTGTCCGCTGTCAATTGATCAACTAGTTACAGACAAGTATAAGACCATATTAGATGCGGATTTAAGTAAAGAAAACGTAACTTTGCCAAACCATATTTTGGCACATATTATATTACATGACCAATTGTCAAGGCATATTTATAGAGGTAATAAAGAACAAATTGCCCTACATGATATGAAGGCAAGAGAGTTGCTTAGTTTAATTAAGGATTCTGTAGATGATTTTATTGACCCTGAGCATCGTTGTTTTGCCTTGATGCCAAGTAGGCATACATTTGATAAAAAAGAGTTAGAATGGTGCCTACAAAAGGTGACAGAATGGCGTTCACTAGATGACGCACAAATTTACCGCCGATTTTATCAAGCAACAGTAAAGGCATTGGTTAACATTAATAACACATATGATTTGCGATATAGTAGTTCGTATAATTCAAATTTAAATAATATAGACATATTAAGCACAATTTTAGATCCAAAATCGCCTAAATTAAAGGGTGATTATAATGAAGTAAAATATGAAGAATTAGAAAACTTAAATATTTTTAAGCAATTTAAGCAATGTTTAGATGAATATATTAAGGCAGTTAAAGAAGGCGAAAAATATGTTGTTGGCGAGCCACCAGTATTTAAAGAAATTGCTGTTTCAGTTTCAGGTGGTGTAGACTCTATGGTAGCATTATATTTAGCAAATTATTTATATGGTTATGATTATGAAATTAGAGCAATTTCTATTAATTATGCTAACCGACCTGAACAAGAGTTAGAAATTGATATGGTAAATCGTATGGCTCATATATGGTATGTACCACATTATGTAAGAACAATTAGCGAAATTAAACGTACACGTGATGCAGACCGAGAGTTTTATGAACAAATTACACGTGACATTAGATTTGAAGCATATAAAGGTATTAGTGATTATCATAATACAAATGGAATAATGCCAGTAATATTGGGTCACAATTTAGACGATTGTTTAGAAAATGTATTTTCAAATATAAAAAAACAAAAGAATTATAATAACTTATTTGGAATGGAAGATGTTAGTATGGAACGAGGTGTAAGAATATTGCGACCACTTTTAAATATATCAAAAGCAGAAATTATTGACTTTGCTAATAAGTTTGATATACCATATACATATGATTCAACTCCAGATTGGTCAGAAAGAGGCAAATTGCGCGACCAATTAATACCAAGTATTAGGTCATTTGATACATCACTAATAACAGGAATTGTTAGTATGGTTAATGAATTTAAAGGAATTTATAACGTTTATAAACACTCAATGCCAAAAATATTTTACTTTGAAACAAACTGTGCTATACCTATGAATGAACCAGTTTGTATTTTAGACTATTGGAAAAAAATATTTACACAAATAGCATTACATTATAAAGTAGATTTTGTTAAAAATAAGAGTATTAAACATTTTATAAGTGTATTACAGAAAAAAAGAACAATTAATAATGTAAATAATAGAATAACAATCGCAAAACAAATGGTAGCACAAATAGATACAGGTTGTATTAATATTTATATTAATTTATAACTATTTGTTAGTTCTTAGCCTTTGTTTATTAACTTTATTAATATAATCTTTGCGTTGTCTAAGATAGTTAGTTTGTTTAACCTCTTTTTTCTTTGATTCAACACAGCCTTTAATTAAACTAGGTGAAATACCACTACGTAATGCTTGTTTTTTAATCATAGTTTCAACATTATAATTTATTCTATTACTACTAGATAATAACATATGTTTATCAACTGCTGTAGCAGTATTTATATGACAAAACCCATTTGCTAATACTAATGTAAATATATGTATAATAATTAAAGCAATAATCATTTTTATAACGAAGTATTTTGTTAGTTAGTTAAATATAATAAACTAACAAAATAGTTCAATTTTTATTTTATAAAGTCATCTTTTAATAAACCATCAAAAAATACTTGTATATAAAAATATGAAAATAAATAACCCATCATAGCCCAAAATTGATCACCAATTGAATTTGTTATTGTATCATAACTAATTGTACCTCCAGGCCATTGAGAATAATTATTAATAAAATAAATACCCCATTTTGTGTTAGTTATAAGTTCATAAACTAAATGAATTAAAAACCATTTTATAAAAGATACTTGCCAAAAATATACAATGGTTCCTGATGAAAAATGTAAAAGTGAAAATTTATCTGTAAATTTAATTCCCATATATTTAATTAATAAAAAATTTATTCATTATTATCATATTCACTTAGTGTATCTACAATTTCCATTTCAGGTTCATCTATTATTTCAAGAATAATTCCACTTTCATCATAATAATAAGGATTTGCAGCATTAATATTATTATTTTTATTTTCATTTTCATTTTCATTATTACTAATAATGAAATTATATTTATTAAATGTTTTTGTATTTAAAGCATTATAATGAATATGTTGTTTTCTATAAGCACTATAATAAATATTATTTTTTTCAGAAGTAATTTCAATAATAGAGCCAATTTTAATAAACACAAATAATGAATTAGTTACAAATCCAATAATAGAAGACTTATTTAAATAATTATTATAAACAACAGCAGAGCTAACACCAATATTAATTAAATACATTATTAACACAATTTGGCTAATTTTCATATAAACCCTATAAAAATATTTTAACTTTCTAAATATATGTTGGTTTTTATCATTTTTAAATTGTTCTAAATTAACACTATTATTAGCTATTGTTGTACTATATTCCAAATATTTAATTAAATAATGTTCGCGAAGTATTTCAATAATATATTGAATAATAAATACAGAAAAGGTAACAAAATTAATAGCTAATCCGGCTGTTTGTAGTTGACTATTATTATATGCGTAAAAATTGTCATACATGGTACAAGTAGTTACTTCATTGGTGTTAGTTATATTATTATAATAAAGGCATTTTTGTTGTGTAAATATAGTTAAAAAACTACTAATAACAACTTTATAAAGCTCAAATACAATATGATAAGATGTTTTAAACCAATTAGTAACAGTTTTGTCTTTTATCTGTTTTTCTTCTTGTTTTTCCAAATATAATTGTAACATTTTATTCCATAAATTTGTACTATTTTTAACACAAGTATTTACTAATTGATTAAAAAATCCAAGTAAAAAAGCAATTAAATAACACGGGCAACATAAAATAAAAATAAATGATTGACACCATTCACAACCTTGTGGTCCACAACTTCTTTGTGTTTCTGCTGGCGGATTATCATGTTGATACTGTATTTTAGGTAGTTCTAACTCATCTACTAGTTCTTGTTCCATTTTTATTTATAATAAATATATAATAATATTAATTTGTTTCTATTATATAGTTTAATTAAATATATAATAAAAAATTGAATTACTTTATTACAAATCAGTTATAGTTAGGTAATAATATTTTTATAAACTAACAAATTAATAAATTAATAAATTAATAAAAATGATTAATACAATTGTAAATATTCTAATAATAATTATTAGTATAACCGCTATAAATTGTAAGAAAATATATGAAAATACATTTATGTTAGATAATGAAGGATGGGAAATTATTGGTAATAAGGATATTAATATTCCAGCAATGTATGAAACATATTCTATAAATGACAATAATTATAATATAAATAGATTTATATATGGTGAAGATACATTAATAAATACAGATACAACTAACAAAGATAAAAGTAAAACACATTATGACAAAAATTTGTGGTATTTTAGTAAAAAATTTATTGAACCATTAAATGTATCAAACGCAAAATTATTACAACTAACATTATATGGATTATCCGGAGACTTTTCACAATATAAACTAAATGATATTTATTCAGTTCCATTTGTTAGAATATATGGTAAAAAAGATGAAATAATAGAAACAAAACCAGGATTATTTATATTTGAAGGAGGTATAAAAACATTTAATATTCCATTTTTACAACCAAAAGCATTTAATAAAAATGTAGGTAGTTATTTAATTGATAATGTGTTATCACATATAACTTGTATAGAAATACTAGGTGATTGGACACAAAGATATGAAATAGTAGTTTTAGATAATGTTGTATTTTATTAATTAAACATATAATTTAATCCAAGTTCTTTGTGATCCATTTAGTTGTTCAGGATTATCATATACTTCAACTATATTCATATGTAAATATATATTATTATCACTATGAGCTCTAATATCACCTGTATTATATATGTCATTTTTTTCTTCTTCATTATTTACAAAATTACTAACAACTTCGCATTTCATTATTTTTTGTTTATTACAAGAAACAAATACAATATCACCAATAAATGGAGGATTAACCATTTTACCTTTACCTTTTGATTGTTTAATAGTTAATACATTTCCACTTTTATAATCTTCTATAATTTTTTTATAATCATATAAATTTTTGTTCCATGAAACCTTCCAAGTAGTCATTATTTTATAAATATA
>JACCDP011378396.1_pt1 | contig 23310 bp, 19 predicted proteins | sample 7445841 | NCBI WGS metagenome assembly JACCDP01 (sample SAMN15323441, study PRJNA562643) | freshwater metagenome | isolation source: river surface water | place: USA:Blue River Watershed | collected 2017-08-17
CCCATTTCCCAGGATGCGAGATACTTCTTCTGTTCCTTCGTGAGCTGGTCGATGGCCACGCCCATCCCAGCCAGCTTCAGCCGAGCGATTTCCTTATCGATCACCGCCGGAACAGGATAGACCTTCTTCTCCAGCATCTTGTAGTTCTTCACGAGATATTCTGCGCCCAGTGCTTGGTTGGCAAAACTCATATCCATGACGCTGGAGGGGTGCCCCTCTGCGGTGGCGAGGTTGACCAGTCGACCTTCGCCGAGCAAGCTGACCCGGTGGCCACTTTTCTTGAGCGTAAACTGTTCGACGCCGGTACGCACTACCCGCCGTTTGCCGGCCATCTTCTCCAGGGCAGGGATATCCAACTCCACGTTAAAGTGACCACTGTTGCACACGATGGCGCCGTCCTTCATGGCGGCAAAATGTTCGCCGCGGATCACGTGGATGTTACCGGTCACGGTCACAAAGAAATCGCCGACTGGGGCAGCGAGTTCCATGGGCATGACGCGGAACCCATCCATGAGGGCTTCGAGACCTTTCAACGGATCCACTTCGGTCACGATGACATCTGCTCCCATGCCCTTGGCACGCATCGCGATACCGCGTCCGCACCAGCCATAGCCCACGACGACGACGACAGAGCCGCAGACCAACCGGTTGGTGGCGCGCACAATGCCGTCCATGGTGGATTGTCCGGTGCCGTACCGGTTATCGAACATATGTTTCGTATCTGCGTCGTTGACGGAGATGACCGGGAACTTAAGGACTTTCTTCTCCGCCATGCTACGCAACCGGATCACGCCGGTGGTGGTTTCTTCGGTGCCGCCGATCACGTTTTTCAGCAGCTCTTTGCGTTTCGAATGGAGGTGCGACACCACGTCGGCGCCGTCATCCATGGTGACGTGCGGTCGATGGGCGATGGCCGATTCGATATGTCGGTAGTAGGTGGGATTGTCTTCACCTTTGATGGCAAAGGTCGGAACACCTTCGTGTTGAACCAGAGCAGCGGCTACATCGTCCTGAGTGCTGAGTGGATTCGACGCGCAAAGGCGCACATCCGCTCCGCCAGCCTTGAGCGTAATCGCAAGGTTGGCGGTTTCCGTGGTCACGTGTAGGCAGGCTGTGACTCGCACGCCTTTCAATGGTTGCTCGCGCTTGAATCGCTTACGAATCAGCCGTAACACGGGCATTGTGGCTTCAGCCCATTCGATCTTTAATTTACCTTGGTCTGCGAGCTTGATATCTCTGACATCGTAATCCACAAAAATCCTCCTTCTTGGTGAGTGCGAATCGCCATCATGAAAAGGGGGGCGGGTAGAGCACCCGTCCCCCTTGCCGATGCGCTTGGGAGCGATCCGGTTATAGCCCCGCGTCCTTACGCAGCGCTTTGGCCTTGTCGATTTTTTCCCACGTAAACTCTGGTTCGCTCCGTCCAAAATGCCCGTATGCGGCAGTCTTTCGGAAGATCGGTCGCCGGAGCTTGAGATGATCGATAATACCCCGTGGGGTCAGGGGAAAATGCTTGCGCACGAGCTTGTCGAGAATATCGACTGAAATCTTTTCGGTGTTCTTGGTATCGACCAGGACGGATACCGGATCGGCCACTCCGATGGCGTAGGCCAACTGTACTTCACACTTATCGGCTAATTTAGCGGCGACAAGATTCTTAGCGATGTAACGAGCCATGTAGGACGCAGAGCGGTCCACCTTCGTGGGGTCCTTGCCGGAGAACGCTCCCCCGCCATGACTGCCATGTCCGCCGTAGGTGTCGACGATGATTTTCCGGCCGGTGAGACCGGTATCACCCATCGGGCCACCCACCACGAAGCGGCCGGTTGGATTGATATGATGCTTTACGCTGGTTGGGTCGTAGAGCCCCTTCGGCATCACGGGCTTGATCACCTTTTCCATGAGTTCGCGTTCGATCTGCTTCGTGGTCACATCAGGACTGTGCTGTGTGGAGACGACGATGGTATCGATCCGCACAGGCTTGCCGTTCTTGTATTCAACCGTCACTTGGGATTTGCCGTCCGGCCGTACCCACTTGAGAATATTTTTCTTGCGTACCTCCGCCAGGCGCATGGTCAGTCGATGGGCCAAGACGATCGGCATCGGCATGAGTTCATTTGTTTCGTTTGTGGCATATCCGAACATCAAACCCTGATCACCGGCTCCCCCGGAATCCACGCCCATCGCGATATCGCTGGATTGTTGGTGGATGGCGGTCAGAACTGAGCAGGTATGATAGTCGAATCCCCACGAGGCATCACAATACCCGACCTCCTTAATGACTTCGCGGATAATATCAGGGATCTCAACATACGCCTTTGTGGAAATTTCACCCGCGACCAGCGCGATACCGGTGGTCAGGATGGTTTCGCAGGCAACACGGGAATATTTGTCCTGAGCAATGATGGCGTCCAAGATGCCATCAGAAATTTGGTCCGCGATCTTATCCGGATGGCCCTCAGTAACCGATTCCGAAGTGAACAGGTAATTGTTTCGCATATGCCCTCGTGGGTTCAGGTTATGGATAGTCAGTGTGTTTTATTTGCCGATGGTAAATCTGAGGATGTGGTGTTGAGTGACAAGTCACGCACAAACCTTGGCAATTCTAGAGATGTCGATCGGTTTTGTCCATCACTTCGTTGGTAGGGAGATGAAAATGTGTCACTCGGCGTTTGCTTGACTCAGGTTTTTCCGGGCTTGTAACATGGCTGAGTTGATACGAAATTGTTTTGGTGCCGAGTGGGAAGTCACGCCTCGTGGCTCTAACATATCGAGGTCGTAAAGTCGGATATCCCGCCGAATTGTATTGAAATTATTATGCTGCGACATGATCTATCAACGTCATTCTTGGCTCTTGTGATAGCCTGTGGGATTGTCTTGGTGCCATTATCCGAGACGGAGTCTTCTCAAGCTGGGAAGCGACCCAGTTTTGAACGGGGCGTGGTTCAAGTGGGGGACGAAGCGCCGAATTTCATGCTGCGTGACCTCCACGGCAATATGAAGAGCCTGTCCCAGCTGAGAGGTAAAGTCGTTCTCTTGAATTTTTGGGCAACCTGGTGCGGACCCTGCCGTGTCGAGATGCCGGCCATGGAACAGCTGTATCAAACATTCCCACGACGAGAATTCGAGATTCTCGCCGTGTCAACGGATTCTCAAGGTGCAGTCGTGACCCGGCCATTTCAGAAGCAAATGGGCTTTACGTTTCCCATTCTCCATGACTCGGAGTATCAAACTGGGTTGGTGTATGGAGCTCGCACACTGCCGATTACCTTTATGGTTGATCGCCAAGGAGTTGTGCGACAAAAGATCTTCGGTGCTCGTGACTGGGCCTCCCCAGAGGCCCGTGAATTGGTTCAGGCCCTGATGAAGTCGTAACGATGACTCAATCGATCCCCCAGATTTCTCTTATTGCCGCCTTCTCCGCAGGGCTGCTCTCATTTGTGTCTCCCTGTGTCCTGCCGTTGGTGCCGAGCTATATCTCGTATATTACCGGACTCTCGGTCGAGCAGCTCACCGATGCGTCTGAACGGATGAAATTCAAGAAGGCGATCGTCATGAATTCCCTGCTGTTCATCGCCGGGTTTTCATCGGTCTTCATCGCCTTCGGGGCATCGGCGAGCTTTCTGGGCCAGATTTTGATCACCCATCAGGACCTCATTCGCCGTATCGGGGGGGTGCTGATCATCGTGTTCGGCCTATATCTGCTCGGGATTTTGAATCTTACGTTTCTCAAGATGGAGCATCGGTATCAGTTTCGCAACAGGCCGGCCGGATATCTGGGATCATTCCTGATTGGAGTAGCCTTTGCCGCAGGGTGGACACCCTGTGTCGGACCGGTGCTGGGATCTATTCTTCTGTATGCCAGTACGACCGATTCCCTCCTCAACGGCGTTGTCTTGCTGACATGTTACTCGCTTGGGTTGGGCTTACCGCTGTTCCTTACCGCATTGGGTGTGGATCGATTCCTAGCGTACTTCAAAGAAGTACGAGCCTATTTATGGGGAGTCTCGACGGTGAGCGGGGTCATGCTGATCCTCGTCGGTGTGATGATTTACGCGAACTCACTCACGATGGTAACCAGTTTCTTGGAACGCTATGGTATCGGGTGGTATCTGGGGCAGTAGCGCGTATTGAGCAAAGACGACGCTACCCCGGTCTTGGTCGCAACTTTCCCCCGAATTGAGATCCCAACACTAAGCCAGTGATCTTGTAGGTTCTGTCGCCTCGCTGAGAGGGCCGATCCCTTCTTTAGCACTCGGAGCTACTGGTTCAGCACCAGGCGCCAAGTCGGCAGACCGTGAGAGCGTTTCCGAGTGCACCGGCGCTGGGAGAACTAAGGCGGTCGAACGATGAGGGTACGCCGAGTGTCCCTATCGCTGATGATGGCGATGAAGAAACGGATGGTCCGTTAGAGGTATGTGGCCGGCTGTGTGGGATAATCGCTGAGTCGGCATCGGAAAGAGTAATCGGATCCGACTTTTGGACAAGGAGCGTAGCGGGGCGTGCTCCGCCGATTTTCTCCAACAACGTGGTCCCGGCTTCGGATACGGTACTGTTCGGATGTTTGTCTAAGAGCACGACGAGATTGTCCCTAGCCCAATCGTCGGCTCCCATTTCATGGTATGCCTTGGCCTGGAAATACAATGCATCGGAGGCAACTGGCTTATCCGGATAGGTTTTGATGATCTGTCCGAACCGATGAGCGGCGGCAAGGTAGGACCCTCGTCGGTAATAAAATTGCCCCACGAAGAGATGCATCTGAGCGATCCAATTGTGGCACTCCTCAAGCTTCTGTTGTGCCTGCGCATCATAGCGGCTGCCGGGAAAGTCTTTTCTCATCTGTTCGAATGCCGTGATGGCTTTCTGCATCGGTTCGGGGTCCCGGTCGATCGTTTTGGCCATCTTGAAATGGATTTCACCGATCCTGAATGCCGCGTAGGGAGCCAGCACATGATTGCGATGAAGGTCCATGAAGTGGTTGTATTCGACTAAGGCCTCCGCATACTCTTCTTTCTCGAAATACGCCTCTCCCCGCTTCATGATCACATTGGGGTGGTAGTGGTTGTCGACGGTATCACCGATAAAAATTTGCTCATCCGTTCCACCGATGACCTTCTTAAGCCCGCTCCGAACGTCGCTCGGAGTGATATCACCGGCGCATGAGACGAGAAAGAGAGACCCAATGGCCAGACACCCGGCTAGGTGAACACGTATAGATTTGGATCGTGGATGAACGACGGGATAAAAACCGATGACACTCATATTTGACACACATAACAAGGAAACAGATAAAAAGCAATCACAGGCTGGGTTTGGTTGACCTGCCTGCTGAGGCTCCCTATAATCCGATTTCTCAATTGCTTTCTGCTATTTGAGAAATTTCTTTAGAAGTAATGAAGGGTTAGAGGAATGCTTCGACCGCGGATCATCGGAACAGGCAGCTATCTTCCGTCCCGTGTCGTCACCAACGAGGAGATCGCGCGCATGACGGGGGTACCTCCGGCTGGCATTGAGCGGCTCACCGGTATTCGGACGCGGCGTTGGGCTGCAGAGCAGGAGGCGTCTTCCGATATGGCCATTGCGGCAGGGCGTCAAGCCCTCGATGCCGCTGGATGTTCGCCTTCCTCCATCGATGCCATCATCCTATCCACAACATCTCCCGATATGGCATTTCCGTCAACCGCCTGCTCCGTTCAGCGAAGCTTGGGATGTCGGCAAGTGGGAGCCTTTGATGTGTCGGCGTCCTGCTCTGGTTTTTTGTACGGCCTTTCCATGGCACAAGCCATGATCCAGAGTCGCCACGTGCGGACCTGTCTCGTGATCGCGGCAGAGGTAAAGTCACGATCGCTCGATCCCCAGGATGAAGCCACGACGCTGTTGTTTGGAGACGGAGCTGGAGCCGTCATAGTTCGAGGCGAAGACGACCACAGCTCTGAGGGCCGAGGAATTCTTGGCGTGAAGGTATATGCAGATGGGGCATACCACGGGCTCATTCGTGTGCCTGATGGCGGATCACGGGTACCGTTGTCTTCCGATACGGTGAGAGACGGAGGCCATGCGCTCCGTATGCGAGGGGCACCGCTCTTTCGGTTGGCCATTCGGCGCGTCGAACGCGCTGTGATGGAGATCGTGAAAGAATTTGGTGTCCACGTGGATGATATCAAGCAGGTGGTGCTCCATCAGGCGAATGGGCGTATTTTGGCTCAAATCGCGAGTCGTTTAGGTATCGGGCCTGATCGTTTAACATCGGTCATCGAGCGATATGGCAACACGTCGTCGGCATCTCTTCCAATCGCCCTCGATGATGCGGTCCGCAGCGGGAAAGTCTCGCCCGGAGAGCTCGTACTTCTTGGCAGCTTCGGTGGTGGCTTGACGTGGGCTACGAGCCTTGTTCGTTGGTAAGGGGTTCGGAGATAATCGAGATCTTCGTCAGTAATAAGATCGAGATGGCGTCTGCTCGATTATCGGGAAGCGCGCGCGTGTTGTTCGTCCTCAGAGATCATCCTGGTTCTAAATCTTGTCCGCCCCGGTCACGAAACGTGAGCCACGAGCGTTATCTCCGAGTGGCAGGCGAACCACAAACCGACTGCCTTGAGGATGATTCGCCTCCACCCATACATGCCCGCCATGGCCTTCGACGATGTGTTTCACGATCGCGAGACCCAACCCTGTTCCCCCCAGTTCCCGAGATCGTGCTTTGTCGACACGATAAAAACGCTCAAAGACACGAGGCCGGTCTTGTTCCGGGATCCCGATACCGGTATCGGCGACGCTTAAATCAATGGCGTTTATCGGTCGCTGGGAGGCTTTCGAGGAGGGGGCCAAGGTGGCGCTGACCGTGATGGTTCCTCCCGCTGGCGTATACTTGATCGCGTTATCGAGCAGATTGGTCAGCACTTGTGCAAGCCGGCCTTCATCACCTGCCACAGAGGGGAGCGACGGCATGATCGCGGTGATGAGGTGGTGTCGTTTCTTGTCGGCCATCGGCTTTACCATCGAGAGCGTTCGCTCAACCAGGGTTTGCAGCTCAAGCGGTTCTTCTTTCAAGGAGACCCGGCCTGATTCGATCTTCGATAATTCGAGTAGGTCTTCGATGATCAGATTCAGCCGATCGCTTTGCTTGAGGATGATGTCCAAAAAATTCTTAGACGCAACAGGATCGTCCGTGGCACCGTCGAGCAGGGCTTCGACATATCCTTTGATGGATGTGAGCGGAGTACGAAGCTCGTGGGAGACATTGGCCACAAAATCTTTCCTGATCTTCTCCAACCGCCGCAGCTCCGTAATATCGTGAAAAACCAACACCACACAGGCTTCATTGTCTCGCTTTCCTCCTGCTGGAGAGGCTTCAATCTGCAGGCATCGCCCTGTAAGCGGCAGCACGATTTCATCCTGATGATGTGCCGGTGACCGCAGAATGATGGCCACCAATTCAGTAAGTTGCTGATGGCGAAAAAGGTCGGTGCAGGGGCGCCCGCGTGCTTCGACACGCGAGATTCCAAACATCCGTTCCAATGCGGGATTGACCTGCAAGACGTGGCCACGATAGTCCAAGACCATGACGCCTTCAACCATTGATGCCAGGACGGCCAAGAGTTGTGTGCGATCTTCCGACAGTTCATCGATCTTGGCCTGGAGCTGGTCGACCATCTGATTCAGCGTCGAGGCCAGGAGACCAACTTCATCCTGCGCGGTTGTCCTGATGTGAAGGGCGTGGTTGCCGGAACTCAGTTGGCGTGCAGCCAAGGCGATATCTGAAAGGGGTTTGGTGATACTATGCGCCAACCATATACTCAGCGGGAGGGCAACAAGAAATGCCAACCCAAGGGCCCAAAAGAGATGTTGCTGTATCTCCGATAGTTCGCGATCAAGCACCATCATTGGAATCCCTACTCGCAAGACTAGTGGTGAAGCCTCCTGCGCAGTCTGTATGAGGACAGCACGATACATCGTCCGGTCGCCGGTGGTGTGATTGGAGCGGATCTCCTGTCCCTGTCCCGTAGAAAAGGCTTGATCGATTTCTGGACGAGCTGCGTGTTTTTCGATGACGGCGAGTTCCGCGCCTTGAACGGCGCTATCGGCGAGAACGGTTCCATCTGCGGCGAGCAATGTCACCTGAGCCGAGGCTCGGGTGCCGAGGTCGCGCGCGGTTTCCTGCAGTTGAGTCGGGGAGAGAGATGAGAGATTTCTGCCAAAGAGCGGCTGGAACCCATACTCGACGAGTTTGGTTTTCGCGTCTAGGACCTCTCCCAATTGCGCCAAATGCTGTCGTTCGAGGGCTTGAATGGTCATCACGCCGGCGATCAGCAGGCCACAGACCACTGCCACCAGCGTTCCGAGCATCACCTTCCAGCGGATCGACCACGTCATCCTGATTCGTCTACATCTTTCAGTTTGTACCCGAGTGATTTGACGGACACAATAGCGTCTTCAAGGAGCGGAAGCTTCTGTTTCACACGACGGATATGAACGTCGACCGTTCTCGTCGTTCCATAATAGTCGTACCCCCACACGGCATTGAGCAAGACCTCGCGGGTGAGCACGCGACCTCGATGGCGCAGCAAATATTCAAGTAAGCCGAATTCCTTCGCCGTTAAGGTGACTTCTTGTTTGCCAAGGCTGACTTCATGCCTGGAGAGATCCAGCGTGAGCGTATTGTAGCGGTAGAGATTGGGTTCGGTCTCAGGTGTGCGTTCGACTCGCCGCAGCAGGGCTTTCAGACGGGCGACCAGCGTTTTCGGGCTGAAGGGTTTGGTGACATAATCATCAGCGCCCAACTCCAGCCCGACGATTGTGTCCGACTCTTCGGCTTTGGCCGTCAGCATGATGATCGGCAGCATCGCGGTGTCAGGAGCAGAACGCAGACGCTTGCAGACTTCCAGGCCGTCCATTTCCGGCAACATGAGATCAAGGACCACGAGATCAGGTTTATCCTCCGTGACTTTCTTCAGGGCTTCGAGCCCGGTCATCGCGATGACGGTTCGAAAGCCTTCTTTCTCGAGGTAATGTTTGACCAGGTGCAGAATATCCCGCTCGTCTTCGACGATCAGGATTTTCTTGTGCGTAATGCTACCCATGCGGATCTCAGCGTACGGGGTAGGGAAGAGGCTGTCAAGTAACCGCGGGCAATGCGGAGTGTGAGACTGGCTCACAGCGGACATCGTCGATCGATGGTTCGAATGTCGGCGAGTTGCTCGTCGTTCCGGATTACCGTCCTGCTCGGCTCCTCGCTCCCACGTCAACGAGAATTCCACAGAGATCGATGAAGACTCTGACGTTGCCCGTTGTATCCTTGCGCGCGACGGTGAAGATGACATCGGACCCGGGATCCGCGTAGAGAATGACTGCCTGGCTCCCGAAATACCGCACCGGGAATTCAGGCTCGGCTATTTCGGCTACCCCGTTGAGCGCAACCGGATAGATGCCTGTGATGGATCCTGTTGTAACGTGAATCGCATAAAAGAGAGGTTGATGGGGATGCCCAAACCCGTTGATGCCGATAAATTTGACATGGAACCGTTTCTTGGCAGGAACGGTACAGATGACGGCTTCTTTGATGTTTTCTCCACCGCTCAGGTTGACGGCTGCTCCCGTTTGAAAAGGTCGTTGAGCCATATGAATCGCCTCCTAATTTAATGATCGGAACCAGAGATGAAAATGTTCTAACGGCCCGATGGATGCGAAGTCTCAATCGAAATCGAGCGTACGGGGGAGGCGGGAGAGAGTCAAGCGGATGGGTAAGGGATCAGAGGTAATGATATGTATGTGGACACTCCCGTATGATCCCAAGATAGATGGGAGCAAGATGGCTTTCACGGAGATGGCGGCAATTCTGTTGACGGGCCCCATAGATCTGACGTATCGTGAACCCTTATCCTAATCAAACTTCTTTGTTCGAGCACTGAGCTAAGGAGCGACGACAATCATGAAGATATATCTCGCCAATCCCCGTGGGTTTTGCGCCGGTGTCGATCGGGCAATCGAAATCGTGGAGCTTTCGTTGAAGAAATATGGCGCTCCCATTTATGTGCGCCATGAGATCGTCCACAGCCGTCATGTCGTGAAGTCGCTCAGGCAAAAAGGTGCGGTTTTTGTGGAGGAATTGAACGAAGTTCCAGAGGGATCGGTCGTCATCTTCAGTGCGCACGGCGTAGCCAAGTCGGTTTGGGAGGAAGCCAATCGTCGGCGCTTGCACGTGATCGATGCGACCTGCCCGCTGGTCATCAAAGTTCATAACGAAGTGAATCGCGATTATACGCAGGGGTATGAGCTGATCCTCATCGGACATGCCGGTCACCCGGAGGTCATCGGGACGTTGGGCCAGGTCCCCGACAAGTTTCACCTGGTGTCGTCTGTCAACGATGTGGAAAAGCTACAGGTCGCGAATACGGTCAACCTGTCCTATGTCACGCAGACGACGCTGAGTGTGGATGAATGTCGGGATATCGTTGGCGCGCTGCACCAACGATTTCCGAACATCAAGGGCCCACATCAGGAAGATATCTGTTACGCGACGCAGAATCGACAGAATGCGGTCAAGGAATTATCCCGTCTCGTGGACGTCATTCTGGTCATCGGCTCGCCGAACAGCTCCAATTCAAACCGGTTGCGGGAGTTAGGGGAGCAGTGCGGTATCCCATCCTATCTGATTGATTCAGCCGCGGATATTAATCCGGCGTGGTTAGAAGGGGCCAAGGCGGTCGGGATTGCTGCCGGCGCTTCAGCACCGGAAATTCTCGTGACTGAAGTGGTGGCGTTTTTGAAAGTGTCGGAACCGTCTGAGGTTGAAGAGCTGACGGTGATTGAGGAAGACGTCGAATTTCTTCTGCCGAAGGAACTCGTTCAAATAGAATCCTCCAAGAGGTCAGTTGCCGGTATTGCCGGCTAGGGTGGTTGCGGACAACATCCTGAAACGTCTTGTGTACGGCAGCCTTGGTGAATGACGTGTGCTGGCATTGCCATGCCAGATCTTTTCCCTGAAGTACCCCATAAATTGTAGACACAGCTCCGTACGGCCCTATTGGCTGTGTTTTATTTTGATTTCTTGAAACCCCTGTGGTACAAGGGCCGGAAATTTTTGTTTCCCTATGTGAACGTTCCGCCTGTGCATGAAAAGGTGAATCGATGCACTTGAAATCATTGAATATGTTGGGCTTCAAGTCCTTCGCTGAGGCTAAGATTGAATTCCCCGAGGGAGTGACTGCGGTGGTGGGGCCCAATGGGAGCGGGAAAAGCAATGTCGTCGATGCCATCCTGTGGGTGCTGGGTGAGCAGAGCACCAAGACGCTCAGAAGCGAAAAGATGGAAGACGTCATTTTTAACGGCACCGAAGTCCGAAAGCCGTTGGGCATGGCGGAAGTCTCGCTGGTGATCGGTGGGTTGGATCACGCGGCTATGAAGCTGGATGGAAACTCGGGGCTCCCGAGTGAATTGACCGAGGTTCAGGAGTTGATGATTACCCGTCGCCTCTATCGCAACGGGGAGAGCGAGTATCTCATCAACAAGGTTCACTGCCGGCTGAAAGATATCCGCAGCTTGTTGCTCGATACGCGTGCTGGGAGCAAAGGGCACACCGTGATCGCGCAAGGGCAGATTGATCAGATCTTGAACGCCTCTCCACAAGATCGCCGTGAACTCATCGAGGAAACTGCCGGTATTGTTCGGTACAAAAAGCAGAAGGCCGAGGCGTTGCGAAAGTTGGAAACGACGCAGCAAAACCTCTTGCGCGTCCGAGACATCGTGTCAGAAGTCAAGAAGCAACTCAATTCTTTGGAACGCCAGGCACGCCAGGCGCGCAGCTATCAGACCTTGCAAGGTGAAGCGCGAGAGATCGAGGTGATTTTGCTAACAAGGGAGTTCAGGACACTCCGACAGACACTGCAGGAGGTCGAGAGTGAGGCCCTGAATCTGGATCAGCAAGAATCTGAGAAGGCGGCTGAACAGGCGCGGCTTACCACGGAGCTTGAACAGGCTCGCCTCGAGGCGATCGCCACGACCGACTCAATCGGGAAGATCCGGGAGCAGTTGGCGGGGGTGGAGCAGCAACAGGCGCAGGCGCTGACCGCGGCGGAGATTGAACGCAATCGCAGTCAGCTGTTCAGCCAACAGCAGGTTCAGGAGTCAGCTGAACTAGAAGAGCTTGTCCGCTCGCAGGAACAGATGGTCGGGACACTTCAGACTATTGAGTCTTCCTTGGTCAGGCTGGAGGAAGACGTGACGCGTCGCAGTCAAGCGCTCACAGAGCTTGATCAAGAGATGGCGCGATTGCTGGATCAACGTGCAGCGGCTGTCGCAGAAGAGGAGCGAGGGCGCACAGATCTGCTGCAACTCGCCGTGCTGGTCGCCAATACCGAGCAGAGCATCTCGCAGTTGGCAAAACGGATGGAAGATTTCACCACCCGCGCAACTCGGTTGACGATGGAGCGAGACGAGTTTCGAAGTCAACGTGAATCGTCACTTGCCCGTCACGAAACGTTGCGCGAAGAATATGGACGGGCGGATCGCCTTGTCGCGACACTGCAAGCGGACCAACGCGCCGTGAAAGAAGAATCGGCACAAGCGGTCGGGCTCATGCAGTCCTTGGATCAGGGTATCTTACGGCGCTCTGAAGAACTCGCTGGGCTGGAGTCACGTCTCGAAGCGCTGCAGAGTGTGGTGCGCGAGGAGATGGGCTATGGCCGGCAGGGAACCGACCAAGGGCCGGCCCTGAAGTCTTGTGAAGGGGTGCGGGACGCCGTCGCCGAATGGCTGGTGATCCCTTCTGGGCTGGAGCGCGCAGTTGAAGCCGTTCTAGGGGAGCGTGTTCGGGGATGGTTTGTGGATGAACCATCCGTCGGGCGGCGATTGATCCAGTTTCTCCAAGCCGAAACGCTGGGGAGAGGGAGCTTTATTCCGCAGCATCCGCGTTGGGAAGGTGGACAGGGGCATGAGTGGTGGTCGGCAATCGGTACAGATCCTGGAGTGGTCGGACGGGCCGTGGATCTGATTCAGACCGACGCGGCCCGAACGGTTGCGCGTGACTCGTTGTTTGATCGAGTCGTGATCGTTCGCTCCTTGGACCAGGCGATCCAACTGTGGGAACGCCATGCCTGGAGCGCCCCGAACGGTCCGATCCTGGTAACGCTGGACGGTGAAGTAGTGGATGCATCCGGCATCGTGACAGGTGGCCATGTGCAAGGGACGCCGGGTTTGCTCGAACGCCGACGCGAGGTGCTCGATCTTGAAACCAAGCGGCACGCACTCGTGTCGGAGCTTGAGCAGAATAAACAGCAGCGAGAGGTCGTGCATGCACAGATTCAGGAATTGACCGAACGCAACCGCCAGCTGGGAGACGCGCTGCGTGACGCCGAAATGCAGAATTTGTCGCTCCGCAAAGACGAGGAAAAGCTTCAGCATGTCCTGGCCGATCTTGATCACAGACTCAGCGCGGTAGAAGCCGAGATCCAGGAAGGTGTTGGTCAGCGTGAGCAGTTGGAAGAGGAATCGCAGTCGGTTCAAGCCCAATTGGCTCAGTGGATCACGGAAAAAACCGGGCACGATATGTTGTTATCGCGAGTACGCGAGGGACTTGGGCTGCTAGATCAGAACCTGCGAACACATCAGGAGCATGTTACCGAAGCACGGTTAGCTGCTGAGGGGCTGCGAGCCAAACGAGAGCATGAGCTGCAGAATCAGGCTCGGGTGACCCAACAGATTCAAGAAACAGAAGTGCGACGTCGAATATTAGGGGAGCATCTTGATGGTCTGAAAGGCCTGATCGAGCAAAGCCAGACTGAGCAGACCCGTCAGGAGGCGCTTTGCCGAGAACTTGGCGAGACCGCAGGGCACGTCAAGGGCGAGCTCGTAGCCGCGCAAGAGCGACAGGCCCAACAAACGGCGGCCAGCCAGGCATTGGAGCGCGGTCTCGATGAATCACGGCGAGGGATGTCTGCGATTCGAGACGCGCGCATGACGGTAGAGGTCCGGCGCGCTGAAATTCGCATGCAATTGGGCACGGTCGAAAGTACCTTGTCGGGCACCTATCAACTGGATCCGTCGACGCTGGTCGAGGTTTCTTCAGTATCGAGTGAACCAGTGCCGGAGACCGATGCTGCCCCTGTGCATGAAACCGTCGAGCGGTCCGACGCTGAGTTGAAAGAGCAGTTACAAAAACTCCGTGATCGGCTTGATCGTATGGGGCCGATCAATTTGGCCGCGATCAGTGAGCACCAGGAACTTGAGGAACGCCACACATTTTTATCGGCTCAGGAACAGGATTTGTCGAATTCGATCGCGTCGCTCAAAGAGATTATTCAACGGATTCATCGTACGACCAAAGAAATGTTCGCGGCAACGTACGATGAGCTTCAACAAAAGTTCACCGACGTGTTCAGTCAGTTTTTCCCTGGGGGCCGTGCCGAGTTACAGTTGGTCGAGGACGCTCCATCGGAAAACGGCGAACCGTCAGGGAGTGAAGAACCGGGCATTGAAATTGTTGCACAACCACCAGGCAAACGGCTGAAGAGTATTACCATGTTGTCGGGCGGCGAGAAGACGCTTACTGCGATGGCGCTACTGTTTGCGAGCTTTCTCATTAGACCGACACCGTTTTGTTTGCTGGACGAAATTGATGCGCCGCTCGATGAGGAGAACATTGGGAGGTTTACGGCAGTCTTGAAAGATTTGGCACAGAATGCTCAATTTCTCGTCATCACTCATAACAAGCGCACGATGAGTATCGCGGACTCCCTCTTCGGTGTCACGATGGAAGAACCGGGTGTCTCCAAGCTCGTGTCGGTGAGGCTTGGAGATCTGCAGCCGGCCTAGAGGTTGACCACACCTTGCACGCATCATCTTCGCTCGCAATGGCTGGGTGGTTTTGACGCGTTCGTTTATGCTTCCTCCAGCTGAATCGTTTCTACACGGACCTTGGCGACTCCTCGTTCGGCAAAGCCAAGTTGTTCGGCTGCCCCTTGGCTCAGGTCGATGATTCTCTTCCCAGAATCGGGATTATGGTCACTAGGGAAGGGGCCACGGTCATTCACTCTGACAATAATCGACTTTCCATTTTCCAGATTCGTCACCTGGACGTGAATAGGAAGCGGGAGATATTTATGTGCCGCCGTCAGAGCTCGTGGGTTGAAGAGTTCCCCATTAGCCGTCATGTGGCCTCCTGGCTGGTGCCTGGTTTCTTCTCCATACCACGATGCCAAACCCGTTTCTTCGTACGTCTGTGCGCTGGCAAGTGTCATCGGCACATAATGACGGCCCTTGACGGTGTAGGGCGCGCTTTTTACCCGTCCAAGACGAATCGCCTCTTTGACCGGGAGTCCATCGATCGCCTCGATGTCGTCCCTCATCAAGGGATACTCCAATGGAGCACGGACGACCTCAAAGGTAAATTTCCCTATCTGATAGGCAAGTTTTGTGGTTGCCTTCGTAAATTGATAAGTTCCCCGGACCACCCATATCGTGCCCTTCACGGTCTTTTTGACGACACGGTACCCCGTCTTGATTGCCGAAAATGATGTCTCGATCACCGAACAGGAAGTGAGAGTCAGAAGGGCGGAGAAGAGGAGCAGTGGAAGGGGGAACCGATGTGTCCGGAGGTTCTCACGACACTCTCCCATGATTGAAGGGCTGGACTTCATGAACTTCCTTTCGAAATAGCTAGTGTTCATGTGGGTACAGCGTTATCCTCAGCACGTCTACAGGAACTGTTGGGATAAAGAAGGATGGATCAGCCATATCTCCTGTTTAACACCACAACATGGCCTATGCCAGTGCCTGATACAGATGGTATTCAAGGCTCATCAGAGGTTAGAGGGGATAGCATCTGGTTTGGACTGTGAGACGGGCCATGCGCATCGCGGATTCCTCATTTCCTGTACAAAATGCATGTAGGCTGTTTGATTCACAATGATACACAATATGGCCTGAATCAACGCCGTAACTTTCTCCTGTCATTCGAAAAACCTCTGCCAGCATGATGTGTGATTCATCTCTACCGAACAAAAGAAAATTCAATGGTGGAAAGTTAAGACATTTCCGATCAATCACTTACAGGGCGAAATGACATTTCGAGTTCGTAGAGATGCTGGGGCATTTTCAGAAAAGATAGGTTTGCTATCCGGCCAGAGCGGTGTGCGGTACATTTATTGCGTATGCATGACACATGTATAGTTGTTATACTGTGAAGAAGGTCTCCTAAATCTAGCCGGGAGAGCGGTGTGCCAACCTCGCGCAACCGATATCATAGGCAGTACCTGCAATCGGTCAGCTATCTCACCTTCACCGACGCACGCGCAAATGAGTTGGTTGCAACCGACCGCAAGGATGGTCAAGGTGCTTGGCTCATGGGGCATGATGAAATGGGTGAACAGGCGGATGACCCGCTGGCGCCAGCCAGGGGAATTCTTAACGGACTGCGTCTCTCGCTTCTGTTATGGGGCTTCATCGCGCTCGTTGGTCTCTTGGTAGTCTAAGCTGCTCCGAGTCTTTCCCAAACCTCTTCCGATCCACCATACCTATTTTGTATTCGCGATAAGCAGATGGTGAGCCTGCCGATATGCGTGATGCTCGTAGTTACTCTGATGGATGTATGATTCAACAACGACATGTCGCGCTGTCAGGTTACAACGATGGCACAGACGCTCTCTCTGATCACCGTCGCTCGCAAAAAGCATAGGTACATCAGGCACTTCCCGCCTCCCTTGCTTGACTCGGTTCTAGGTGTCTGTTATATAAGGCTGCGGTACGTTTGTGTACGTTGTAAGGAAACGTATTAAGGGAGACCTGCTATAGATGTCGGTCTTTCACCTGCCGCAGTTATTTCTTTTGAGTCCTAACCATTCATGAACATCATCAAGGCGTTTTTCAATCGCCTCTCCGATAGCTTGCTCTCCACTGCGCAAGGACGTTTCGATCCTGCAACGGAGTTTACGCCGGTTGCTTCGCTTCGGTTGGTATCGGATAAGCCGGTCGTTTTACCGTCATTGGATTCGTCATCGGTTCGAAGGTCCAGTGCTCATGCCGTCAGTCAACCCGATGCGGTGGATGACGCAATCAGGCGGAGCCAGTCGTGGTTTTTCAGCCGACAACATGCGGAGGGATACTGGGTTGCCGAGCTGGAAGCCGATACCACGCTGACATCCGAATATTTGATGCTTCGTCGATTTCTCGATCGCGTGGATCCTGAACGAGAGCAAAAGGCCGTTCAGTATCTGAAATCGACACAGCTGCCCGATGGTGGATGGCCGATCTATTACGGCGGGCCGTCCGAGATCAGTGCCTCGGTCAAGGCCTATTTTGCGCTCAAGCTGAGCGGTGTGTCGGCGGATGAACCGTTCATGATCCGGGCCAAAGAGCGAATCCTGGCCATGGGCGGTGTCCTGCAAGCGAATGTGTTTACCAAGATCACGCTGGCGTTGTTCGATCAGTATGATTGGGAAGGCGTTCCCCACATGCCTGTCGAGATCATGCTGCTCCCAAAAAAATTCTACTTCAGTATCTATGCGATCTCGTATTGGTCCCGGGCGGTCTTGATTCCGTTGTTGATCGTGTTCGCCCACCGACCGGTCTGCCAGATTCCGCGCGAGCAAGGCATCGACGAATTGTACACAATCCCTCGTGAGACAGTGCGCTATTGGAAATATCCTCCGTTCAACAAAGACCAGGCGTGGCTTACGCCCCATAACGTCTTTGTGGCGTTGGATGCGATGCTGAAGCTATACGACCGGATGCCTATGCGAGTGTTGCGGGAGAAGGCACTCCAAAAAGCCGCCACGTGGATGTTGGACCACCTCAAGGGGTCTGGAGGGCTTGGGGCGATCTATCCGGCAATGGCGAACTCCATCATGGCGCTCGAGTGCTTGGGCTACGATGCGGATGATCCACTGGTCGTCAAGGCGCTTCGTGAGATCGAAGAGTTGGAAGTCTACGATTCCGTGAAGGTCGACGGGGAGGTGTGTCCTACCCTTCATTTGCAGCCTTGTTTTTCTCCAGTTTGGGATACGGCGTTGTTAACCAATGCGCTGGTTGAGGCGGGAGTTCCACAGGATCATCCGGCACTCCAAAAAGCCGGTCGCTATTTAATGTCCCGGCAGACGAAAACGGTGGGAGACTGGATTATCTCTTCGCCGAAGGCGGAACCCGGAGGATGGTACTTTCAGTTCGAGAATGAACTCTATCCTGATGTGGATGATTCGGCCGTGGTCATCATGGCGTTGTCCAAACTGAAGCTTCCCGAGCATGAGCGGGACGTTGATGAATCCATTGGTCGTGGCATGCGGTGGGTGCTGGCGATGCAGGGTTCGGACGGTGGATGGGGGGCGTACGATAAAGATAATAATCGCGTGGTGTTTAATTATATTCCGTTCGCCGACCACAAGGCATTGTTGGATCCCAGTACCGCTGATTTGGCCGGGCGATGTTTAGAGATGCTCGGCGCGTTAGGGTATGACAAGACACATCCTGCGGCTGTGCGGGCGCTGGCGTTTCTAAAAAAGGAACAGGAAGAAGACGGCAGTTGGTATGGACGGTGGGGAGTCAATTATATTTATGGGACCTGGTCCGTCTTGGCGGGACTGAGGGCCATTGGCGAAGATCTTTCAGCAGCCTATATTCAGCGGGCCGTATCTTGGTTGGAGTCCAAGCAGAACCCCGACGGTGGTTGGGGTGAGTCGTGCCTGTCTTACAACGATTTCGAGCATCACGGGCAAGGGGAAAGCATGCCTTCCCAGACCGCATGGGCATTGATGGCGCTCATGTCGGCCGGAGCGATCGATTCGTTCAGTGTGGCGCGTGGGGTGCAATTCCTTCTTCGTCACCAAAAAAAGGAAGGATGTTGGGAAGAGATTGCCCATACCGGCACCGGATTCCCTCGGGTGTTCTATCTTCGGTATCATTGGTATTGTCAGTATTTCCCCTTGTGGGCCTTGGCGATGTATCGGAACCTCCGTACACGGGGGAAGATGCGGGCCGATGAACTTCGCCATCACATCCAAGGGACCGACTCGTACCGGTCTGAGCATTGACCGCTTTCGTCCTCTCCTCGGGCATCGTGCCACTGACACGCATTGCTATTTTTGCCGCGACTCCATGGGAAATGCGTGCCGTTCAGGCGGCATTTCCTCCCGGTGTGGAACAATGCCTTGATGGTCTCTCGATTCATGTGTGCTCCATAGGAGACAAGGAGTACTGGCTGGTTCAAACCGGTATGGGGTTGGAAAAAGCACGGCGTTGTGCCGCTCGACTCGTTGGGAGTCGGTCTTTTGATCTGGTGGTGTCGACGGGTTTTACATGTGCACTCGTTGATGCTGATATCGGGGCGCTCTTAGTGGGTCTCGAAGTCGTACAGAGAACTGAGGAATGCGCGGCGCCATTACGGCCACTGGTCATACCTGGGAATGAACGAAGCCGTGCAGTGACGTTTATTGAGACCCTGGTGCCACCCGAACATGTCGGGCGGTTTGTCTCCACAGACCGTGTGGTGGGCAACGCCCAGGAAAAGCGAGAGTTTGCCAAGAGTACAGCGGCTATTGGGCTTGATATGGAGAGTTCAGCGTTGGCGATCGAAGCGCAACGAGCACAGGTTCCTTTTCTAATCATTCGATCGGTTTCGGATCTTCTCGACGAAGATCTTCCGCTTGACTTCAATCTGTTTCTCAGGCCCACTGGATGGCTCAAAGGAATTGGGGCGGTCTTGGCTTCCCCGTCGTGCCTTTGGGGTCTTGGTCGGCTTCGGCGGCAGAGTGCAGCCGCGGCGCAAACCTTGACGGAATTTTTCCGGCGCTATACAGCCGCCATGGCAACCAATCCACACGAGCAAACGCTCTCGCCGACAGCACAATGAGATTTCCGGAAACCATCGGACGATGGGCTCTCACCTATGTGACTGAAATGGGACGGATGCTGATCTTCGTCCTGTCGTCTTTCGCCTGGTTGGCGCGTCCGCCGTTTCGGATGACTCAAATCGTCAAGCAGCTCCACTTCATTGGGTACAAATCGACGTTTGTCGTCGTGCTGACGGCGGCATTTACCGGCATGGTTTTGGCGCTGCAGGGTTACTACACGCTCAGAAAGTTTGGATCGGAAGGGTTGTTAGGTTCCGCGGTGGCGCTCAGTATGATTCGTGAACTGGGGCCGGTGTTGGCTGCGCTCATGGTGACGGCTCGAGCCGGTTCGGCTATGACGGCAGAGATCGGGATCATGCGGATCACAGAACAGATCGACGCACTCGATACTATGGCCATCAACCCTCTTCAATACCTGATCGCTCCGAAACTCGTCGCAGGCCTAATTGGAGTCCCGTTGCTCGTCGCGATCTTCGATGTGGTGGGAATCTATGGCGGCCATCTGGTAGGGGTGGACTTGCTCGGAGTGAACGCCGGTTCGTATTGGAACTCGATCGAGTCTGCGGTGGAATGGAAAGACGTCTATGGCGGCATCCTCAAATCCATCAGTTTCGGGCTGATTATCAGCTGGGTTTGTTGTTATAAAGGGTTCTATACGAGGATGAGTGCCGAGGGCCTCGGTACTGCCACGACCGAGGCTGTCGTGTTGTCGTCGGTCGTGATTCTCGTCTGGGACTATTTTTTAACGTCGGTTCTGTTGTAGCCATGTTGAAGCTCGTCGGTGTGACGAAGACGTTGGGCGGACAACCGGTGCTACGAGGGATTGATCTCGCGATTCCAGAGGGGAAACTGACAACAATTATCGGTCGAAGCGGAGAAGGGAAGAGCGTCCTGCTGAAGCACATGATCGGTCTATTTCAGCCGGATTCTGGAGAAGTCTGGGTCGACGGGGTGGAGATTTCACGACTGCGGGGACGGGCCCTGAACGAAGTCCGGAAACGGTTTGCGATGTTGTTTCAGGGGGCGGCGCTATTCGATTCGTTGACGGTCTTTGAAAATGTCGCGTTTCCCCTTCGGGAAAAACTTCGCCTGAAAGGTGATGAGGTGACTCACCGGGTGGAAGAGAAGCTTGAGCAGGTTGGATTGGCGGGGATGGGGCACAAGTTTCCCGCTGAACTGAGCGGGGGCATGCGCAAGCGCGCCGGTCTGGCTCGTGCGTTGGTGATGCAACCGGAAATTATCCTTTTCGACGAACCGACAACCGGGCTCGATCCGCTGATGGCCAAGTCGATCCATGATCTCATCACAGGTATGCAGCGGAAGTTTGGATTTACCGCTGTCATGGTAAGCCATGAAATTCCCGAGATCTTCGGCATTTCCGATTATGTGGCGATGTTGAAGCAGGGGAAAATTGCAGCGATGGCCGAGCCATCCGAGTTTCAACGAACAACGGATCCGGAAATCAGAGAATTCATCTCAGTCGGTGGGACACTGCCGCTGACCAGCGCGGTCCCCGCAAGGTAGAGGAGTCTCAAGATGGACAAGGGCAAACTGGAATTGGTCGTGGGCGTGTTTGTCTTGGTAGGAATCGTTTCCCTGGGGTATCTCTCGATCAAGCTCGGCAAGCTAGAAATCATCGGTGGAGATCTCTACGAAGTGGAGGCGTTGTTTAATTCAGCGTCTGGGTTGAAGCCCGGAGCGACAGTGGAAATCGCCGGGGTCGAAGTCGGGCGCGTCAAGACCATCAGTCTCAAAGAAGATAGGGCAATGGTGAAGTTGGCGGTGCAGAACGGAACGAAGCTGTATTCCGATACGATCGCCTCCATCAAAACCAGGGGGATCATTGGAGAAAAATTCCTCGCGCTCTCGCCTGGTGGCGGAGGGGATCCGCTGAAACCTGGAGATGCCATCCGTGATACCGAAGCAGGTCTAGATCTTGAGGAGTTAGTGAGCCAATACGTCCATGGAAAAGTCAATTAGCTCGGTCTGACCGAGCCCATGCAGCGAGAGTGTGGAAAATCGGCAGAGGGGGATAGTGCAATGATGGTCATGAGGATTCTTGAGAGTGGGCGAGCCTCTTTTCGCTGGGGAGCCATCGCGTTCTTGGCAACGGTGGTTGTTGGATTGTCAGGTGTTCCAGGGTATGCGGGCGCTCCCACCGAAGCCATGAAAATAACCATTGACGAAGTGCTTCGCATTGTTCGTGATCAAGACTTGAAACAGAAGACTAAAGCCGACGAACGTCGGCACCAGCTTGAAAAGATAGTGTCGGCTCGATTTGACTATGAGGAAATGTCCCGTCGGGCTCTTGGGGCTCCGTGGAATCAGTTGACTGACCAACAGAAAGAAGAATTTGTCGATCTCTTTCGGACGTTGCTCACCAATTCATATGCGGACAAGATTGAAACGTATTCGGGCGAAGGGGTGCAATACTTGAACGAGCGGATGGAGAAAGAATACGCAGAAGTACGCACCAAAGTCCTCTCCGGGAAAACCGAGATCCCGCTCGATTATCGGCTGATTCATAAAGCCGAGGACTGGCGTGTCTATGATGTCGTTGTGGACAATATCAGCTTGGTGAACAATTATCGCGGACAGTTTACGAAAATTCTTCGTGCATCATCGTATTCCGATCTCGTGGATCAGCTCCGCAAGAAATCCGAGAAACTCAAAGCGCCATAACGTCGTCTTGCGGGACCACGAGAACGTGTATGCGTAGCCTTGCCCTCAGTCTGACAGTTTTCTTGCTTGGGAGCCTGTGCCCATTCTCCCCGAATCCTGCCCGTGCAGAGGTGAAGTTTTTCCCCATTCCTGCCGTAAGCACAAGTAAAAACGACGGGAATGATATTGGAATGATCGTCCCGGCGCTCATCACGGGACCGGACGGGGACCTCAAATATTTGGTTGCGCCGATGGTGGTCTACAACTCGATCGTCGGCACTCGTGGGACGGTTAACTTGTTTCGGTACGAACCTGGGGGAAAAGAACTCCGAGGCATTGCCTCCTGGACGGAGCAGATCGAGCGGAAATTTCTCGTCAGTTATGTCGACCCAGGTTTTAGTAATGGACGATACAGCATCGGATTTAGCGCGATGCACTTTAAGAACGCGACCGTGCGATTTTTCGGACTTGGCCCGACGACTGTCAAGGAGCAGGAAACAAACTATACGGCCTCTGAGACAAGGTTGAATTGGAAGTTCGGTGTGTATGCGAACGAGGTGACACAAATTGCGGTGAGCCAGCGGTTGCGACACATGCAAGCGATTCAACAAGGAGGCACGCCGCTTCCATTTACGGGGGATCTTTTTCCGGACGCTCCCGGAGGCGAAGGCTCAACGGTTCTTGGCCAACGGATTAGTTTTCATTACGACACACGCAACAATTTGGTCACACCGACCGATGGGACGGCAATTACCGCCTATGCCGAGCTGAACTACAACTTCAAAAATAGTGTGGATCCGCTGTATTCACGGTACGG